>ENA-UEQX01001372-UEQX01001372.1-human-gut-metagenome-genome-assembly--contig:-NODE-1372-length-15002-cov-3.326298_pt1 | contig 15002 bp, 10 predicted proteins | sample MGYA00242952_ERZ507952 | MGnify/ENA primary metagenome ERZ507952 (study PRJEB26167, sample SAMN06115425) | human gut metagenome | host: Homo sapiens | place: China:Sichuan | collected 2015-04-07... | reverse complement strand
ATAAGTGAAAGTCCCCATAAAATTAAAATATTAAATGGGGGAAGAATCATGGCTGTAATCAGTTTTTTTAATTCAAACATTATTTATCCAATTCAACGAAATCTAGCTCTTTGGTCCATAATTTGGCATAGCTACTATTTTTACCATAAGAGTTATCACAAACACGATTTGGAATTTCTAACAAGCAAGAGAAAATATGACCATGTAAGCGAGTTGTGGTCACTTTGTCATTCGCTAAGAACACCTGAGCAACGCGTTTTACAATGCGTTGAGTATAGGCATACCAGAATTGATGGCAAAGATCTTTCAGCCAACCCAGACCAAATTTATTGGCCATTTTACTCATTCGCCAGCTTACTGCTAAAACAACATCGTCTTCTGTTGAAAGAATATCTTCCCAGTCTTTTACGTTGCTGTTAGCAGGCAGTTGAGCAAGGATATTTTTCTCGATATCACTCGCTTCAATATCTTTACGCAAGAAATAAAGTTGTTCGCCAGTTGTGCCTTGTTTCGTTTCCATGGTGCCATAAAGCTGATGCGCCATGTCCGGTGACAAATAAACATGATTTGAAAATTGTGCAAATAGATTCGCTGTTCTTTCGTCACGAGCCAGTAGATGGCAATCACTGTGGCTACGGAAAAGTGCGGCTGATTTTTGCAGATTTTCTTCGTGCTTAAAATAAGCGGTTTGTGGAAGCACAATAATGCGATTATTCGGGAAATTTGTCACCATTTCTTCACGGATCTTTTGGTGCTGCGGATAAAGATCACCAAAGTTACCGCCACCATGTAAAAGGATGGTGGTGTTTGGTGTGATTTTCGCTTTGACTTCCTCAAGATCTAAATCATATTCGCAACGTTTTAAGGTTACGTTAATGTGGTGATCTTTAAAAAATTGCTCAGTTCCGTGATAAATCAATAAATCGCCCACGTTCAAATGAAGCGGGTAGTCGAAATAAAATACGTCATTTTTATCTTTGATCAGTTCGACAATAGGATTCAGTTTGTTTTTTAAATCAATAAGGAGTTGATTCATTTTTTTACTCTTTTCTTTAAATAGCTAAACAAGAAATTTTTTTCTGCTGTGTTTAATCCGAAGATTAAAATGACACAGATTAATACCACTTCTAAAATGATGGATTGTCCAATAAATTCCAATAAAGAATAGCTACGGGTGGTATCTGATATATAGATGATACCTAATAGCAGGCCAAACACCACGCCGACATTCATTAAATATGAGACAAATTCTTTGTGGCTAAATTTAATTTTTTTATTAATAAAATATAATCGATAGATTTGTGAGATGACCATCGTACTAAATTTACCCACAAAGGCAAATACTGGATTATAACCTAGTGTGAACAAATAATAAGCCAAAGGCACCGTACAAAGATCGATTAATGCGACGATGATATTGTATTGTTTTACGGTGGATGTGCCAATGGCTAATGCACTCATCCAAAATGCCCCAGCCATCGCACTGATTAATAAGCAAGCAATAATAGCTTGTACAAGTTGTTCAGTATATTGCGGAAGATGAGCGCCTAGCCAAAACGTCAGTAAGGTATGGGTGAAATACAATACAGGCGCAGAGAGAATCGCCATTAAATAAAGTGAATATTTTGAAATACCAAGAATTAATTGACGATTGCGATCGTAATCTTTTGCCGCATAAGACTGCACTAACTGCGGATTAGCCGCCATTTGGAAATTATTCACAAAGCTATAAACAGCACCTTCTACCTGGGTCGCAATGGCGACAGCTGCATTGACTGCCACACCAAAGAATAAGTTAGATACCATATTCAAGCCTTGTGTTGAACCTACATAGGCAACTTGTCCCATGAGCATCCAACCGGAAAAACTCACCATTTCTTTGGTTTTGCTTAAATCTTTATATAAACGGAAACGTGCGGCCTCTTTGAAATAATATTTAGTGAATAACACATAAAGAGAGAGCACAATTAAACTGACTGAAAGCAATAAGCAACCATAAGTAATCAGCTTATCGTAATGCGTGATATGACTTAAGATAAAGACCGAGGTCAGTTTTAAAATGGTTTCACCTAATCCCAACCACGCATAGAATCCCATTTTCTCATGGGCAACAATCATGGCATTGAATGGCACTTTGATGATTTCAACAAGAGCAATAATTAATGCTAATTGGTAAACGATATTTGCGGCTTGCAAGCGTTCAGCGGGGATCACCAATTTGTGATTTAAAAACCATAAACCGACGGTTTCGGCTAACACGAATACGATAAAAATAATGAGTAGGTGATTTAAGATGCTAATATTAAAGACTTTATTGACACGTTGAATGTCATTCGAGGCTTTTTCTACGTTGATAAAGCGCTGAGTGGTGGCGGTCATTGTGCCATTAAAAAAGGAAAATAAGACCACGACACCCATCACAATGTTGTAGATACCAAAATCTTCCACACCCAATACCTGCAATACCACACGAGAGATATACAGCATCGCCCCCATGTTGAAGAGCATTCGGATGTAAAGAAATAGCGTATTTTTGGCAATGGTTTTATTTGACATTGTGAGAATGAAATTAGAAAAATTGGGGAAATTATAGGGGGGATTGGGGTGTGTAGCAAGCATTGTGCAAGTTCTAGGTCGCCGTATAGGCCTTATAATAAAGAAAAGGCTAAATATAATTTAGCCTTTTGTTATTTAGACAATGCAGACAGCCAAATCCAATTGTTTGTTATGGAATTGATGCAATGTGCCACGATGACCCACGCTCAGAATGATCATATTGGGTAACCGCTCTTTAATTGTTTTATAAAGGAGGTACTCGGTTGGCTCATCAAGTGCTGATGTGGTTTCATCTAAAAAGACCACTTCAGGTTTCGTCAGTAAAATCCGAATAAATGCCACGCGCTGTAATTCACCTGGCGACAAAATTGCCTGCCAATCGTTATCTACATCTAAGCTATGAAGATATTTATCCAAACAACAGTCAGCCAGTGTTTTTTCCAATTCAGGATGATAAGGATCAATATCCGGATAGCAAATCGCTTCACGTAACGTACCTTGTGGCATATAAGGACGCTGCGGTAAGAATAAACTGGTCACACAAGGATGTTCCACCAAACCAACAGTCTCAAAAGGATAAATTCCCGCCATCGCTTTTAATAGCGATGTTTTCCCTGTGCCAGATGGACCTTGAATTAATAAAGCATCCCCATTTTTTAATTCAATATTTAAGTTATTAAGCAACAATCTGCCTTGGTCATCTTTAATACCAAAATTTGATAATGCAACACGGTTAGAACATTTCATGGGTTGATGAACCTCTAAATGATCTAATTCATCCAACTTTGTCATAAAACCATAAAGACGATTTAAACGCGCTTGATAGAGCGTAAATTCTTCATAGAACAAACGGAAGAAAGAAAGTGCGGTCATTAATCGGTTAAATGCTTGCACAGTTTGGTGCATATCGCCCAGTTTGATTTGTCCAGTGAAAAAACGAGGTGCTTGCAGCATTAACGGTAAGAGTTTTGCAACGCGCGTGACACTTCCATTAAAGCCGTCTAATCCCAACATTCTCAATACAATTGCCCAACGGTTATGAATGATTTGAGCAAATTTGTTTTTCAATAAGTGTTGTTCTTGCAGTTCGCCTTGATAGAAAGCGATACTTTCCGCATTATCCCGCACTCGAATCAAAGAATAACGGTAGTCACCATTGAGTTTTTCTTTATTGAAATTTAACTTGATTAAAGGATGACCAATCCAAACAGACATTAACGTTGCGAGGATAATAAAGGCGTAAATAAAGAAGACAACACCTTTTTCGATATTTAATCCAAAAAGACTTAATACGCCTGAGAGAGACCAAAGGATGATAGTAAATTCAATGGTGGTCAGAACAGAATTAATCATGCCACGTACAATAGTGACAGTGCTACTGATGAATTCACGAGCATCTTGTTCAATACGTTGGTCAATATTATCGGGTAGCTCTTTTTCGTATTTAAGACGATAGTATTTTTTATTTTCTAACCATCGTTTAACAAGGACTTTATTTAGGCTTTCCAACCAACGAATTTCAAATACTTGTTGCAAGAAATAATCGGCGATAGAGTGGATAACTTGTACCAATACTAAGAGGGCATTTAGTTTTGCAAAGAACCAAAACTTATCCGCATCTAATTCCTGCATGGAGCTATAAAGCCCATTATAGAAAAAAGAGTTGAGCACGCTGAAGCGCACTTCTAGCAAAATCATCGTAAACAATACCAGTAGCATAAGGATGATTTTGATGCTGTTACGACGATTAATCGAAGGGGATGCAATATGCCAAAACTTTTGACCAAATGTGGTTTGTTTTAGTGCTGTCATCACTACACTAAAGCATAAAACCACCCAGAAAAGTGCAGTCAAAATCCAGCTTAAACTTGAGTTAAGTTCAGTTTGCCAATTCATTGATTATCCATAAAGTAAAAAACGAAAAAAGGGCGAAATGATTCGCCCTCGTATTGTGCGCTCAATTAAAACTCAACTTTCGTGTTGAAGATAAATTCACGTCCATAACCTAATGCAACAGGGATTAACGTGTTTGTTGCGTTACCAGAGGTAGATGGATAGTAAGTTTTATCTGCTAAGTTTTTACCGTTAAGTTGGAAAGACACTTTCTTGCCAGAGATTTTGGTATCGTAAGCAATAAAGGCATCATATACCACGGCATGAGGTAATTTGTATGCTTTGTTGTAATCACTGTTATAAGCATGCCAAGAACCTAAATAACGAGCACCACCACCAACACGGATGTTACCAAAATCAAATTCACCTACGTTATAAGCTAAGAATAGAGAAGCTTGATGTTTTGGTACACCTGAAAGTTGTTGATTTACCGCATCAGGATAAAGCTCATTTTCAAGTGATTTTACTTTGGTGTATGTATAGTTAGCCGCTACGCTTAGGTTATCAGTAATTTGACCATTAAGATCGAATTCCACACCGCGAGAACGTTGTTTGCCGACGATATTTAATTGTGCATTTGAACCCGAACCAACGGCTTCTGCCACATTACGTTTGGTGATATTGAATAATGCAAGTGTCGCGTTGAAGCCAGAGTTTTCGTATTTTGCACCAATTTCAAAAGATTTACCTTGTTCTGGTTTTAAATCTCCGCTAACAGGTGTTGCCACACTCATTTGTGGACGGAAAGACTCAGAGTAGTTTGCAAAGGTCGCAATATGTGGCGTAAATTTATATACAGCACCTAATTGATACAATAATTTACCATCGTGTTGATCGGTATTTCCGGTTTTTGTTAGATTTTGACCTTTTTTACAGTTTGCTGCATTTAAGCAGTGACGTCCTGCAAATTGATCAAAGTACTCATAACGTAAACCACCTGTCATGATAAAGTTATCTGTAAAGTAAGCGGTATCTTGGATATAAACACCAACGGTTTTTAGATGGTTATATTGGTAAGCGTTGCCGTTACCATTTTTATGTTCTGCAACAGGATTAGTATAGAGTGGATTATCAATATTGATATCTGACTTTGTAATGCCTTGGTTATAAATAGGTCCAATATCGCGGATATTACGCATGACATCTACACCAGCTACAAAACGGTTAGCAATATCACCAATACCAAATTCACCAACGATATTTAATGTACCGCTATGAACACGTTGATCGCCTTGTTGCTGTTCAATCGCACGGCGGGCTGTACGAGTTTTCACGTTAATATTTGTAATACGAGCTTGATTGTAGAAATATTTGTAACGAGCATAGCTATAACCCACATTTAATTTCCAACCGTCACTTAATTTGTGTTCAATTTTAAAATCAATGTTATCGGTTTTCGCGGTTGTTTCATTATTTGGTTCATCTAAACGACGTGATACAGGGATATCCGGTAATGCATTAGTTGCCGTTAAAAGATTTGTACCACGATCAAATGGCTCAAGAATATCTTTGTGTTCATAAGAAAGAAGTACTTTAGTTTTATCATTTTCCCAAGAAAGTGATGGCGCGTAAGTAGTATTTTTCACTTTGCCAAAATTACGCCAGTAGTCTTTTTCTTGTTTGTCATAGATAAAGCGGTAAGCAAAACCATTTCCTAAGCCACCAGTGAAATCTAATTGTGTTCCCCAGAGGCTATGATTACCTAAAGTTCCTCCAATAACATAGTGTGGTGTTTGTTGTGGTTTTTTAGTAATGATATTAACCACACCACCTGGATCTTGAATACCATAAAGCACAGATGCCGGCCCTTTTAACACTTCAACGGTTTCAGTTGTCGCGCTAAAGTTTTTAGCTGGACCAGCTTGTAAACCGTTACGCATAATCGAGTTGTCACGGTTTCCACCAAAACCACGTTTCTGAATAGAGTCAAACATACCGCCTAATGTATTCGCTTGACTCACACCACTGACGTTATAAAGCGCATCAATGAGTGATTCAGGTTTGCGATCTTCTAGTAGTTTGGTCGAAAGAATATTTACTGTGTTTGGTGTATCGAATACAGGCACTTCAGCTTTTGATACAACGGATGTCCCGGTTGTTTGATAACCATTTTGTTTGATACCTGTATCTTGAACATTGATTTGCTCAAGTACTTCGGTGTTTGTATTTGCGGCTTGTTCAGTTTCCGCAAAAGTAGAAGCGGAGAAACTCGCCAAAAGTGCGGTTGAAATAAGACTTAATTTAAATTTCATAATTGTTTTCCGATATATAACCCGATAGATAATAAAAGAGTCGCAAGTATAGCGAAAACGTTTACGTTGATCAATGCAAATTATTTTCATTTGTATGGGTGATTCGTTCAGAAAGTATCCATTCAAATTAAGTAGGGGATAAAAAGAAAAAATCCCAAGCTAAAAAGCTTGGGATTGTAATATGGTGCGACTAGCTGGACTCGAACCAGTGACCCCCACCATGTCAAGGTGGTGCTCTAACCAACTGAGCTATAGTCGCGTAAAAGATGTGGCAGATGATAAACAGTTTTAAGGATGAAAACAAGAGGATTTGTTTTAAGTTAAATTTAGCTGCTAAAAAAATAACCAAAATCTGATTTAAAAAGTCTCAGTAGTTATTTTGATTTTGTACAGGTTTAAGCGTATAATGCGCAGCGTTTTTTATCTCGGATGAGCCGAAATTTAAAAAAGCTTTAAGTAAATTGTAACCATTTGTGGAGTTTAGATAATGTCTAGAAAATTAAGAAGAACGAAGATTGTATGTACAATGGGTCCAGCTACAGACCGCGATAACAATCTTGAAAAAATTATCGCAGCAGGCGCTAATGTTGTACGTATGAACTTTTCTCACGGTACACCAGATGATCATATTGAGCGTGCTGAGCGTGTTCGTGCGATCGCAAAAAAATTAGGTAAAACCGTGGCAATTTTAGGTGACTTACAAGGTCCTAAAATTCGTGTTTCTACTTTTAAAGACGGCAAAATTTTCTTAAATGTTGGTGATAAATTTATTCTTGATGCGGAATTACCAAAAGGTGAAGGTAATCAAGAAGCCGTTGGTTTAGACTATAAAACACTTCCACAAGATGTTGTACCTGGCGATATTCTTTTATTAGATGACGGCCGTGTTCAATTAAAAGTCCTTTCTACTGACGGTGCAAAAGTATTTACTGAAGTGACAGTTGGTGGTCCGTTATCAAACAATAAAGGGATCAACAAATTAGGTGGTGGTTTATCTGCAGACGCATTAACTGAAAAAGATAAAGCAGATATCATCACAGCTGCACGTATTGGTGTAGATTACTTAGCTGTATCTTTCCCTCGTTCAAGTGCAGATTTAAACTATGCACGTGAGTTAGCAAAACAAGCAGGTTTAGATGCGAAAATCGTTGCTAAAGTTGAACGTGCTGAAACCGTAGTTGATGACGCATCAATGGACGATATCATTCTTGCTTCTGATGTAATTATGGTTGCACGTGGTGACTTAGGTGTTGAAATCGGTGACCCTGAATTAGTTGGCGTACAGAAAAAATTAATTCGTCGTTCACGTCAATTAAACCGTGCGGTAATCACTGCAACTCAAATGATGGAGTCAATGATCAGCAACCCAATGCCAACTCGTGCAGAAGTAATGGACGTGGCAAATGCGGTATTAGATGGTACTGATGCGGTAATGCTTTCAGCAGAAACTGCAGCAGGTCAATATCCAGCTGAAACTGTAGCGACAATGGCTCGCGTATGTTTAGGTGCAGAAAAAATGCCAAGCATCAATATTTCTAAACACCGTTTAGATCGTGAATTCAGAGATATTGAAGAATCTGTAGCGATGTCAGCAATGTACGCAGCAAACCACTTAAGCGGTATTGCAGCAATCATTACATTAAGCCACTCTGGTCGTACACCATTATTAATGTCACGTATTAGCTCAGGTTTACCAATCTTTGCACTTTCTCGTGTTCAAGAAACCTTAAACCGTTGCGCATTATACCGTGGTGTAACACCAGTTCATTTTGATGGTGAATCTCGTAGTGCTGCAGGTGCAAAAGCCGCGATTAACCTATTAAAAGAAAAAGGTTATTTAGTTTCAGGTGATCTTGTTTTATTAACACAAGGTGATGAATCTGAAGGTACAACTAACGTTTGTCGTACTTTAACGGTTGAATAATCAACATTTCTGAAATAAAAAGAGCGGTGGATTTTTCCACCGTTTTTTTATGTCTAAAATATTGAAAATATTGACCGCACTTTTTTCTTAAAACCACCTCGTATTTGCGGTATCATAAGCACAGTTTTTTAGTTTAAATTGAAATCCTTATGGCATCACAACGACAAATCCAATCTTCCGATCAGAAAACTGAACAAGTTAGCATCCCACCTCATTCCACTGAAGCAGAACAAGCCGTTCTTGGCGGTATTATGTTGAGTAATCAGCATTGGGATGGCATTGCTGAAAGAGTCATTGCTGAGGATTTTTATACTTTTGCGCATAAAGCGATCTTCCAAACCATGGAAGAATTAATGCGTAACCAAACGCCAATTGATTTAATTACCCTCGATCAAGCGCTTAAAGCCAAAGGTATCAGTGATTCCGTAGGCGGTTTTGCTTATCTCGCTGATCTTTCTAATAATACCCCAAATGCCATTAATATTTTGGCTTATGCCGAAATTGTACGTGAAAAAGCGATTTTGCGTGAGCTTATTGCCGTAGGGAATCGTATTGCAGAAAACAGTTATTCGCCCAAAGGCAAAGACATCAAGATGGTGTTGGATGAAGCTGAAAGGGAAGTCTTTGCGATCGCTGAAAAACGCAGTTCTTCAACGGAGGGCCCTCAAAACGTGCTCAGCGTGTTGGAAAGCACCATCGCTCGAATTGAAACCTTAGGTAGGCTTGAAAATCATAACGGTGTGACAGGGGTCACAACAGGTTTTGTTGATTTAGACAAGAAAACAGCAGGTTTACAGCCTTCAGACCTCATCATTGTGGCGGCTCGTCCTTCTATGGGTAAAACCACATTTGCAATGAACCTTTGTGAAAATGCTGCCATGGCAAGTGACAAGCCTGTATTAGTATTCAGTTTAGAGATGCCGGCTGAACAAATTATGATGCGTATGATTGCCTCTCTCGCTCGCGTGGACCAAACCAAAATTCGCACTGGCCAAAACTTGGAAGAAGCGGAATGGAGCAAAATTGCCAGCGTGTTTGGGATGTTTAAGCAAAAAAACAACCTTTATATTGATGATTCATCGGGGTTAACCCCAACAGAATTGCGTTCTCGTGCACGTCGTGTGTATCGTGAAAATGGTGGTTTGAGTATGATTATGGTGGATTACCTTCAATTAATGCGCGCCCCTGCATTTTCAGATAACCGTACTTTAGAGATCGCCGAGATTTCTCGTTCTTTAAAAGCATTAGCGAAAGAATTAGAAGTCCCGGTTATTGCACTTTCCCAGCTTAACCGTACTTTAGAACAACGTGCAGATAAACGTCCAGTAAACTCAGACTTGCGTGAATCAGGCTCTATCGAGCAGGATGCTGACTTGATTATGTTTATTTATCGTGACGAAGTGTATAACGAGAATTCTGAAGATAAAGGGGTGGCTGAAATCATTATTGGTAAACAACGTAACGGTCCGATTGGTCGTGTACGTTTAGCATTTAATGGTCAATTCTCACGCTTTGATAACCTTGCCGAACAGCGTGAATACAGAGATGATTATTAGGCAAGAGATAACGGATTAGAAAAATGAACGTAAAACCGGCAACAGCGAAAATCAGTTCGCTTGCCTTAAAACATAATTTACCAGTTATTAAAGAAAAAGCGCCACATAGCAAAATTATTGCGGTAGTAAAAGCAAACGCATATGGTCATGGTGTGGTATTTGTTTCCTCTGCTTTAGAAAGCATGGTAGATTGCTTTGCAGTGGCACGTTTAGAAGAGGCGTTATCGTTACGCTCTAACGGTATTATTAAACCGATCTTATTGCTAGAAGGTTTTTTTGATGAAAAAGATTTACCCATTATTGCGGTAAATAACATCGAAACGGTGGTACATAACCGTGAACAGCTTGAAGCATTAAAACGAGCTGTGGTACCAAGTCCAATCAAAGTCTGGTTGAAGATTGATACCGGTATGCACCGTTTAGGTGTGTCACTTGATGAAGTGGATTATTTTTATCAAGAGCTGAAAAAACTCCCTCAAATTCAACCGCACTTAGGTTTTGTGAGTCATTTTAGTCGGGCTGATGAGTTAGATTCAGATTATACTCAAGTTCAGTTAGATCGTTTTCTTCAAGCCACAAAAAATAAAGAGGGAGAGCGAACCATTGCCGCATCAGGTGGGATTCTATTTTGGCCTGAAGCCCATTTAGATTGTATTCGCCCAGGGATTATTATGTACGGCATTTCACCAACAGATACTGTAGGTGCTGAATTTGGTTTAACTCCTGTGATGAACTTAACCTCATCTTTGCTTTCTGTACGTGAACATAAAAAAGGGGAGCCTGTTGGCTATGGCGGTATTTGGACGAGTCCGAAAGATACTAAAATTGGCGTGGTTGCCATTGGTTATGGTGATGGATATCCGCGAGATGTGCCAGAAGGTACGCCAGTTTATCTAAATGGTCGTATTGTTCCTATTGTTGGTCGTGTCTCAATGGATATGCTGACGGTGGATTTAGGCGCAGATAACCAAGATAAAGTAGGCGATGAAGTGATTTTATGGGGTAAGGAATTACCAATTGAAACAGTAGCTAAATACAGTGGTATTTTAAGTTATGAATTGATTACAAAATTGACTCCTCGTGTTATAACAGAATATGTCGATTAATTGTTTTTGCAAGAAAGCAAAAATGTAAAGAATTCAATTTTTAAAAGGAAATATTCATGAAAAACGTCAATCCAACCAATACACAAGCGTGGAAAGCCCTTGAAGCTCACCAATCTCAATTGGCTCATACCACGATTACTGATTTGTTCAAGCAAGAAGAAAATCGTTTTAACGATTATTCTTTAACTTTTGAAAATCAAATCTTAGTGGATTTTTCAAAAAATAAAATTAATCAAGAAACCCTCAAATTGCTTCGTCAATTAGCTAAAGAATCTGCATTAGATGAAGCAATTAATGCTATGTTTACAGGTGAGAAAATTAATCGTACAGAAAATCGAGCCGTATTACATACCGCACTTCGTAACCGTTCAAATACACCTGTATATGTAGATGGCAAAGATGTGATGCCAGAAGTGAATGCAGTATTAGCGAAAATGAGCGCGTTCTGTGATCGTGTGATTTCAGGTGAGTGGAAAGGTTATACCGGAAAAGCAATTACTGATGTAGTGAATATCGGTATCGGTGGTTCGGACTTAGGCCCTTATATGGTGACCGAAGCGCTTCGTCCTTATAAAAATCACTTGAATATGCACTTTGTTTCAAACGTAGATGGTACACATATTGCTGAAACGTTGAAAAAAGTGAATCCTGAAACGACACTTTTCTTAGTGGCATCTAAAACCTTCACTACTCAAGAAACCATGACTAATGCGAATTCTGCGCGTGATTGGTTATTAGCGGCAGCGAAAGATAATAGCGCGGTAGCAAAACACTTTGCTGCACTTTCTACTAATGGTAAAGCGGTAGCGGAATTTGGTATTGATACAAACAACATGTTTGAGTTCTGGGATTGGGTTGGTGGCCGTTATTCTTTATGGTCTGCAATCGGTCTTTCTATCGCACTTTCAATCGGCTTTGATAATTTTGAAGCGTTATTAAGTGGTGCGCATGAAATGGATAAACATTTCCGTACCGCGCCATTAGAAAAAAATATCCCTGTAACATTAGCATTAGTCGGTTTATGGAATACCAACTTCCTTGGTGCACAAACTGAAGCGATTTTACCTTATGACCAATATTTACACCGTTTTGCCGCTTATTTCCAACAAGGTAATATGGAATCAAACGGTAAATATGTTGATCGTAATGGCAATGTTATCCGTGATTATCAAACCGGCCCAATTATTTGGGGCGAACCAGGTACAAACGGCCAGCATGCATTCTATCAATTAATTCACCAAGGTACGATGTTAATCCCTTGTGACTTTATCGCGCCGGCACAAAGTCATAATCCATTAGGTGATCATCACAGCAAATTGTTATCAAACTTCTTTGCGCAAACTGAGGCGCTTGCTTTGGGTAAAACCAAAGAAGAAGTCGAAGCAGAGTTTGTGAAAGCGGGTAAGTCTTTAGATGAGGTAAAAGACATTGTGCCATTTAAAGTCTTTACGGGTAACAAACCGACCAACTCTATTTTAGTGCAAAAAATTACACCATTTGCTCTTGGCGCATTAATTGCGATGTATGAACACAAAATTTTTACACAAGGTGTGATTTTCAATATCTTCAGTTTCGACCAATGGGGCGTGGAATTAGGTAAACAATTAGCGAACCGAATTCTTCCTGAATTGGCAGATAAAGAGAAAGTCTCAAGCCATGATAGCTCAACTAATGGATTGATTAATCAATTCAAAGCATGGCGATAATATAAAGTAAAAAGAGCTGTCAAAATTGACCGCTCTTTTTTATTTTAATCAAACTGATTTAACTTTCCACATACAGCCTACGCTGATAAAAATTAATGCTACAGCGACATAAAAAACAGAGTTGTAATGCCAAATTTCCGCAATAATACCGGCAATAGGTCCTCCGATAATCCAACTACTTTTTGCTGCATTACTGAATAGTGTGGTGGCCGTGCCCATTTTATTCGGCATTAAATCTTGGAAATACACCATGCCAATGGTAGCGGTAATACCGATAAAAATCGCATTAAGCATTTGTAATCCGATAAGCTGCCACGTTTGCTCAGCGAATAATAAGCTTGAATAGAAGGCGAGACCTGAAACTAAAGCAATCATCATTAAGCGTTTTTTACTGAAGTATTTGGTGAGATAGCCCGCAAAAATCATCACAGGGATTTCCAATCCAGCAGCCGTTCCCATCAATGTTCCTGCTAATTCTTTGCCTAAATGTAACTCATTAATCACAAATAATGGCATATTGATGAGATACATGCTGTTACAGGTCCAAAGTAATAGGTTAGCGATGAACAAGTAAATCACACTTTTTCTTGGTGGCGTATTGTCTAAAATCTCTTGATTTTTAACCGCACTTTGACGAGGAATTTTCGGCAATAATTTGCTGACGCCTGCACATAGTAAAAAGGCAGAACCTGCCACCAAATACATATAATCAAAGCCCCAGTTGAGTGCAATGAAAAAGGAAAGTGGTGGTCCGACAATCCAAGCCAATGAGATTTGAGTTCGCATAATTGTGGTGAACATTACTGCTTCACGATGGCTGCTTTCAGCATATTCTCGTGCTAAAGCAAAAGATTGCGGATTAGCGGATGAACCTAACCCTAATAGCGTGGTACCGATAATAATCAATACATAATAATTTCGGCTATAAGCAAAAATCAGACAACCAAGCACGGCAATCAAACAGCAAACAATCATCACTTTACGACGATCATCTTGCTTATCAGAATATTTTGCGAGAATTTGGCTTAAGATAATGCCAATAATGGCATTAACTGAATAGAATAAGCCCACAAAAAAAGGCGAAACATTGATCTCTTGAGACAGATATAAACTCAAGGTCGGTGTTTGAAATGCAGATGCAATCCCCGTTAAAAAGGCAATCAATAGAAAATTGAAAGCCACAAGATTAGATGGTGTTGAGTTTTGTTGTTGAACAAACATAGTCATTAATTTTAATAAAAGAGCGTAGTGGGAAATAAAAGTGCGGTTAATTTTAACCGCACTTTCATTCATGTTCTCTATTTTGTTGTGTTAGAACGTTTATCTAATTCGGCTTTGATCTTAGCCATATTTTCTTGTGTGAAGAAATTATCAATATTTTTCCAAACAGAATGATAGCCGTAAGGACCTTGTTGCATTTCACGTTTGGCTTCATTGAGATCCCAATGTTGATAAATCACACGGTAGCTTGCAACAATTAAGCCTGTTCTGTCAGCTCCATGATAACAATGTACTAAAACCGCACCATTTTTTTGGTGTTGTTTGATTTGCCACAGAATATCAGCCACTTCATCTGGACTGATTGACCAAGTAAGTAATGGGGTATTAATCAAATTGATCTTAGTATGACCAAATGCTTGTTTATCATCATTACGGTCAAAAAAGCGTAAATTCACAATAGTGTGAATATTCAATTTATTTAATAACGCTTCAGATTGGACTTCTAATTGCTCACTACGATAAAATTTATTATCAATCTGATATAAATTTTCCTGTTCGCTGATTAGAGTAGCCCAATGTTCAGTATTTTTTGGCGGTTCACTTTGTGCCGTCGTACAGGCGACTAATGAAAAAGCCGTTAAAGCAAAAAGGACATTTTTGCTCATCTTATATAAATTGAAATGAGTTTGTTCCATAAAAACCTTTTAAATATATTGAATAGCCGGTAAATAACCGATCATTAAATCTAATGGACGATTGCTAGTTATTGTATTTTTTCTATTCTCAAT
>ENA-UEQX01001331-UEQX01001331.1-human-gut-metagenome-genome-assembly--contig:-NODE-1331-length-15248-cov-12.185288_pt1 | contig 15248 bp, 16 predicted proteins | sample MGYA00242952_ERZ507952 | MGnify/ENA primary metagenome ERZ507952 (study PRJEB26167, sample SAMN06115425) | human gut metagenome | host: Homo sapiens | place: China:Sichuan | collected 2015-04-07... | reverse complement strand
TATCGTGTTAATATCCAGGTGGTTATGTGATTTGTTCCTTTTCAGGCATACCGATTGTATCAGTAATAATGAATTTTAAACATAAAAAAATATGGAACTATTTACAATTGGTTTTGCCGTCTGTTTGTTGATGGGTATAGGTTGCTTTTGGTTATTTGAGAAATGTATTGATTGGTTTGAAAACATTTAAATGAAAAGGAGAAAAGATTTATGTATACGGTATTATTCATTATTGGCCTTATTATGTTTTGCTATTTGATGTATGTTCTGGTTAAACCGGAAAAGTTCTAGATAAATGAGTTAACAAGGTATTAAGACTGTTTGCTAAAAATATCAGAGTATGAATACAGAAATATTGGGCGTCATAGCGCAAATCGTTTTAATGGTGGTATTAAGTTACCCGTTAGGAAAATATATTGCCAAGGTTTATAAAGGCAAAAAGGTGTGGAGTGATTTTATGAAACCGGTAGAGAGTTTAATCTTCCGGCTTTCAGGAATCAATCCGGAAGAAGAGATGAACTGGAAACAGTTTCTGAGAGCCTTGCTTGTGGTCAATGCCTTCTGGTTTGTGTGGGGCATGGTTCTACTGGTCACGCAAGGGCTTCTGCCTTTGAATCCCGACGGGAATATTGGTCAGACAGCACATCAGGCTTTCAATACTTGCATTTCTTTTATGGTTAACTGTAATGAGCAACACTATAGTGGAGAGACCAATCTGACCTATTTCACACAACTGTTTGTCATCATGCTGTTCCAATTTATAACAGCAGCTACAGGTATGGCCGCTATGGCTGGCATCATGAAAGCGCTTGGCGAAAAAACAACCCAAACGATTGGCAACTTCTGGAGATATCTTGTGCTGAGCTGTACCCGCATTCTTCTTCCCTTATCGCTTGTCGTCGGTTTCATTCTGATTACGCAAGGAATTCCTATGGGATTTGAAGGCAAGATGGAAATAACGACTCTCGAAGGTGCTCCTCAAAGTATCTCACAAGGACCTGCAGCGGCAATTGTTCCGATCAAACAGTTAGGAACCAATGGTGGTGGTTATTATGGTGCGAACTCTTCCCATCCGTTGGAAAACCCTACCTATTTGTCCAATATGGCAGAGTGTTGTTCCATTCTTATGCTCCCAATGGCGATGGTTTTTGCATTTGGTTTCTATGTTGACCGTAAGAAATTAGGTTATAGTATATATGGAGTAATGCTCACAGCGTTCCTCATAGGGGTCTGCATCAATGTATCTCAGGAAATGGGAGGTAACCCAAGAATTGATGCAATGGGCATAGCTCAGGATGGTGGAGCCATGGAAGGAAAAGAAGTTCGTTTGGGAGCCGGTGCAACAGGATTCTGGAGTGTTGTCACGACCGTTACATCGAATGGTTCTGTAAACGGTATGCACGATTCTACGATGCCGCTTTCCGGTATGATTGAAATGCTGAACATGCAAATCAATACCTGGTTTGGTGGGGTAGGAGTCGGTTGGATGAACTACTTTACCTTCCTGATAATCGCAGTTTTCATCAGTGGATTGATGGTAGGACGTACTCCGGAGTTCATGTGTCATAAAGTTGAGGCAAAAGAAATGAAGATTGCTTCAATCGTAGCCCTTCTTCATCCGTTTGTGATTCTTGTCGGTACAGCTCTTGCTGCCTATCTCTATGTGCACGCTCCAGCATTTGTAGAAAGTGAAGGAGGCTGGCTGAACAATTCCGGTTTTCACGGACTTGGAGAAATGTTGTATGAGTTCACTTCGTGTGCCGCGAATAACGGTTCAGGTTTTGAGGGACTTGGCGATAACACCTGGTTCTGGAATGTATCATGTGGCATCGTATTAATATTGAGCCGGTTTATACCGATTATTGGACAGGTTGCCATAGCTGGCCTTTTGGCACAGAAGAGATATATACCGGAGAGTGCCGGAACCTTGAAGACAGATACCGTAACCTTCGGAGTGATGACATTTGCAGTGATATTCATTGTTGCAGCATTGTCATTCTTCCCCGCACAGGCATTAAGTACCATTGCAGAACATTTTTCATTATGATTTTAAATAACGAGGTTTGAGTTGGTCAGAAAGGCAATTACATTACAGCGAACTTGTACTCTGTTCAACCGATAAACAAAAATTTTTAAGACATGAATTCAAAAGATCAAAATACATCCTTGTTTCAAATGGAGCAGGTTGTAGAAAGCCTGAAACAGTCATTAGTCAAGTTGAATCCGAAAGTAATGATCAAGAACCCGATCATGTTTACCGTGGAAGTTTCAACGGTGATTATGTTGGTCGTTACCGTATATTCTGCATTCAGCACGTCACAAGGCTCATTGGTTTATAATCTGTGGGTATTTATCATACTTTTTCTGACATTGTTGTTCGCTAACTTTGCTGAAGCCATTGCTGAGGCTCGGGGCAAAGCTCAGGCAGACAGTTTGCGTAAGACTCGTGAAGAAACTCCTGCAAAACTGATTGTTAACGGCAAGATAAAGATCGTGAGCAGTTCGCAACTTAAAAAGGGAGATGTATTCGAGTGCGAAGCAGGCGATGTGATTCCTGCTGACGGTGAAATCATAGAAGGACTGGCATCCATAGATGAAAGTGCCATTACTGGCGAGTCCGCTCCTGTAATTCGTGAGGCTGGCGGAGACAAGAGTTCCGTTACGGGTGGAACAAAAGTCCTTTCAGATCATATTCGGGTGGTCGTAACGACTCAACCCGGTGAAAGTTTCCTGGATAAAATGATAGCCTTGGTAGAAGGAGCAAGCCGTCAGAAAACACCGAATGAAATAGCGCTTACCATTCTTTTGGCTGTATTTACGCTGGTTTTTCTTGTTGTCTGTATCACGTTGAAACCGTTGGCCGACTATTCCAATACCGCCATTACCATTGCCGCATTTCTGTCACTCTTCGTTTGTTTGATACCTACCACCATCGGAGGTTTACTTTCTGCAATCGGTATTGCCGGAATGGATCGTGCGTTACGCGCAAATGTGATCACCAAATCGGGTAAAGCGGTTGAAACAGCCGGTGACGTAGATACACTGCTGCTTGACAAGACCGGAACCATAACCATCGGTAACCGTAAGGCAACAGATTTTTATCCGGTTGCAGGTTTTGATAAACGTCGTTTTATGGAAGCGTGCATGTTGTCTTCAGTTTCCGATGATACCCCCGAAGGAAAATCGATTATAGAGTTAGGACGTGAACAAGGATTGCGGATGCGCAATCTGAATACGGAAGGAGCGCACATGATTAAATTTACGGCCGAAACCAAATGTTCGGGAATAAATCTGAAGGATGGCACTCAAATCCGAAAGGGAGCCTTTGACGCCATTCGTAATCTTGTAAACGAAGCGGGAAATGAATTTCCTAAAGAAACGGAGGATGTGATAAAGCAAATAACCAGTAACGGCGGTACCCCGCTGGTGGTCTGTATCAATAAGGAAATAGCCGGAGTCATCGAGTTGCAGGATATTATCAAGCCGGGTATTGAGGAACGGTTTGAACGCCTGCGTAAGATGGGGGTAAAAACTGTAATGGTTACCGGTGACAATCCTCTGACCGCAAAATATATTGCAGAGAAAGCCGGGGTAGATGATTTCATTGCGGAGGCCAAACCCGAAGACAAGATGAATTATATTAAGAAGGAACAGGCTGCCGGTAAGCTGGTCGCTATGATGGGGGACGGAACAAATGATGCGCCCGCTCTTGCCCAGGCAAATGTCGGTGTGGCAATGAACAGTGGTACTCAGGCTGCCAAAGAAGCCGGTAATATGGTCGATCTGGATAACGATCCGACCAAACTTATTGAGATTGTTGAAATAGGCAAACAGCTGTTGATGACCCGCGGCACACTGACCACCTTTTCCATAGCAAACGATGTGGCCAAGTACTTTGCTATCATCCCGGCCTTATTTATGATTTCCGTACCTCAGTTGGGAGCGCTGAACATCATGGGGCTGCATAGTCCGGAGAGCGCCATCCTTTCTGCCATCATCTTCAATGCCATAATCATACCGGTTCTGATCCCGCTGGCACTGAAAGGAGTGGAATACAAACCGATAGGGGCCGGTGCCTTGCTGCGCAGAAACCTTCTGATTTATGGAGTGGGAGGGATTATCGCTCCTTTCGTAGGAATCAAGCTTATAGATTTATTTGTAGGATTATTTTGCTGAGAATAAAAAGAAGACAGTTATGAAGAATTTAATGAAATCAATAAGAATCACAATCGTGTTTTGTGTGTTTCTTTCAGTATGCTATATATTGGTATTGTGGATTTTTGCACAGTTTGTGGCTCCCGGTGAAGGAGGGAATGCAGAAACGGTGAAACTCAACGGCAAAGTTGTTGGTGTAGCCAACGTGGGGCAAGTCTTTAGAAAGGATGTATTCTTTTGGGGCAGACCTTCATGTGCCGGTGCCGGGTATGACGGAACAAGTTCTGCGGGGAGCAATAAGGGAGCTACCAATGAGGAATATCTTGCAGAAGTTGAAGCCAGAATTGATACATTCCTGCTGCATCATCCTTATTTGAAGCGTGCGGATGTTCCTGCTGAGATGGTTACGGCGAGCGCTTCTGGTCTTGATCCCGACATAACACCGGAATGTGCGTATGTCCAGATAAAACGGGTTGCCAAGGCACGGGGAATGAAGGAAGCTGATGTGAAAGCCATTGTCGACAAGATGGTTGAGCAACCACTTTTGGGCATCTTCGGTCCTGCCAAGATAAATGTCTTAAAACTGAATGTCGCCATGGAAGAAGCTAATCCGACCATAGATCAATAGAACAGAATTATAAAATCAAACAGACCTTGTAGCAGGATTTTGATGACCAGCCTGTATTACCCTTCTCATTATGGAGATAGATGTTTCTCATAATGAGAAGGGTAAATTCCTTTTGTATAAGATGTAATTTTCTTAATGCCTTGTAATTTAGGCTATTATCGGTTCGTCTGTTTTTGTGGCATGTGATTTGTCTATAAGTCAATAAAAAGATATTGTATATGAAAGAGGCTTATCAAACAAATTCGTTTTCATTCAAAAGCAAGAACGACGGTCTGATTAATTTCGGAACAGTTTCTTATGTTTTGGGTATATTGGTTTTAGTGGAAGCCGGATTATTTGCAATCTGTGCCGGTGTATCTGCCATTTATCAGGAGAGCAGCTATATCTATTTTATTTGGACCATGTTGATCAATATGGGGATCGGTGGAGTCATGGTACTTGCCGGTAACCGTAGGTGCAACAATGTTTCCAGACGCGACGGATATTTTATTGTCAGTGTCTCCTGGATATTGTTTACGCTTTTGGGTATGTTGCCTTTCTATTTAAGTGGATATATCCCCTCAGTTGCCGATGCTTTCTTTGAAACCATGTCTGGTTTCACCACCACGGGAGCTACCATATTAAATAATATAGAATCCTTGCCACATGGCTTGCTCTTGTGGCGTAGCTTTACACAATGGATCGGAGGCCTTGGAATCGTTCTTTTTACCATAGCATTGCTTCCGTTGTTCAGCGGCAGTAGTCAGCAGCTTTTCTTATCTGAGGCGACAGGAGTTACCCATGACAAGATTCACCCTAAAATCAAGGTGATGGCCCGCTGTCTGTGGCTTATTTATATCGGACTGACTTTATTGGAGACTATATTGTTGCTGTTTGGGGGAATGAACCTGTTTGATGCCTTGTGCCAGGCCTTTGCCACTACGGCAACCGGTGGTTTCTCTACCAAACAGGATAGCATCTCTTATTGGAATTCACCTTACATAGAATATGTGATATCCATATTTATGATTTTGTCCGGAGTAAATTTCTCTTTATATTATTTTGCTTTGAATGGAAAATACAAGAAACTGTTTAAGGATGGAGAGTTGCATTGGTTCTTTGCGTCCATATTCATTATTACGATCATAATAGCATTTGCCCTGTTCATAACCGATTATTATGATGTTGAAACGGCATTCCGCAAAGCTTTATTCCAGGTGGCCACCGTACACACATCGTGCGGTTTTGCTACAGACGACTATAATTTATGGCCTCCATTCACCTGGATGCTGCTTATTTTTGCCATGATATCCGGCGGCTGTACCGGTTCCACCAGTGGCGGCGTCAAGAATTTACGTTTGTTGATCATTTTTCAGAACATCAGAAACCAGTTCAAGCAAATGCTGCATCCAAGGGCTGTCCTGCCGGTTCATGTGGACAACGGTCAGGTTACAGTGCAAACTTCGGCATTGGTCTATACGTTCTTTGTCACCTATTTGATCTGTATATTTATAGGCTGGACCTTGCTGATGTGCTTTGGAGTTGGCCTGACGGAATCATTCAGCACCGTTGTGTCTGCTATCGGTAATGTCGGTCCGGGATTGGGAGCCTATGGACCGGTCTACTCCTGGGCTTCTCTGCCGGATGCCGCTAAATGGATACTTTCGGCCTTGATGCTTATCGGACGCTTGGAGATTTTTGGTATCCTGCTTTTGTTTAACAAGCATTTTTGGACTGAGTGCTGAAATCAAATAAGGCAATGGCGAATAGAGAAGAAAGTGTACGTCACTTTTTAAATCTGATAAAACGCTCACAAAGAGGTGTCCTTAAAATCTATATCGGAATGATTGCCGGTGTAGGCAAGACCTACAAGATGCTGCAAGAGGCCCATGAAATGTTGGACAACGGCATTGATGTACAGATCGGTTATGTGGAGACGCACGGTCGTGCCGGTACGGAAGCACAGCTGCAAGGATTGCCGGTCATTCCTCGCAAAAAGATATTCTACAAGGGCAAGGAACTGGAAGAAATGGATCTGGATGCCATTCTTCAGTTACATCCCGAGCTGGTGATTGTGGATGAGCTGGCGCATACCAATGTCGGCGGCAGCCGGAATGAAAAGCGTTGGCAAGACGTGATGGATCTTCTGGAGGCGGGTATTAATGTCATATCCGCGGTGAACATCCAACATATTGAAAGCCTGAATGAGGATATTAAGGGGATTGCCGGAATCGAAGTAAAGGAGCGTATTCCGGACAAGGTCTTGGAGGAAGCGGACGAGGTTGTCAACATTGACTTGACCGCTGAAGAACTTATCAATCGCTTGAAAGCCGGGAAAATATATAAGGCCGAGAAGATACAAACGGCTCTTGATAATTTCTTCAAGACGGAAAATATCCTTCAATTACGCGAACTGGCTCTTAAAGAGGTGGCATTTAGGGTGGAAAGGAAAGTGGAGACCGAGGTAATCCCGGAAGAAAAAGCGGTTCATAGAGAGGTGTATCTTGCCTGTATCAGTAGCAATGAAAAGACTCCGAGGTATATCATACGCCGCACGGCACGGCTTGCCTCCCGATACAATACCGATTTTATGACGCTATATGTTCAAACGCCTTCCGAAAGTCCTGATAGAATCAATCTGTCGGTCCAAAGGCATCTGCTCAACCATTTTAAACTGGTAACCGAATTGGGCGGCGAATTGATACAAGTCGCAGCACCGGATGTTATACAGGCTGTTCTTGATGTCTGCCGTGAGCGTCATGTCACCACAGTTTGTATCGGACAACCCACTTTTAATTGGAGTAAGATCTTTAAAATCCATCGTTATGCATATTTTCTTAAAAATCTTTCAGAGATGGATATAAAATTGATTATCTTTCCGCAATAAAAAAACGTGTTATGAATATTAAGACAAAATTGACGCTGGTAATAGGAGTACTTGTTGCCATGATTGTGCTTCTGGTCTCACTCTCTATTGTGAACTTGCAGATTTTGACGGCAACAGAACCCAACAGTCCTGCTGCGGGTCCGGGACTGCAGCGTGCACTGCTTTGGATTTCGACGATTGGAGGCTTTTGTATTGTGATCGGCATTTTCATGCTGGTAGTTCTGCCTTCGTATTTCAACAAACCGATCAAAAAGATTATCGACGGAATCAAGGATATCGCCAACCATAATTATGATTGCCGGTTGAATCTGGAAAGTCACGAATTTGCAGAAGTTTCCGAGAATTTCAACCGGATGGCGAAACGGCTGTCGGATTATCATTCCAGTACCCTGGCCCAAATAAAGGCTGCCAAAAACTATATGGAAGCCATTATCAACAGTGTGAAGGAACCCATTATCGGGCTGGATAATGAGCTGACTATTTTGTTTATCAATGATGAGGCCCTGAATGTCCTCAATTTAAAGCGTGAGGAGGTTTTGCAGAAACCGGCTCAGGATATATCCCTGAGAAATGATTTGTTGAGAAGGCTCATACGTGAACTAATGGATTCACAAAAAGAAAATAAAATGACCAAAACGGAACCTCTGAAAATATATGCCGACAACAAGGAAAGCTATTTCCAGATGAAGTACATGCAGATTGACAAGTCCGGAAATGATCCTTCCGATGCCATAAATGAGGGATATGTCATTCTGCTTAAAAATATCACGGAATTCAAGGAACTGGATTCTGCCAAGACCACTTTCATTTCGACCATATCGCACGAACTGAAAACGCCTATTTCTGCTATTATGATGAGCCTGCAGTTGCTCGAAGACAGCCGAATCGGTGATCTGAACGAGGAACAAAAGGAGTTGGCGCAAAGTATTCAGGATAATAGCGAACGCTTGCTGAATATCACGGGCGAATTGCTCAATATGACGCAGGTTGAGTCTGGCAAACTGCAACTCAAACCCCGCATCACAAAACCTATAGAACTGATAGAATATGCCATAAAGGCCAATCGGGTGCAGGCCGAAAAGTTTAACATTCAGATTGAAGTACAATATCCGGAGAACAAAATCGGAAAGCTGTTTGTAGATAGCGAAAAGATCGCCTGGGTGCTGACCAATCTACTTTCGAATGCCATTCGTTATTCTCCCGAAAACGGTCGCATCATTATTGGTGCCCGTCAGACGGATGACAATTATATTGAAATGTTTGTGCGTGATTTTGGCAAGGGTATAGACCCACGCTATCACCAGAGCATTTTTGATCATTACTTCCGGGTGCCGGGTACCAAGGTTCAAGGTAGCGGACTGGGATTGTCCATTTCGAAGGATTTTGTGGAGGCACACGGCGGTACCTTGACCGTAGAGAGTGAAATCGGAAAAGGCAGTTGCTTCACTTTACGCTTAAAAGCATAAACCGCAGATGGCTCTCATTGCAAACAACCGTTTATAAGCAATTGACCAAGATGCTTATAAACGGTTGTTTTTATGGTTACACGTTTATCTTATAAGTTTCAATCTTACGGTAAAGAGTTGCCAGTCCGATCTTTAAAAGGCGTGCCGTTTCTGTTTTGTTGCCGTGGGTGTACTGCAACACTTTAATGATATGCATCCGTTCGATTTCCGCCAGTTCAAAACTGTCTTTCATTAGCGAAACATCAGACTTGCTTTTCTGCAAGTCCAGGGGCAAATCTTCAAAGGTTATTTGACCTTCGCAGACAATGGAACATCTTTCTATCACATTCCGAAGTTCTCTGACATTTCCTTTCCATTCTGCATTTTTTAGAATATGAAGCACCTCCGGAGTGATGCCCGTAATTTTCTTCTTCAGCTTATTGGCAAACCGGTCCAGGAACATATAAGATAGGCTTTCAATATCCTCTTTTCTTTCCCGCAACGGAGGCAGGTTGATCTGGAAAACGGATAAACGGAAATATAAGTCCTCACGGAAGTTGCCGTTCTCTATTTCTTTCTTCAGGTCCCTGTTGGTAGCAGATATGATTCTGACATCCACCTTGGTCGGTTTGGTATCTCCAATCTTGATATACTCTCCGGTTTCCAGAACACGTAGAAGTCTTGCCTGAAGGTCGAAAGCCATTTCTCCGATTTCATCCAAAAAGATGGTTCCATGGTTTGCCACCTCAAACAATCCTTTTTTATCCTTTAATGCTCCGGTAAAGGCACCGGCCTTATAGCCAAACAATTCGCTTTCCAGCAGGTCCTTACTGAAAGCCGAACAGTTTATGTCTACAATCGGCAGTGCCGCTCTTTCGCTGGCCTGATGAATGGCATGAGCAAAGACCTCTTTTCCGGTACCTGTTTCTCCGGTCAGCAATACTGCGGCATCTGTTTTGGAAACCTTCTGCGCCAGTGCGATGGCCTGTTTCAGCTCATGCGACTGACCGACGATGGTGTCAAAGGAATAGGCCACAGAAGCAGGTTTCTTGCCTTTCCTTTTTTCCGTTTCATCAACCGCGCGATTTATCGTAGGAATGATCTTGCGGTTATCGTCCCCTTTGGTAATGTAGTCAAACGCCCCGTTCTTGATGGCCTGCACACCATCTTCAATATTTCCATGTGCGGTTAATAATATGATGGCAGCATCGTTGGAATATTTTTTAATATCAAAAATAAAATCAACTCCATTTCCGTCCGGCAAGAACACATCGCAAAGAATCACGTCAAAGTCCTGCTTGCGCAGCTGTTGCAATGCATCGCTGCAACAACTTGCCGTAGATACCTTATAGCCCTCTAACTCTATAATCCGGGCTAATAGTTTGCGAATCGGTTCCTCGTCATCAATTACTAGAATCTGTACCATATATTGACTGATTTTTAATAGGTCTTTTATATACCTACAAAGATACGATTTTATTAAATACAATCGTTGGAGGTTCTGCATTTAATGTCTAACTTTGTTTGCATCTGATGATTGGGGAAGGCAACCGATAAGGGCGGTCTTCCCTTTTATACATAAAAATATGGAAACGGATATGCAGAAATATTTTTTCAAGCCAAGGGTAGGGCAGAATTATTGGAAAGGGATTGGCGGACTGAGAGTGCTTATTGCGGGCTCTCATTTTCGCTGTCCGTATTCGAATTGTGTTCATCTGAAAAAGGAATGCGCTTCCAGCAGCACTATTTTTGAGATGGACCAGAAATGTCCTTGTTATCTGGATAAGGAAGATCAGGAATACTACCGGCTGTCGAACAGTGATACCATAGAGGTCAACTCTTATCTGGAAGGTTTTTCTTATCAGGCATTCAGTGCGTTTACCTATCTCATGCTGAATAAGCGGGATCATCTGACCGATCAGGAAAAAAGTGAATTCTGGGAGCAGGTAGCCTTTACCAATTATATCCAGCATTATTGGCCGGATGGAAGTTCGCCGAAATACTCCGAAAACAAAGCTTTGTATGATACGGATCATGAGGCATTCGCTCAGGTGGTGGACGAACTGAAACCGCATCTTATTTTCGTATGGAATGAAGCCATAAGAGATTGCCTGATAGCCAATAGCAATTTGACTTATTTCGGTAAGGTTGACATTCCGGTGCTTTCCGTGTATCTGTTTCTCAACTATGAAGCCGGAACGGAAATTAACGGGAAAAAGGAAAGTTTCTTGCAGAGACAATATCATATTATTCCGGGTAAGGTAACAAAAGGCTGGATAGAATCGCTGTTCAATGAGTACTTTAACAGTCCGAATGCCATAGAACTGTTTGGACTGAAAACGATAGAAGAGCGTTCGGCGAGTGGTATGGGAGTACGTCAGGGTGTGGGAAGAACCCCCAAGATAAAAGATGTAGCCTCCCTGTTCAAACAGCTGGTTACCCGAAAGATACTGGTACGCGCAGGAGACCGGATTGTATTCGGCAACGGAATCATGAATAATCATAAAGAGACTTTCATGAGATACTTAAAGCAGACTTTTAATGTTCCGAAATATACCAATGGTTGCATGTCCAGAATGTTCGGTTATAAATTCATACATAGCGAACTGTCGGCTGCCTTTGAGGATGATATTACCAGAAAAATGAAAGCAGTGTTTATGATGGTCGATACCCGGGATAAGGACCACAAAATAAAAAGGATGGGCAGCTCCTCCAAGCTCTGAGAACTTAAATCGGGTTGGATTTTCGTTAGTAAAAAACTAGTAAAAAACAGCAGGTTTTTCGTACTCTTGTGATGGTTATATTGCTGTATAACAAATGTTTACAAGAGTAGTTCGTGGCCGATAACAAATCATTAACATTATAAAAAGCAATGGATTTCAGGAAGCTTTGATTTTGATATACTTTTGCATTGCAGAGCTGATAAAAAGGAGCTGCAATGCAAAACGTATATGAACCTTTAAATAATAGCTGGCAATGAAATCCTGTATGAAGAAAAGTGAACAGCAGATTCTTGACGCATGGCGTGAAGAAGCGGAAAGACTCCATGATGCCCACGAGTTTTCGGAAGATGGAATTTTGTATCGAGGTAAGATCTTTTTTGAAGATAATGCATGGCATCGTGAAACAGGTGATGAAGAAACTCTATGGCTGAAGGCAGAGCGCAATCTGCTCATCATCACCAAGGAATTGAATGATACCGAAGCCTGGAACATCCGGGAGGAAACCGGGCGCCCGAATGTTATCGATTTCTCTTATCAGAAGGGAGTACCCTTTATCAAGAATCTCAGAATGTGGAGTTACGGAATCCTTCATTCTACCCCCAATTATTATCCGGATTTTGAAGAAGCACGGAATATGGAACTCTCCGGTCCTTTCTTCGAAAAGGCTCCCATCGCACATGTTAACTGCAAAAAGCAGTGTGGCGGGGCTGCAATTAGTCAAAAGACTTTATCGGAATATATCAACCGATATTCCAGATTACTCAAAGAACAAATCGCCTTATACGATGCTGATGTCATCCTGTGTTGCGGAAACGCGAACGGGCAGAATCTGATATTGAACTTTGTGAAGTCTCAATATCTGGAGGATTTGTGTCCTGTTGACGGGACTGATGGCTGGATTTATTATTCGCCTTCTACCGGAAAGATTGTTATAGACAGTTATCATCCAAGTGCCCGCATCGGATACGAAGAAACCTACTATGCTATGATGTCCGGATTTATGTTGACTTTAAAAAACATGGAAAATGCATAGGGGTACTACTGAATTCGTTTGCGACCAGTGCGGGAACAGATTTATGGTCAATCAGAACATGAGAAATAAAGAAGAAAAATATATTAACCAGTAAAAACTAATAGCACATGATTACAACTAAATTTCAATTGTCAGAAGCAATTAAATCCGGTCAATCAAGAATTGACGTAGGTGGTGAATTGGCACGGAAAATTATCCGAAGCAAGAAACGCAAGAAAATGGCCAGGATAGGCAGTGCTACCTTGCTGGTAGGCAGTCTGGCAGCCATTCCTTTTACCGGTGGTGCTTCAGCTGTGGGTGCGGCGGCTGCGATTGGATTGACAGCTGGTCCGCTTTCTATTTCCACTACAGAACTGATGATTCCATGCACTGCCACGCTTGCGTATAAAGGCTTATCGAATGGTTATAATGTAACCTTCAATCCCAATGGTTCGGTTACTCTGGAGAAAAAACATTAATCAATCACTTTAAATGAAATGCACTATGAGCAAATTATCGAAAAGAGGTCTTCTGAAGGATGTTGATCCTACGGATGTGGTGGTTCTTTTAAAAACAGCAGGGAAAATCTTAAATGATTTAAGGAAAAAAGATCCTAATGCCAAGAAATAAGATTTATCCTTTGGATAAAGATTGTATTCTTACTTTTGATGGCATGACCAATTAACCCGTTAGCAGAATTAAATGAGTATTCATTTGATTCTGCTAATTGTTTTTTATTATCTTTGATCTGCATCCGTTACGACATGCGGATGCAGAAAGAACGTTATATCCATTAAAACCATGAGTAAGGAAAAGGAGAAAAAGCCCGGTTATTCCCTTTGTTTGTCATTGGGAATGCTTTTCGGTGTGATATTAGGATCAGCTATGGGGAAGCTGGCCGTGGGCATAGCTATCGGCTATATGTTTGGCACCATGTATTATCTCTTGTTTTCAAAGTCGGATGACAATAAAGACTAACCTTTTAGCAAATGTAACAGGGCCCGATTGATATGTCCGTCAATAGTGGCGTCCTTTAAATTTTCCGTCAAGTTGGCGTTGGGCTTGAATTCACCGCAGACATCTATTCCCAGAACCGGATGCTGCTGAATGATGATATGAAGCAATTCTTCCAGTTTCTTCAGATTCATCGAACCCTGATCCCAGTTGGTGATTGCGTATTCAGGAGAAAGTACATCCTTGTCGATTGAAATATAGACCGGGTTGGAAATCAGTTCGTGAGAGAATCTTTTCCAGCTTTCCTCACGGTTAAGGTCATGATCACTATAAAAATGCACCTTCCCTTCGTAGCCGTGTGGTACGGCATGGATCAGTTTTTCAGAAGCTCCGACGATAATCACTTTCCGGCAGTTCGTATTGCTGTCCAAAACATCTTTTACCCAACTGCCACAGGAAAGGATATCTTCAAAAAGTGACGGCTGCATATCCGGATGATGGTCGAACACCACCAATACAAAAGGCTCATTGATTTTGTCCGTCCAGAATTTGGTTACGTAATGATAATTTCCGGAATCAATAAAATGAATGCCCTGGACAGGGTAGGGACTAATGATTTTTTTCAGTGCATCTTTTCCTTCCTCATCGCAATAACAGTCTGTTCCCGATAGATGCCGACAGTCCAACCATTTGTAATTATTGTTATGAGGCAATTTCTCCAGATCATATACTCCTGAAAAGTTCATGACAATCACGTCATGGGACTGTAGTCCGTTCTTTTTATCTTCTTTTGTCTTCATACCTGTTCCTTCATTGCATCAAGATGAAAACAAACACCGTGCCTTTTCTGATCTGTTTATAGAATATGGAAACATCTTTAACCAGCATTACATTTTCTGATGCAGAAAGTGTAAATCAATATAAATGTTGAGGCTGTCAGGGTGCCTTGCGCAGGACAGAATGTCGCAAAGAAAAAGAAAATCATGGTCTGAATCTTGGTTTCTCTGGCTGTATTTTCCTAAACTTTTCCATATATTTGGAGGGTTTGTTCTGCAGAAATGCTGATGTCATTCTGTAAGTGGTTTCTTGCTCATTTATCTGTTTTGTAAGTAAAATCATGATTCTTGTTGACGGGATAGATTTTCGTTTCGCATAGTCTGGAGTTATAAACGAATAAATATTCTCTTTGATGCTGCATAAAACCTGCATATATGCGGGATTTATACAGAAAATAGCTTTGCTATGTTGTGTTGACGACCACGGTATCTGCCTGAAATCATTGTGGTGGAAGTCGCACTTTGTGAGGACGACTGTAAAAAATCATCCGTATGAGCTTTGAGAATCGTCAAAAAACAGTTTTTCTGTCTTTGTTTTCTTCTGTTTCAATTGCCCGGATTCTTCTGTTTTTCTGTGTTATGAACTTTATTGTCAGGATACTACGGTTTTTAAGAGGCTCTGAGATTTG
>ENA-UEQX01001322-UEQX01001322.1-human-gut-metagenome-genome-assembly--contig:-NODE-1322-length-15296-cov-4.396807_pt1 | contig 15296 bp, 9 predicted proteins | sample MGYA00242952_ERZ507952 | MGnify/ENA primary metagenome ERZ507952 (study PRJEB26167, sample SAMN06115425) | human gut metagenome | host: Homo sapiens | place: China:Sichuan | collected 2015-04-07... | reverse complement strand
GGCCGAGGTCGGATTTCGAGATGCCCATCTCCTCGTTGAGATAAGGCATGGCGATGCTCAGGTTCTTACGCACGAAATAGAAGAGCGCATAGCCGAAGATGCACATCGCCATGGTGCGGAATTCCCAGTATTTGAAACGCTTGACCTGTTGGTCTGTCATGCCGTCATAGGCCGGATTGAGTTGTTTTGCAGACATTTATTCAGGTTGGTTCGGGTTTTACTTCAGGTTGGTGCGGTGGCTGCGCATCGCAGCTTCCTGCAGGGCGTGGATCGCGTCGCGCGACCACGGCAGGCCGATGAATTCCGACGGGTAGTCGGTCTCGATGATGTCGGGTTCGGCGACCAGCTCGCGCAGGTAGGCCACACGGCGGTCGTAGGGGTTTTTCACCTTGTCGGACGAGCCGGTGATCGAGGTCATCGTCATGACGCCCTCGGCGTGCAGCAGGTCGTAGACCGGTTGCAGGTCGGGATTTACGGCCAGGCGGATATAGGCCATGATGTATTTCCAGGGGATGGGCGATGCGTCGTAAGCCCTGAAATGTTCCATCGAGCTGATCTCGACGCAGAACATGACGTTGCGGATGCCGTGCTCCCAGTAGTAGAGCGCCTCTTCGACGGAGCGGACGCTCAGCATGATGTTGTGGTACATCGACCAGTCGCCGCCCGGCTGCAACTGCTTGATATAGTAGTCGAGGCTGGCGCGGCGCACCTCGTCGCTCACGCCTCGGGTGTTGATGTACTTGTTGTCGAAATTGAAGACGACCTTGTCCTTGCCCCATTCCAGCAGGTCTTTCAGGCGCGGGATCTTGTAGGGGGTGACGTTGCGGTCGCGGTCTACGAGGCAGAACTGTTGCAGCTCTTCGTAGGTATAGTCGGCCACGCGCCCCTTGCCGGTGGTCGTGCGGTCGATCGTCAGGTCGTGCATCAGTACCATGACGCTGTCGCGGGTGAAGCTGAAGTCGACCTCGAAGAAGGTCGGCATCATCGACAGCGTCTTTTCGCACGATTCGATGCAGTTTTCGGGATAGCCGGGCATCATGCCCCCGCGGTGTCCGCTGACGATGATGTCACGGCCGGGGTCATAGGTGAAATAGGCTTGCAGTTCTTCGATCGACCCGATCCGCACGGCGTGCGGTATCGGGGCCTGGGCGCACGCGGGCAGCACGGCGGCGCAGCATACGGCCAGGAGCAGGAGAAGGGGGCTCGGTCTTTTCATTGTGCTTCGGGGATTTTGGCGATGATACGTTCCACTTCGTCGTAGGCCTGTGCGGCGAGCGGCAGCAGCGGGTCGGTGTCGGGAAGGGAGGCGATGCGGGCCAGGGCGGCCTTGACACCCTCTTTTTCGACCAGACGGCGCATTTCCACGCTCTGCACGTCCTCGGGGTTGTCGTAATGCAGCGCGGCGCCGACGCCCAGCAGCAGGTCGGGCGTGCCGATACCGTAGCGGCGGGCCGTGAGGATGGGCCTGACGAGGCGGTCGCCTGCCGAAAGCTTGCGCAGCGGCTCGCGTCCCACGCGGGTCACGTCGTCGCAGAGGTAGGGGTTGCGGAAGCGCCCGATGATCTTGTCGATATAGGCGAAGTGGGCGTCGCGGTCGAAGCCGTAGAGCGCCACCAGCCCCCGTCCGCTTTCGCGCATGGCGGCTTTCACGATGGTATGGATATGTTCGTCGGAGATACTCTGGCAGATGGTCATGTAGCCTTTCATTCGTCCCAGGTAAGCCGTGATGGCGTGGCCGGTATTGAGCGTGAAGAGCTTGCGCTCGATATAGGCGATCAGGTTGTCGGCCGGATTCATGCCGGGGATTTCGGGCACGGCGCCCTTGAATGCGGCGCGCTCGACGTTCCATTCGAAGAAGCGTTCGACGACCACGTCGATCGGGTTCTCGCTCTTGACCGGCGGCACGATGCGGTCGACCGAGCAGTCGGGGAAGCCGACGTACTGCTCGCACCAGTCACGCTGGGCCTCGTCGAGGTGCTTGAGGACAGCCTCCCGGAGCTGTGTGGTGGCGCGGACGCCGTTTTCGCAGGCGATGACATTGAGCGGCTCGGTGACGCCTGCATCCCTGCGTGCGGCGATACCCGCCGCGATGGCTCCGGCGATGCGGGGCAGCACGGTCAGCCCCACCGCCGTGGTGACGAGTTCCGCCCCGGCGATCTGGGCGGCAAGTTCCGGGCTCCGGGAGTCCATTGCCGAAATGTCGGTAATGCGCATCTGCTCGCAGACCGTGTCCATGATCTGAACCGTATAGGCCCTGTCCGAGTTGATCCTCGCGACGACCTGTTCGTTCACATCGGCGAATACCACATGGTAACCCGCCTGTTCCAGCACGGCGCCGATAAATCCGCGGCCGATATTCCCGGCTCCGAATTGAATAGCTTTCTTCATTGCATTCGTGGTTTAAATATAGCTTCTGTAACAAAATACCGTATCGGTTGCCGCGGCCCGTCGCAGCGCTGAGCCCCTGCGCCCTATTCCCAGAATATGCGGGTGTAATACCTGCCCTTGCCGAGGATGCAGTTCGTAAATTCGACCTCCTCGCCCTGTGTGATGTCGATGCGCAGCACCTGCCCCGCATAGACGGGCATGGGATAGTCGTAGGAGGCCGGACGGACGGCGAAACGCAGGTCGGACTTGTTGGCGATCTCGAACGTGCGTTTGGTCTTGCTGGCCTGGCGTATCTCGCGGATTTCGAGCGCAGCGTCTATCATCTGGCCGATGTACTCCCCGCGCCCCATCAGGTTGCCGTCGAAGCAGGCCAGGGCCCGCCCGGCGAGGAGCGCTTCGTGGATCGCCCCGGCCGTGCGGGCGGTGGCGAAGACCAGGGTCATCGGACGGCTGCCGCGCACGGGATAGATGCTCCCGCTCATATAATGTATGTCGCTGTTGGCGAACGGCACGAGGCCGTACTGAACCGCGTAGTCGAATGTGCGGGGATAGGATTCGGTCTTGTTGAACACCTCGACGCCGCGGAGTTTGCCCTGGGCGATCAGGCGTTCGTGGACGGGATAGATGTCGCTTTTCCGGTCGGGGTAGCCGGGATGGTTCCACAGCAGGAAGGCGCCCTGGCGGCAGGCCTCCTCGACGGCCTGCATCTCGTCCTCGACGTCGAGTTTGTCGGCATCCCGGATAAAGAGCGTGCAGATGTGCCCCAACGGCTTCTTGCGGGTGATTTCCGCACCGGGGATCACGATCATCCCGATCATGTCGCCGCGTGCCTTGGCCAGTTCGTAGGGTTTATTGAGGCCGCAACGGATGATGTCGGCGTTCTTGTGCACCTCGATGTGGTCGGTCATGGCGATCGCGTCCAGTCCGTCGTTCCACGCTTCGTTGACCCGGCCGACGGGCCACACCTGTCCGTCGGAGATGTCGGAATGGACGTGGAAATCGCATTTGAGCGTGATATAGCCGCCGATGTCGGGTATGCGGAGGTATTGGCGGTAGTTCTGGCGGCTGACGGCCTGATGGACGTGGACATCGTCGTTATGCAGTTGTGCGGCGGCGGTCAGGGCACAGAAAAGGGCAAAAAATGCGAGGCTAATGTTTTTTCTCATCGGTCGTGTAGTTTGGTCGTGTCATATTAAATACAACCGATCGCGGGAAACCACCTAACCGGATTACAAAAAAATTAAAAAAGGCACCGGACATTGTTTCGTTCGGCGAGAATGTTTATTTTTGTACCGAATCTGATTATCCGATGGAGAAAATCTCGCTTATATCACGGGTTCGCGCGGGCGACCGCAAGGCGTTCGACGAACTGTGCCGGAAATATTATGCCATGCTGGTTTCCTATGCCCGCCTGTTCCTCAGAGACGACTGGGCCGAGGACGTGGTGCAGGACGTGTTCTACAACGTATGGCAGCGGCGGGAGACGCTCGACGATTCGAACTCGCTGTACAAGTACCTGCTGCGTTCGGTCTACAACCGCTCGCTCAACTACCTGGACAAGAACAGGCGCGCCGGCGAATACGGCGCCTACTACCGGGAGCGCATCGCCGCGCTGGGCAGTTCGTACTATGCACCCGACAACAGCCCCGTCGTGCAGAAACTCTACAACGACGACCTGCGCGCCAGCCTCGATGCGGCCATCGAGTCGCTGCCGCCCAAATGCCGCGAAGTGTTCCGTCTGAGCTACATCGAAGACCTTTCGAACCGCGAGATCGGAGAGCAACTGGGCATTTCGCCGCGCACGGTGGAAAACCATATGTATGCGGCGCTCAAGCAACTGCGCCGGAAACTCTCCAAGGAACAACTGTTGTTGCTGCTTTCGCTGCTCTTCATGCGGGGCGTATAGGCCGGAGAGGCACAGACCCCAAGGCGTCGGGATACATAGTATCCCGGCGCTTTTTCGTTTGCTCCTGCTCCCGATTTTTTCAATTTCCGGTAAGTGGTTTGAGCGGGTCGGCTGTATGTATCTATGAACACCGCCTAAACTACTCGACCGATGGAAACGACATTCCCGAAGGCGCATTCAGCCGCCCACCGCACCCGCATTTGCAGAGGTGCCATGAATTTGATATATAAATATATCGTATGATTTACCTGCACGATGGCTTTAAGTGTGTTTTTCCGCCGTCAGAGCCGGTACGCGACAGCCGTACGAAAGGTTTGCCCGACGCGGGCAAACCCTGTAACCCGTATTTCCACCAACCAAATATTTCTTAACCAACAAAACAAAACCATGCGAAAAATTTTTCTTTTCACAGCAGCAATGCTGGCGATCGCAGGCTGTTCGGAGGACAACACGCATCCGAAGGTATCCCCCGTGGACGAACCTTCGGCGGATGCCGTGACGATCCTCGCGACGATCGATGCGATCCCGTCCGCTACCGGGGACGGCGAGGCGTATGCTCCCCTATGGCAGGAAGGCGACCAGATCATCGTCGGCTACAAGGGGATGTCTTATGTGTACGAAACCTACGACGCCGGCAACGGTGTCGAGTTCCATCCGGTGGCCCTCTCGCTGCCCGCGGACGCACGCGGCGAAGTGACGGCCTATTTCAAGGCCGTCGACGGCGTATTTGCGGTCGGTGCCGACCAAACGGGCGCTACCCTGCCGATGTATGCCTATGCGGCCGATGCCGCACCCGCCCAGGGCAGCCTCGGCCTGCACTTCAAGCCGCTGGCTTCGGTGCTGTCGCTCACGATCGGCGAGGAGGCTTCGAAGACCATTTCGAAAATCACGCTCGAACCGGTCGACCCCGACGGTGTGGAGGGGCACCTGGCCGTATCGGAGGCCGTGGTCGATCCCCGGACGGGTGCGGTGACCGTCGGCGAGGATGCCGCGGTGTCGGACATCCTTACGATGGAGATCGGCGAAATGTCGCTGGTGCAGGCCCAGACGGTGAATTTCCTGATCGCCAGCGGTACGAAGGTGGACGGCGGGTTGAAGGCGACGATCTCCTGTACGGACGGGAGCGTCTTCGTCAAAAACCTGTTCGAAGGGCAGGAAGTGGCCTTTGCGGGGAACTGCGTCGGAGCTGCGACCGAGCTTTTCTTCCGGCTGAGGATCGCCACCTATGAAGACATGGTGAACTTCGCGCAGGAGTGCGCCGACGACAACGGCGGTGCCATCGTCGACCTCCAGGCCGACATCGACATGCGGAATGTCCCGTGGACGCCGGTCGAGAATTTCACGGGGACGTTCAACGGCAACGGCCACCGTATCTACAATATCAACGTATCGGCCGACGGGCGTTATGCCGGGTTCTTCGCCTATGCCAAGGGGGCGATCTCGGATGTGGTTTTCGGGTCGAAGGACGGCACCTCCTATGACGGGACGAGCCGCATCGAGCTCAAATACAGCGCCGACACCGATACGTGGTGTTATGCGGGCATCGTCGCACAATCGAACAATACGCTCACCGGCGTGACCAGCTTCGTACCCGTGACCGTCACGGCGGATTCCCGATGCAAGTCGCGCACGGGCGGCATCGTCGGCAGCCTGTATAACGGGAAGATGAGCGGCTGCAGGAACTACGGCGCGGTGAGCAACGTGGCGACGGCGGGCGTGGCGAGCTATGTGGCCGGTATCGCGGGCATCGTCGACGGCTCGGGCGACGCGGCCGGGGCGATCACGCTGGACGGATGCCACAACCACGGCCCGGTGATGACTTCGCTCGGGCTGGGCAACGCCGTGGCGGGAATTACGGCCTCGGTGATGAAGACCGCGGTCAATACGACCATCAGCAACTGCACCAATGCGGGCGAGATCCGGTTCGACAACGCGGGCACGTCGGCAGCCCACCGCATCGGCGGCATCGTCGCCTATATCGTGGACAGCTGCCCGACGCTGGTGATCGACAACTGCACCAACAAAGGCACCGTCGTCTCGAACATGAACGGCAACTGCTTCATCGGCGGGATCGCGGGCGTGAACTATGCGGCGGCGATCCGGGATTGCACGAACGAAGCCGAGGTGAAATTCGTGCAGGCCAATGCCGCAGGCGCGGGTTACCTCTGCATCGGCGGCATCGCGGGGCAGACGTACAGCGGGGCGAAGGTCACGGGCTGTGCCAACAGGGCGGCCGTCAGCTCCGACAAGCTGCAGGTGACCCGCATCGGCGGTATCGTCGGTACGCACAACGCCAGCACGATAGACGACTGCTCGAACAGCGGCGACATCACCCTGGCCTATACGGCGACGGCCAACAACTGGGAGGCCGCAGGCGGCATCGTGGGTTTCTACGACGGCACGGACGGCACGGCGGTGACCAACGGCTGCACGAACAGCGGCAAGGTCTGGGCGACGGTAAATTCCAGCAACGCCAATATCGGCGCCGGAGGCATCGCGGGCATCATCAAGTCGGGCAATGCGACCAACAACACCAACGACGGTGCGGTCTGGATGCACAATGCCCAGGCGGGCAAGAGCTCCTATGCGGGCGGCATCGTCGGCTACGACTACAATACCAAGGACAAGTCGGCCGTCACGGGCAATGTCAACAACGGTGCGGTACAGGCCACCGTCGAGGGCACTTCGGCGCTGCTGGCGGCCGGGGGCATCATCGGGCGCAACGACGTGGGCGCCGTGTCCGGATGCAGGAATTTCGGCGCGGTGGCATGTGCGCTGCATGCGGGGGCGCTCGTGGGCTGGAACAAGAAAAGCGTGGAGGACAGCGCCGCAGGCGGTTCGGTGAACGGCACGGCACTCACCGGGACGAACTATGCGGAACTGGCGGTTGGCTTCCAGGACGGGGGCTCGTCGTCGGGCATCACCTTCGGGGAGAAATAGCCCGGCAAATCATTAATTACTTAACTGAAAGAAACCTATTATGAAAAGAGTCCTTACGACACTTTTGAAAAGTGTATGTATAATTGCTCTGGTGTTGTGCGGGATGGACGCGCAGGCGCAGGGCAACCTCGTAACGGGTGCGGTCAGGGATGCGAAGGGCGAACCGGTGATCGGCGCCACCGTCATCGTGAAGGGAACCGCAACCGGCGCGACATCCGGGGCCGACGGCCGCTATTCGATCCAGGCGGGCCCCGATGCGACGCTCGAATTCAGCTTCATAGGCTACAAGAAACAGGAGGTGCCCGTAGGCACCCGCTCGGCGATCGACGTTGTGCTCGAAGAGGATGCGCTGATGGTGGACGACGTGGTGGTGATCGGCTACGGCACGCAGTCGCGCCGCACGATCACGGCCGCAGTTTCGAAGGTGGACGGCGAGAAACTCGCCGGCGCACCGGTCAACTCCATCGGCGATGCCCTGAAGGGACGTGTCGGCGGCGTGCGCGTATCGTCGGCCGACAACCAGCCGGGTTCCGACCCCGTGTTCCTGATTCGCGGCGGTTCGTCGATCAACCAGTCGAACGCCCCGATCATTATCATCGATGGCGTGAACCGTGAAATGACCGGCCTGAACCCCAATGACATCGAGTCGATCGAGGTGCTGAAGGACGCCGCTTCGGCGGGTATCTACGGTGCCCGCGCCTCGAACGGCGTAATCCTCATCACGACCAAGAAGGGCAGTATGGCACGGGGCCCGCAGGTGACATTCGAGGCGCAGGCCGCATGGACTTCGCCCGCCGTGAGGTTCGACCTGATGGACGGCGGCGACTACCTGCGCACGATGCGCACGATGCTGAACGAATACCCTTCGACCTACGCCTACGGCTCGGGCATCCTGACGGGCGCCAACTCCGCCGGTATCGGCAACGGCGACAATTCGGTGTGGACGCCCAAATTCGTGGATACGCCGGCCGATGTCCCCGCAGGCTGGAAGGTGATGGTCGACCCCATCGACCACTCGAAACTGATCGCCTACCAGGACAACGACCAGCAGAAGCAATGGTTCGACGACTCGTACTGGATGAACTACTACGTCGGCGTGAACGGCGGCAACGACAAGGTGCAGTATGCCGCGTCGGCCGGCTACACGAAGGACGGCGGCATCGGCATCAACACCGATTTCTCGCGTTTCACCTTCCACGGCAACACCTCGTTCAAGATACTCAGGAACCTGAAGGCGACGACCGTGTTCGACTACTCGGAAACGAAGGGCAACACGCTCCCCTCGTCGGGTATCGCCACCTACTGGACGACCGTGGGCCGCGGCATGTTCATGCCCGCCACGCACCGCGACTACCTGGATGACGGCACGCCCGCCCAGGGAACCAACAACACGACCATCTCGGCCGCATGGTTCGACCGTTACTATACGAGCAACTACACGGCACGCCGCATGACGGCCAATTTCAACCTCGAATGGGAAATCGTCGACGGGCTGCGCGCCGTGATGCAGGTTGCCAACCACAACTATTACAGGATCGACAACCAGCGCCTGGCGGGCAACGCTATCTCCAACCAGCGCCGCACCTACGAGAAGTGGGGGCAGACCAACCGCTTCAGCACGCAGGGCTACCTGAACTACCGCAAGACCTTCGCGCAGGATCATGCGATCGAGGGCACGGTCGGGTTCGACTACATGAAAAACACGGTCAACGGCCTTTCGCTGACGGTCACGGGCGCCGATTCGGACAAGGTGCCGACGCTGGCCGCAGGGACGGACGCCACGGGCTGGGCGGACACCAACACCAACGAGGCGCTCTCCTCCTATTTCGGGCGCCTGAACTACGACTACAGGAAGAAGTACCTCTTCATGTTCACGTTCCGCGCCGACGGCTCGTCGAAATTCGCCGAAGGAAACCGCTGGGGATATTTCCCTGCGGCGTCGGCCGGCTGGGTGGTCTCGGAGGAGAAATTCTGGAACGTGCGCAATTTCAACAGCTTCAAGATACGCGCCTCGTACGGCCTGACGGGTAACAACTACATCGGCCTTTACGATGCCTACGGAGGGTTCGGCGCAACGTCGATCTACAACGGCGCGAGCGCCATCCTGCCCACGGCGCTGCCCAACATGAGGCTCAAATGGGAGACCACCCACCAGCTGGACATCGGCGTCGACATGGGATTCTTCAACGACCGCATCCGCCTGATGGCCGACTATTACAACAAGAAGACCACCGACCTGCTCTTCAGCGTCACGCTGCCCGATACGTCGGGTTACGGCTCGGCCCGGCAGAACGTCGGTTCGGTACGCTTCTACGGCGCCGAGGTGGAACTCTCGACGGTGAACATCCAGAGCAAGAACTTCACCTGGACGACCGACTTCACCTACTCGTTCAACATGAACAAGGTGTTGTCGCTCCCCGACGAGTACAGGTACAAGGACGTCGACGGCAAGGATGCATGGCGTATCGGCGGGTACACGATGTCGGAGACGGGATTCCGTTTCGGCGGCACGGCCGTCGGCGAACGCATGGGGCGCATCTACGGCTACAAGACCGCCTACATCATCGAAACCGAGGCGCAGGCCGACGCGGCGCTGTACGACGTCAATTCGCACGGCATCCGCCGTTCGGACGGCCGTTCGATCGCCGGCCGCAAGGACATCGGCGACTACGAATGGCTCAACCGCGCCGGGTCGGCGCGTACGGCGGACGGCAGCGAGCAGATCAACGACGAGGACATGTTCCTGCTGGGGTACGTGACGCCCCACTCCACCGGCGGTATGAACAATACCTTCAAGTACAGGAATCTCTCGCTGTCGGTCTACGTCGACTATGCGCTGGGGCACTCGGTCTACAACTACATGTATACGCGCGGCCTGCAAACCTCGATGGGCAACTGCAACTGGAACCTCATCTACGATGCGAACGACTGCTGGCAGAAGCCGGGCGACAACACCAAGTTGGCGCGCCTGTCGGCCAACGACGCCGACGGTGGCAACAAGAACTATTCGCGCATCTCGGACATCAGCGTGCAAAAGGGCGATTACCTCTGCCTGCGCGACGTGACGCTGTCGTACAGCTTCCCCAAGCGGTGGATCGGCAAGCTCGGGCTGGGCAACCTGACGGTCTCGGTATCAGGCAACACGCTGGTGTACTGGACGAAGGTCAAGGGCGTGTCGCCCGAGTCGGCGGTTGCCGCCTCGGGATCGAGCACGGGCATGTACAGCGTGGTGAATACCAGCTCGGCCGATTATAGCATTTACCCGCCCACGCGCAAGGTGATGTTCAGCCTGAAGGCCACGTTCTGAACGGGATGATTCTCAACAACTAAATCGAATATACGAATATGAAATTCCATAAGCTATATATTGCAGCGATAGGCGCCGCCTCGATGGCGATGGCGGGGTGCGAGCTCGATATCGTCAACTCCGACCAGCTCAACACGACGAACATGTGGGTGGACGAAAGCGACGTCACGGGCGCGACGACGGGTATCTATTTCGAATTGCGCAACGCCTTCCGGCAGAATTACACGAACCAGTTCTTCTGGGGCGAACTGCGCGTCGGGCCCGCCATGTGGGACCGCGGTACGAACCGTTCGCTGATGGACTCGGACATGCTGGAGGTATTGCACAGCCTGCTCAACGGGGGCACGTCGTCGGTAAGCTGGACGAACCTCTACACCTGTATCAACCAGTGCAACTCGGTGATAAAGTACGCGCCGTCGGTCGAAATGTCTGACGAGACGCGCAGCTACTGCCTCGGGAACGCCTATTTCGTCCGGGCATACGTCTACTACTGGATCGCCCGCGTATGGGGCGACGCGCCCGTCATCCTGACGCCCACCGAGAGCACCGGGCGGGAGATTTACCCTTCGCGTTCGCCCCGGGCCGAGGTATACGCCCAGGTGGCGCAGGACATCGAAAGCGCGCTCACGCACATCACATCCAACGCCAAGGGCTGCTATTATGCCACGGTGGACAACATCAACATGCTGAAGGCCGACTTCGCGCTGTGGATGTACGCCGCACAGAAAGGCGGCGATTCCTACCTGACGATGGCCGGGGAGGCGCTCGACGCCGTTACGCGCACGCCGCTGCTCGGCAAGTTCGCCGACGTGTTCGACGTGAAGAACAAGGCCAACAAGGAGATCGCCTTCGCGCTGCATGTCGATGCGACGAACGAGGTGCATTCGGCCAGCTACATCCAGCGTTTCATCTGGGGCTCGACGCAGGTCAAGGCCTCGTACCGCAACGTCGAGGGCGGCGTGCCGGTATCGAGCAACCAGTGGTTCTGCTATGCGGACGAATTCATCGGAGAGCTGAAGCGGAACAAGGAGCAGAACAACGACCAGCGCAGCGACGTGACCTATATGGAGCGCACGGGCGTGAGCGACATGTACGAAAAGGTCGGATGGCCCAACAAGTTCACGGGCGACTGGTCTTCGGGGACGCTGCTCTACGACGATGACCTGATCCTCTACCGGTATGCGCAGTACTATATGTTCCGTGCCGAGCTGTACTATTACAGGAAACAGTACAAGGAGGCGCTCGGGGAGCTGAACGTGGTCGCGCAGCGCGCCTACGGAAAGGCCGACTTCTACACCTCGGCCACGCAGCAGGACGTGCTCGAAGCGCTGGCTGCGGAGAACCGCTGGGAATTCGCCGAGGAGGGCAACCTGTGGTTCACCTACATCCGCCTGGGTTACATCGACACCTACTGCCCGCTCAAATACTGGCCCAATACGGGTGTCGAGGGCGGCGTGGGCGGTTCGACGAACCCCAACATCTACCTCTTCCCGATCTCGACCTCGGCGATCAACAAGAACAGCAACCTCAGGCAGACCGAAGGCTGGTCTTAATCCATTTACCCAACAGAAAACTATTCAGCTATGAGAAAATTCATATCCGGCCTGCTCGCCATCGCCGCGGCGGCATTCACAGGCTGTTACGAGTCGGGCACCGATGCGGACAACACGAGCCGGGAGGCGCGCATCTCGATTTCGCCCGCCGCGATCGGGTTCGATGCCGACGGGCGGACGACGGACGGACTGGCGTTCGGCACCTACATCGTGACGGTGAACCCCTACGGTAAAATGTATAGCGACTGGCATGCCGAACTGGTCGGCACCGACTGGGCCACGCTCGACTACCATACGGCCTCGCCCGACGGCGCGGTCGAAAAGGCGCTGCGGATCACCTGCTCCGCGAACACGGACTATAAGCGCACGGGAACGCTGCGCGTAACGCTCTCCAAGACGGGCGAAAGCGTTGATTTCCCGATCACGCAGGTCGGGCTCAAACCCGATGCCACGCTCACCCTCTCGACGGAATCGGACATCGAAATGATGGCCCTGGAGCCTGCCGAGGTGACTGTGACCTTCGAGACCAACATGCCCGCCTCGACCGTTACGGCCGAGCTGGAAGAGGGCGTGGAGTGGCTCACCTGCACGCTCGACAGGGAGGCCGGGACGGTCGTCCTCGCGGCTTCGGACAACACCTCGCCCACCGACATGCGGGAGGCGACGGTGACCGTGAGCGCCGGGACGGAGGATACGAGCCTCGCCACAAGGCAGATCAAGGTGCGGCAGCTGGCCAACGAAACCTACCTGTTTATTTACGGGTCGGGCATACCCCACTTTGCGGCTTTCGGCGATGCCGCACAGATGAACAAGAACGACCTGGTGTTCGGCCTCGACCACTATTTCCGCAGCGGCAAGGTGATCCTCTCGACTTCGCGTACGCCGGACGCCTATCCGCGCTATGCGCTGACGGCCGACGGCAAACTCGCCGTACTGGCCGACGCGGCTGCCGAGGCCGCGGCGCCCGAGCTCACGTTCGGCATTGCGGGGATGAATGCCCTGCGCGTGACGATCGCGCTCGACGACGACAACAACGTGGTGGCAGCCGACTCGAAGGCCGAGTTCACGCGCATCTCGACCGTGAACAGCATGCCCGAATCGGAACTGGCCGGCTACCCCACCAAGGAATACGTCACGCGTGACGGAAAGACCAAGACGTGGATGACGACCGGCCTGCACTGGAACGGCGGCGCGGCGATGGGCACCTACAAGCTGGGCAGCGGTCTGGTCGGGGGCTCGAAGACGGGCGGTTACGACGAAGCGGAGTATTCGATGCGCAACCCGGCCTATGACACCGAGGAGAACGGCGGAACGCTCAAGGAGCTGATGATGCCCGACGGCGTGACGACGCGCGCTTCGGTCTACGGACGCCTTTACAGTTCGTACGAAACGCTGACGGGCGACCCGGCCGGCGCGCTGAGCGCGGCCCTGCTGATGCCTTTCCCGCTGGGAGGCGCCGGGACGGTGGTCGTGGATGCCGTGGGCAACAGCATCACGCTGGAACCGATCCTCAAGGCCGACCTGAAAGACTACGCGGCCTCCGACGGCGGCAATACGCAGGCCGAGGCCGACCACCCGTCGCTCTCGATGCAGGTGCAGGGCATCTGTCCCTACGGCTGGCATATCGCCAACATGTCCGACTGGAAAGACCTGATCTACGCGGTGGCGGAGTCGTCGAAGAGCTATTCGGACTACCCCGTGGCGGCTGCGACGGCATCGTACGGCGCCATGACCTCGGGCAATGCGGCCAATGTGGCGGCGCACCTGCGCTGCAAGGAGTGGCAGGACGCCGAGTTCAACCCCGCGACCGTTATTTCGAACGGTGCCGAGGCCTTCGCTTTCAACCTCTACCCGCAGGGGTGGCGCCTCTACAAGAGCGGCTACGACTACTGCGCCAACTCGGGCAACGTGCGCTTCTACTGTCTGATTCCGATGATGGGACAGACGACGGCCTCGAAGATGGCCCTGTGGCGCGCCTACTGTACGACCTCGGCCGATATGGTATTCGACGACGGGTTCGACGTGGGCAACGGTTCGGGAGCCGCGGTGCGCTGTGTGAAAAATTACGAGAATTTCTGAATCCGGAGCGGGCCGGACGGGAGAACGTCCCTGTCCGGCCCGGGCTCCGGCCATGGAACGACAACGAATAAAAAAAAGAAAAACCTATGAAATACGATAAAATGCATATGCTCCTCACCCTTGTCGCAGCCGGCCTGGCGGCAGGATGCAGCGACGACGAAGATCCGCTGAAGGACTGGACGGGGCCGTCGAAGCCCGGCACCGAGATCAAAACCCCGGCCGAGGTCGGCAACCGTGTCGTCGCGCACCGCGGCGGTTCGACGGAGGCCGGGACACGGCAGTTCCCCGACAATTCGGTGGCGGCGCTCAACTATGCCATCGGGCTGGGCTGCTACGCGTCGGAGTGCGATATTTACCTTACGAAGGACGACGATGTCGTGGTGGCGCACGCATCGGCGGGGTGTTACATCAATAACCTCAAGCCGTGGGAGCATACGCTCGCCGAACTGCGTGCCGCCGGGACGCTGGCCAACGGGGAACAGCTGCCCTCGCTGGCCGACTTCATCGACGTGGTGCTCGAGGCGGGAACCACGCGCCTGTGGCTCGACGTGAAGAACATTACCATCGACGGCAAATCGACCGAAGAGGGGCGCGAGGCTTCGGCCAGGGCGTGTGAGAGGGCGTGCGAGATCATCGAAGAGATGGGCGCGCAGAATTTCTGCGAGTTCATCGTCACGGGCAATGCGACGAAAATCAGTTCGAGCAGCCCTGTCACCATCTGGCAGCGTTCGCTCGCCGCGGCGGGCGCCGTGGGCAGCAATGCCGGGTGGATGAGCTTCCGCAACCCGGCCGATTACATCTCCTACGGCTATCCGTGGGCGAACCTCTCGACCGAAAACCTCTATTTCGAGGGGAAGACCGTGAACAAGAACGGTTATTCGGTGCAGAAATTCCTCGATGCGGGGCTGAAGCTCAGCGTATACAATGCCGACCTGGATGTCGACATGGATTATTACCTGGCCTACAAGGACAAACTCTACGCCATCTGCACGAACTACCCCCGCAAGCTGCTGGGCAAATGGAACTGACCGAACCGTTCCGTATCCTGCCCGGCACCTGTGCCGGAGATACGGCCGGGATGATATCCGGGCTTTGAAGCCCGGATATTTTTATTACCTTTAGC
>ENA-UEQX01001319-UEQX01001319.1-human-gut-metagenome-genome-assembly--contig:-NODE-1319-length-15311-cov-3.491860_pt1 | contig 15311 bp, 8 predicted proteins | sample MGYA00242952_ERZ507952 | MGnify/ENA primary metagenome ERZ507952 (study PRJEB26167, sample SAMN06115425) | human gut metagenome | host: Homo sapiens | place: China:Sichuan | collected 2015-04-07... | reverse complement strand
GATCTTTCATCACTTAGTTACGATAACAATTAAATTGGGAGGAAAAGTTTTATGCGTAAAAGCGCAAAGAAGCTACTTTCCGGTGTAATGGCTGGTTTGATGGTCGTCTCCATGGCTCCCATCTCCGCCTTGGCAGCAAATTACGAACCCGGTCAATATGTAGATGCAGCGGACTATGTTTCTGCAGCTGATATTGCTCCGGAGATTGATATCGTATGGACTGCTTACAACGGGAATAACAAGAACTTCATCACCAATGGTGATGAGGAATGGCAGAACTCTGCTAACAACGATACTGTTGCAGACCTTTCCAAGGTTGACCTGACCGGTAAGACTGCGAACAGCACCGATTTTCCGGCATCTGCTATTAAGAGCGGCAAATATTATGTAACCGCATCTTTCATTTTGAAGAACACCGGCGGTCAGTTTGGTAACTGCCAGCTGTCTTTCAAATGGGCTGACTCTCTGAAAATGGGTAAGAGAACCGCCAAAGGCTTTACCGCCGGTGACGGTCGTGTGCTCCCCACTGAGTCTGAAGTTAGTGATGCAGATGGTAACCCCTATCTGATCGATGGTGGTAGTAAGTATCGTGATACTTCTTATTACCTGAGTATTGCACATCCGAAACTGCCTACCAAAGGCTCTGTTGTTTATGTTGGTGATACCTACACCTTTGAGCAGAGCGGTCCTTTGGGCGGCGATGATGAGCTGGGCGTTAAGCTGGATGGCCTGTATCTGGGTACTTTTGGCTTCCAGGTTGCAGCTGGTACGGTTATTTCCGATGATCTGCTGACCTTCAATCAGGACCCCAACTTGTCCACCTACTACATGGGTTCTAACGACACCAACCGCCTGTGGTCTTTCACCGGCAAGGTTGATAAGGCCGGAACCATTGATGCCGCTGGTACTCTGAAGATCGCTGGCAACAGCGCTCCGGAGACCAAGTCTTACACCGTTAATTATGTGACCGAGGACGGCGCTTCTCTGGGCACCGAGACTGTGGAACAGGGCAAGAGCCCCGCTTCTGTACCGGCTCTGCCCACCAAGGCTCCCGATGCTGCCGGCCACTACAGCTATGCTTGGGATACTGATCCCACCACAGCGACCATCTCCGCAGACACCACCTTCACTGCTAAGCTGACCACCACGCCGCATAATCCGCAGACTCTGGAAAGCAACATTGTGGATGCCACCTGCGATAAGGACGGTTCTAAGACCGTGACCACCAGCTGCTCTGATTGCGGCTATGTGATCAGCGAGAATAACGTGGTTATCCCCGCTACCGGCCACGCTTGGGGCGAGTGGAAGCATGACGCTGCAACTGCTGAGGCTGATGCCACCCATACCCGCGTTTGCGGCAAGGACGCTTCTCACACGGAGACCAAGGCCTGTGACTTTACTTCTCAGGTAACGCAGAACCAGACTTCTGATCTGCCCGAGATCACCACTTACACCTGTAAGGACTGCGGCTACTTCTACACTAAGGAGACCAAGCCCGCTCTGGGTCATACCCACAACTACGGCGCTCCCGTTGCTGATTACACCAGCGGTCAGGCCTTCGTTGAGGGTAAGGATTACACCCACACTGCAACCTGCACCGGCGAGGGTACCTGCAGCCAGCCTACTAAGACTGACAAGTGCACCTTCGATAATGGTGTGGAGACCAAGGCTGCTACCTGCACTGAGCCCGGCGTGAAGACCTTCACCTGCTCCGACTGCGGCGGCACCTACACTGTAGCTATCCCGGCTACCGATCATAACTGGGGCGAGTGGAAGCATGTTGAGGGCACCGAGGGTGCTGATGCACAGCACAGCCGTGTATGTGCAAACGACGCTTCTCACAAGGAGACCAAGGCCTGCGACTTCACCGCTAAGGTGACCCAGGAGGCAACTCTGGATCAGGCCGAGATCACCACTTACACCTGTAAGGACTGCGGCTACTCCTACACCAAGGAGACTGCTCCGGCTCTGGCTGGTGTGACCGTAACTGTAAATGCTGTGGAGAACGGCTCTGTAACCCTGGCTGGTCAGGATGTGACCGCCGGTGGTTCTAAGAAGTTCGCTGAGAACGGCACTTACACCCTGGTTGCGACTCCCAATGAGAACTGCACCTTCGTAGGCTGGCAGACCGGTAACAAGATCGTTTCCACCGATGCTACCTACACCACCGTGGCTATCGCTGACATCACCTACACGCCCGTGTTCGCTGAGTCCGCTAAGCCCGTTCAGTTCACCTTTGTTGATATGTTCAACAACGTGATCTCTTCTCAGTCTGTTGCTTCCGGCGCAGATGTGGAGATCCCGCAGGCGCCCACCTACACCGGCTACACCTTCACCAGTTGGTCCGCAGATGAGGCTACCATTAAGGCCGCTACCTCCTCCATGACTGTTTATGCACAGTATGAGAAGGACGCTGCCGCTACCTACACTGTAACCACTGACGCTGATGCTACCGTTGCTTACGGCAGCAACTCCGCACAGGGCACTCTGGCTGACGTTCCTTACGGCACCCAGGTAACCGTGTCTAAGGCCGGCGCTACTGCTTGGGCTATCGACGGCAAGATCGTTGCTTACGGCGACAGCTACACCTTCTATGTTGCTTCTGATGTAACTGTGAAGGCTGCTTCCGCTACCACCCAGGCTCCCGTTGTGGCTGCTGTTTCTGCCAACCAGGTTGCCGGTTCTTACAAGGTTGAGTTCGTTGCTACCCGCGCTATGGTGGATGGCTGCACTTACCTGAAGTCCGGTTTTGTGTATGGTAAGAACCTGTCCGATGCTGACCTGACTCTGGCCAACGTTGGCAAGAAGGGTTCTGCTGATAACTCCGGCGTTGTGAAGGCTGCTTATGCCAACAGCACCGAGGGCAGCACTCAGTTCATCCTGAGCTATGGTATCTCTGCTCAGACCGGCACTGCCTCCGCTAAGGCATTCTTGACCTACAAGAATCAGAATGGCAAAGTGCAGACCGTGTACTCTGATGTGATGAACCACACTTACGCTTAATCGCGTAAACACCTATTTATCGCTCCTGCCGGCGGGCAACTGCCGGCAGCGATATAAGGCAATTTAGGAATAGGAGGAATGTCTTCATGAAAGAAGCTTATTCTAAGCCTGTTGTCGACGTCAAGGAATTTCAGCAGATCGATGTGATGACCGCAAGCGGTCCTGAAATTATTGGTGGCGAAGACGACTAATTGCAATTAGTAAAATAATTGCTCGAGCGAAAAGAGCCGAGGGAGCAATCCCTCGGCTCGATTTTTTTTTGCTTTATCGGTGCGGCCGGTTGGGTGCACCGGGTCGGTATTGTACGGATCGGCGGGGTGACCGTCGGCTTTTTTTGTTTTTCTATGGCAATGGAGCGGCACTTATGGTACAATGAAAGCAGACGAAACGATTGGAGGCGGCGGTATGAAAAAAATGACAAAGCGCTTGGCGTGCCTGGTGCTGGCGTTGGTAATGGCCTGCTGTGCCCTGCCGGGGGTCACTTACGGTGCCACCACCTCGGTAGATCTGAACCAGAACTACCTGTTCCGTACCCGAACGAATGCCTTTTCCTTTGGCGCCGGTGAGACGGCAAACCTGACCTTTAGGCCCCAGTACACGGCGGAATACACTTTAAAGCTGTACGGCCATGTGACAGGCGGGCGGAATATCCGTGCCAGCCTGACGAACCCGGACGGCACGGTCACGGCCTTTGAATATCCTAACCGTACCGGCTCTACCGTTAAGGATTACAGCCATCCGTACCTGACCGCTACCTTGGAGCAGGGCAAAACCTATACCTACTCGGTTTGGGGCTGGACGGCAACCAGTACCGGCGCAACGGTAGACGTGGACTTTACCAGCGGCGAAAGCGGCACCCTTTCCAAGGAGGTAGGGCTGCGGCTGTATCTGGACCAAACGGAATTTACTGCCTACAGCCAGCAGGCGGTGCTGAATGCAATGAAGCTGCTGATTGTGGATCGCTCCGGCGCCCACTTGGAATGGAAGTATAAGGATGCGATGGGCAGCCTGTTGGTAGGCGGCGCCGATGTGATCGTGGATCTGTCCGCTTGCGGTGCCTGCGGCAAGAACACGGTGCAGGTGCACTATATGGGCTACACCGCCACGGCGGATTTTAATTTGGCCCACGACTATTCTGTGCTGCTGGAGCGGGTGGCGGCTACACCCACTGCCCGCGGTTATGACCTACTGGGATGCAGCCGGTGCAGCGCTACCACACGGGCGAATTTTGTAGACTACGACGGCTTTTGCATTGCTACCCCCGGTGCGGATATGGGCGCGCTGCTGTTTAACGATACGGACGTGACCGCCGGCGGCCGGATTTATGTGGATCGGGGCAAGGACTGCACGCTGCTGGCTCTGCCCAATAGCGGCTGCCGTTTTGCCGGTTGGCAGCAGGGGAATAAGATTTTGTCCGGCGATGCCAGCTATACCTTTACCCCGGTGGCCAGCGCCACCTACACGCCGCTGTTTTTGGACAACAGCGACCGGCTGACTTTTTTGTTTATTGACCCGTTTTCCAATGTGCTGTCTTATCAACAGGTGGACAGTGCCGCGGATGTAAAGATCCCTACGCCGCCTACCTACACCGGCTATACTTTTGTTGGCTGGTCCTATACGCCGACGCAGATCCACAGCGCCACCGGATCCCTGACTGTGCAGGCACTGTACCGCGCCGGTGGAGCCAAGCAGCTGACCATCACCGCCCCCGGCTGCACCTTGCAGTGCGGCAGCCAAACTGCCCGGGACAATCTGACTGTTGCCTATGGGGCGCGGGTTACTGTGTCTGCGGCAGATGCCAAGGGCTTTTCAGCCGATGGGCGTGTGCTGGGTTATGGCAGCCGGTATAGCTTCTATGCGGTTGCCGATTTGGCGCTGGAGAAGTGCACCGATGATCAGACTCCGGTGCCCTCTGTGTCACTGCTCTCCGCCCAGTTGCAGTCGGATACCGGGCGGGTGATGTTTGCTGCCACCCGGTCCATGGCCGGGGAGGGGAACCGGCTGGTGACCTCCGGCTTCCTATACGGCAAGAATTTGGCAGACGATGACCTGGTGCTGGAGATGGCTGGTAAGCCGGGCAACGGTACGGACGCCGGCACGGTGCGCTGCGCGCAAAACCGCTCTACGGAGCCGGAGGGCCAGTTTGTGCTGTACTACGGCATTTCCGCCCATGTGGGCACTGCCGCCGCGCGGGCGTACCTGACTTATGCAGACGCAGACGGCGACCTGCACACGGTGTATTCCGCCGTGCTGCGCTATACCTATTGACAGACCTTTCCTATTTACAATCTGCTCGACCTGTGCTACAATAAGGGCAGCAAAGGAGTGCGATTATGAAAAAAACTATACGCCTGGGCAGTTTTCTGCTGGCGTTTCTACTGCTGGTGTGCACCCTGCCGGTGACGGCGTGGGCAGCGTCAACATCTTATGATTTAAGCCGTGCCTTGTTTCGTTCTGCTGAGACCCAAAAAAATGTAGTTTTCTATGCAAAAGGCGAAAAGGCCACGCTGACCTTTACCCCTCAGTACACGGCGGAGTATACTCTGAGCTTTTTTGTACACAATCCGAACGGCGAAAGCGGACGCAATGCGCACGCAAGTTTGACTTTCCCGGGCGGAAAGGTGCAGGAAGGGGAGTATCCATACCGTCCCAACGCCAAGGATTATAGCAGACCTTATATAACCGCCACCTTGGAAAAGGGGAAAACCTATACCTACCATGTTTGGGGCTGGTTGCCTACCAGTGAGGCTTCCGATGTAGATATTACATTTATCAGTGGTGCAAGCGGCGCGCTGACGGAGGAACTGGGGCTGCGTGCTTATTTGCAGGGCAAGACGGTGTTTAACGGCTACAATCCCCAGGCGGTGCTCGATGAATTGAAACTGCTGGTGGGATTTAAGAACGCTACCCAGCCCTTGGAATGGTATTATAAAAATGCCGGCGGTGTGCTGAGCATTAACGGCGTCGATGTGATCGTGGATATGTCCGGCTGTGGCGCCGAGGGTATGAATACCATGGCGGTGTACTACCAAGGCTATCGCGCTGAGGTGAAATTTGAAATCCGCAGTCACGAGCATAATTACGAGGCGGGGGATTCGGTACTGCCCACCTGCACCACCGCGGGCTACACGCCCTACTTCTGCACCATTTGCGCAGATGAGGTGCACCGGGATATTGTCCCGGCGCTGGGTCATAATTATAAAGAAAAAAGTCGTGCCTTGACCAAGGCCACGACTTCTAAGGACGGCAAGCGGACGGCAACTTATACTTGTACCCGCACCGGCTGCAAGGCCACATACACCAAGACCTTGCAGACCTACTACAAGGTCAACACCATCAAGCTGAACAAGACCGCTTACACCTATAACGGCAAGGTGCAGCGCCCCGGCGTGACCGTGAAAAACAGCAAGGGCAAGGCCCTGAAGAACGGTACGGATTACAAAATCAGCTATCCCAAGGGCATGAAGAATGTGGGCAAATACACCGTGAAAGTGACCCTCAAGGGCAATTACAGCGGCAGTAAGTCCATGACCTATAACATTAACCCCAAGGGCACCAGTGTGTCTAAGGTGAAAGCTGCCAAGAAAGGCTTTAAGGTGACCTGGAAAAAGCAGACGACGCAAACTACCGGCTATCAGGTGCAGTATAGTACCAGCAGCAAGTTTAAGAGTGCCAAGACGGTGACGATCAGCAAGAATAAGACCACTTCTAAGTCCGTGAGCAAGCTGTCTGCCAAGAAGAAGTATTATGTGCGGGTGCGCACCTATAAAACCGTCAAGGTGAACGGCAAAAATGTAAAGCTCTACTCCGGGTGGAGTAAGGCCAAGAGCGTGACCACAAAGAAATAAGTTTATTTTGGTTTTCCAATACTCGTAGGGCGGGGGCTTGCTCCCGCCGAACAATCCCTCCGTCAACGCCTTGCGGCGTTGCCACCACCTAACCGGTGCCCGTCCCCTCTGTCGCTGCGCGACATCTCCCCGCACAGCGGGGAGTCACCCTTTACACAAGGGAGGCTGATTACACACAATACGGCTTCCCTTGTTTTTATCAAGGGGAGCTGTCGCATTTATGCGACTGAGGGGATAAAAGCGGGCGCATGCGATCCGCTCCTACCAAACAATAAAAAACGCCCTCTGTTTCTTAAGTGAAACAAAGGGCGTTTCCTATTTACCGGTGCATGACTACAAAAGGTCGTCGTACCAAAAGCGATGGTCGTGGGTATTATAAAGGCCGATGCCCGTGGTGTCCTTGCACGCAGCAGTCAGTTCTTGGCTGCTGCGGCTTCTTCTTTGTCCAGCTGTTCGGAGGTCTTGTTGTAGATAAAGTCGATCAGCTGCTTTTTATTCTCCTCTTTATTGATGGCGATGATGGAGTTGCCGTTGATGGTGTCATACCACCAAGTGTCCGGGAAGGGCACGCGGGCCTGGTGGGTGCTGGTGGCGCAGCTGCCGGCCTTGGCCACAAAGCTGCACAGTTCGCTTTTGGTCATATCCGTCTCAATATACGGGGCGGCGTTGCTGGCCATTTTATACAGGGTAAAGGGGTTGGAGGACTTCATTTTCTTAATAATGGCGTTCATCACCGTGCGCTGGCGCTTGGTGCGTACAAAGTCCGTGTCGATCTTGCGAATGCGGCAGTAGGCCAGGGCCTGCTTGCCGGTCAGGTTATGCTTGCCGGCCTTTAACTTCACATTGCCGTAGCGCTTGGGGTGGCCGGTGACCTCCTTGGCCTCCGCCTTGGTGACCTCCACTTCTACGCCGCCGATGGCGTCCACCAGTACCTGGAACATCTCAAAATCCGCGACCACATAGTTGTCGATCTTTACGCCGAAGTTGTATTCAATGGTGTCTACCACGCCGCTGTAACCGCCGTACTGGCAGGCGGCGTTCAGCCGTTGACTCATATCCTTGCAGGGGATATACACCCAGGTGTCTCGCAAAAAGGAGGTCATCTTAATGGTGTGGTGCACAGAGTCCACGGAAATCAGCATCATGGTGTCACTGCGGGAGGCGCTGGCCTTGTCTTTGGGTCTGGCGTCTACGCCCAGCAGCAGCACATTCTTTACCCGCGGGTCGCTCTTTAGATTCGATGCTGTCACATATTCATTTTCTTTGTGCGCATGATAGGTGATCTTGCCCAGTACGCCGGTGGCACAGCCCACAAGAATGAAAATCAGCGCCAGCAGCACGCAAAAGATACTCAGCCCCACTTTTGCCTTTTTGCTGCCCTTGCCTTTTTTTGGCGGCTTGCCGTGCTTGTCGGTGGGGGTATGGCTGCGGCCCACGGTGCGGGGATCACGGCTTGTCCGCTCTCGGTTGTGGGCACGCGTGGGCGTAGGCGTGTTGCTCCGGTCCGTATAAAAATCGGCCGGGCGCTCGCTCTCAAACCGGCGGGGCGGCGCCGTTGGCTCTATGTAACCGTTTGGGTCATAGTCATTATTTTGGTTGTACGGTGCCGAGGGGGCGTAGGGGTCCCGATAGTCGCAAGGGTTGATCCCGCTTTCGTCCTGCCGGTCGATCACATCCCGGTGCCGACGGTTAAAATCCAGGTCCACTTCCGGGTCCAAATGCCGGTCTTCCTCCGGCACCGTGCGGTCAAGGGCGTCGTTCTCCCGCCGACGGCGGGGGTCAAAGCCTTCCTGTTCAAATCTGGGCATTCCGATTACCTGCCTTTCTTTGCTCCATAGTATTACAAAAAGAACAGAAATGCAAGACCTGTTCTGTAAATTCTTGCCCGGCAGAAAAACAGTTGACATTCCCCGGTTCTATGGATTAAAATGGAGAAGATGAGCCGGGCAGGCAGTTGCGCGCAGGTTACTGCGTGAGGAAAGTCCGAGCAGCACAGAGCAGGATAACGGCTAACGGCCGCCGGGGGCGACCCTAGGGAAAGTGCAACAGAAATAAACCGCCGCTTTTGCGGTAAGGATGGAAAGGCGAGGTAAGAGCTCACCGAGGGGGTGGAGACATTCCCTGCCATGTAAACCCTATCCGCTGCAACATCGACTGAAGGGTTGTTTGCTCGACACAAAACTTCGAAGGATGGCTGGAGCGCACGGGCAACCGTGCGTCGAGATAGATAATTGCCCAAGACAGAACTCGGCTTACGCCCGACTCATCGCATTTTTTGATTTGTATTTGAGGTGTGCCTATGCTGGTGAATATGCGTGATCTGCTGGCGAATGCCCGTGTCGGCGGCTATGCCGTTGGCTCCTTCTCCGTTGCCAATATGGAGATGGTGCTGGGTGTGCTGCAAGCGGCAGAGGAACTGCGCGCTCCGGTGATCCTCCAGATTGCGGAGGTGCGGCTGCGCCAGTCGCCGCTGGAGCTGATCGGTCCCTTGATGGTGGCCGCTGCCCGGCAGGCAAGCGTGCCGGTGGCGGTGCACTTTGACCACGGCAAAACGGAGAAGAAGATCGGTCAGGCGCTGGAGCTGGGCTTTACCTCCGTGATGTTTGACGGCTCTCATCTGCCGCTGGATGAAAATATAACAGAGACCTGCCGTATTATAGAGATGGCGCGCCCTTACGGTGCTGCCGTGGAGGCGGAGATCGGCTGTGTAGGCGGTTCGGAGGATGGCTCTGAGGAGATCGCTATGCATTGTACGGACCCGGCGGACGCGGTGCGCTTTGAGCAGGAAACCGGAGTGGACGCTCTGGCCATCGCCATCGGTAACGCCCACGGCAATTACAAGGCCACGCCCAAGCTGCGGTTTGATATTTTGGCGCAGGTGGCCGAGGATACCCACACGCCCTTGGTGCTCCACGGCGGCACCGGCATTTCGCCGGAGGATTTCCGCCGCTGTGCCCAGACAGGAATCCAAAAGATCAACATTGCCACGGCCACTTTTGACAGCGTGGAGCAGACGGTGCGGGGCGCTTACGACGCCGGTGCTATCGGCGGTTACTACGATCTGCAAGGGGCAGAGGTGCAGGGGGCGTATAAGAACGCCCACCGCCACATTTTGATTTTCGGCACAGACGGCAAGGCATAAACCTGTCGCCTGCGCATAAATTTATGGAGAGGGAACTATGAAGTACATTGAATTTGACAGAACCAAACCGCTGGATTTTATCCCCATCGGCCGCATTGCCATTGATTTTAACCCCACGGATATGTATAAGCCGCTGTCCCAGTCGTCTAACTTTAACAAGTATGTAGGCGGCTCTCCGGCCAATATTGCCGTAGGTCTGGCCCGGCTGGGCTGCAAGGTGGGCTTTTGCGGCTGTGTGTCTGCCGACCAGTTTGGGGACTATGTGGTGGAGTATTTCCAAAATGAGGGGATCGACACCTCCCATGTGACCCGAGCCAAGAACGGCGAGTGTATTGGCCTGACTTTTACGGAAATTCTGTCTAAAGAGCAGTCCTCCATCTTAATGTACCGGGATAATGTGGCGGATTTTTGCCTGGCGCCGGAGGATATTGACGAGGCGTATATTGCTTCTGCTAAGGCCATTGTAATCAGCGGTACGGCGCTGGCCAAGTCTCCGTCCAGAGAGGCCTGCTTAAAGGCCATGATGCTGGCCCAGAAAAACAATGTGCGCATTATTTTTGACATCGACTATCGGGCGTACACCTGGCAGTCCAAGGACGAGATTGCTGTGTATTACAGCTTAGTGGCTCGCGGTGCGGATATTATTATGGGCTCTCGTGAGGAATTTGATCTGATGGAGGGCATTGTGGGCGTAAAAGGCTCTGACCCGGAGAGCGCCCGCTACTGGCAGTCCTTTGGTGCGACGATTTGCGTCATTAAGCACGGCAAAGACGGCTCCACCGCCTACACCAATGACGGCAATTATTACTCCATTAAGCCCTTCCCGGCGGTGGTGCTCAAGGGCTTTGGCGGCGGCGACGGCTACGGCTCCGCTTTTCTGTACAGCCTGCTGCAAGGCAAAGAGATGATCGAGTGCCTGGAGTTCGGCTCCGCCTCGGCCTCTATGCTCATCTCCGCCCACAGCTGCTCGGACGCTATGCCCACCGCAGAGGCAGTGGCGGCCTTTATTAAGAAAAGCAAGGAAGAATACGGCGAAATGGTGGCTCGCGCCTGACGAACCGCCACCCGGAATAAAAAACAGACTCGTATGTAGGGATCCTATATACGGGTCTTTTTATTTTCAAATGGGAGGTTCTGCAATGCAGGCATACAGATGGACGGCAGAGCGGGTGCTGCGGGAGCTGAACAGCGCCCCCGGTGGGCTGAGCCGCAAACAGGCGGCTGCCCGGCTGGCAAAACATGGCGAAAACCGGCTGGCGCAGAAAAAGGGCGACAGCCTGTGGCGGCGTTTTATGCTGCAACTATCCGACCCGATGATCCTGGTGCTGCTGGCGGCGGCCGCCGTGTCTGCGGTGCTGTGTGTAGTGCACCGGGAATTCCCGGCGGATGTGCTAATCATTATGACCGTGGTGACGGTGAATGCCGTCTTAGGTGTGGTGCAGGAGAGCAAGGCGGAAAAGGCCATTGCTGCCTTGCAGGAGATGACCCCGGCCACCTCTCGGGTGCTGCGGGGCGGGGCAGAGTGTACCGTGCCCAGCCGCACTTTGGTGCCCGGCGATGTGGTGCTGCTGTCTGCCGGTGATCGTATTCCCGCAGACTGCCGGGTGCTGGAGAGCATTGGCCTGCGGGTGGAGGAATCCGCCCTTACCGGCGAGTCCCAGCCGGTGGAAAAATCCGCGGCCCCTTTGCCGGACGATGGGCAGGCGCTGCCGCCCTCCGCTTGCAGCAATTTGGTATTTATGGGTGCCAATGTGGTGTACGGCCGCGGGCGTGCTGTGGTGATTGCCACCGGTATGGACACGCAAATGGGTCGCATTGCCCACGCCCTGAACACCGCCGGACAGAACGCCACGCCTCTGCAAAAGAAATTGACCCAGCTGTCCAAAATTTTGTCCCTGCTGGTGCTGGCCATCTGTGCCGGAATTTTTGCGTTAGATGTAGGGCGCAGCCTACTGGCAGGCGGGCTGACCTTTAGCGGCGCGCTGTCCACCTTTATGGTGGCAGTGTCCCTGGCGGTGGCTGCCATTCCGGAGGGACTGGCAGCGGTGGTGACGATTGTGCTGTCCATCGGCGTGACCAAAATGAGCCGTCGCCACGCAGTGATCCGGCGACTGACGGCGGTGGAGACCCTGGGCTGTACGCAGGTGATCTGCTCGGACAAAACCGGCACGCTGACTCAAAATAAAATGACCGTTACCGCCCGCACCGGTGTGCCGCCGGAGCAGCTCATGACCGCTATGGCGCTGTGTTCGGACGCCCACCGGGCCGGGGACCGCATAGAGGGTGAACCCACAGAGGTGGCGCTGGTGCAGGACGCGGCAGATCTGGGGTTGGAAAAGGCGGCGCTGGAGCGTCAGTACCCCCGGGTGGGGGAACTGCCCTTTGACTCTGCCCGCAAGATGATGACGACTCTGCACCGCACCCCGGAAGGCGTGGTGCAGTACACCAAGGGTGCGCCGGATGTGGTACTGAAACGGTGCACCCACACCTGGCAGCAGGGGAGAGTGGTACCCTTGACTGCGGATCTGCGCTGCCGGATCCTGGACGAAAATCGGCGTATGGCAGACCGGGCGCTACGGGTGCTTTGCGCTGCAACCAGGCAGTACCCGTCCCTGCCGTCTGCCCGGTCGCCGGAGACACTGGAACAGGGGCTTTGTTACCTGGGGCTGGTGGGTATGATGGATCCGGTGCGCCCGGAGGCGGTGGAGGCCATTGCTGCTTGTCGCCAAGCGGGCATTCGTCCGGTGATGATCACCGGCGATCATCGTGATACTGCCGCAGCCATTGCCCGGCAGCTGGGGATCTTGGAGCCGGAGGGGGAGGTGCTCACCGGCGCCCAGCTGAGCCAAATGGACGATCGGGCGTTGGACGATGCCGTTGCCCGGTGCAGCGTGTTTGCCCGTGTGCAGCCGAAGCATAAGGTGCGCATTGTAGAGGCCTTTCACCGGCAGGGGGCTGTGACTGCCATGACCGGCGACGGGGTCAACGACGCCCCGGCCATTCAGGCGGCGGATATTGGCGTAGGCATGGGCATGACCGGCACGGATGTGACCAAGAATGTGGCGGATATGGTACTGACGGACGACAACTTTGCCACCATTGTGGCGGCCGTGGAGGAGGGCCGCCGGGTGTATGACAATATCCGCAAGTCTATTCAGTTTTTGCTGTCTTCTAACTTGGCAGAGGTGCTCACCATTTTGGTGGCCACTCTGCTGGGCTTTACCATTTTGGAGCCGGTGCACCTTCTGTGGATCAATTTGATCACCGATTGCTTCCCGGCGCTGGCACTGGGTATGGAGCGGGGCGAGCCGGAGATCATGCGCCGCCGCCCTCGAGATCCAAAGGACGGCATTTTTGCCGGAGGTATGGGCTTCGATGTGGCCTGGCAGGGACTGCTGGTAACGGCGGTGACCCTGCTGGCCTACTTCAGCGGTCTGCTGCTTACCTGCCCGGTACAAATGGACTGGGCGGCACTGGTACGTATTACGGACCCGCTGGCCCATAAAACCGGCATGACCATGGCGTTTTTTACCCTGTCTATGGCAGAGATCTTCCATAGCTTTAATATGCGCTCGCGTCGGGCCAGTTTGTTCTCTATGGGGCAAAACGGCTATTTGTGGGGTGCCATGGTGCTGTCTTTGGTGCTGTCCACGGTGGTGCTGTATGTGCCGGCGTTGGCTGCGGCCTTTGATTTTGTTCCTCTGTCCGGTACAGCCTACGGCGTGTCAATGGTGCTGGCACTGGCGGTGATCCCGGTGGTGGAACTGGTCAAGGCAGTGCAGCGGGCCGCCCATCGTTAAATCTGCAAAAAAGTGCGGCAGGCAAGGAAATTTGCCCGCCGCCTTTTTCATTTTAACACTTCCTTTTCCCGCGGTTTTATGCTATGATAAAGGACGGTGATTTGGGTGCAACTCAAAAAGAATGACGAGATTCAACTGAATATAACCGCCCTGACTTCCGAGGGCAGCGCCATCGGGCGCAAGGACGGCGTGCCGGTGTTTGTGCGTGGCGGTGTGCCCGGTGATGTGGTTACGGCGCATATCATTAAAGCCAAAAAGAACTATGCTGTTGCTCGGCTGCAGAAGGTGCTGGAGCCATCGCCTCATCGGGTGGAGAGTGACTGCCCGGTGTCCGCCCAGTGCGGCGGCTGTGCCTTTCGCACGGTGGATTACGCGGAGGAACTGCGCTTTAAGCAGCAGCGGATCGACGATGCTTTTCAGCGGATCGGCCACCTGGATTTGCAGGTGGAGGGCGTGCTGGCAGCGCCCGATACCGTGCGCTATCGCAATAAAGCCCAGTACCCGGTGCAGCTGCAAGACGGCCGGCCGGTAGCCGGTTTTTATGCCTATAAAAGCCACCGTGTGGTGCCTACCGGAGATTGCCTGCTCCAGTGTACGGATTTTTCCGCCGGTGTGGCGGCTTGCCTGCAATGGGCGGAAGAACATCAAATTTCCGTATATAATGAGGAGAGCGGCACCGGCCTGCTGCGCCACTTGTATTTCCGCAAGGGCCAGGCTACCGGCCAGGTGCTGGCTTGTATTGTGATCAACGGCACGGATCTGCCCGGTGGGGACGTACTCTGCGCCGCCTTGCGTGCCGCTGTGCCCGGTTTGGTGGGCGTGGTGCTAAACAGCAACACCCGGCGCACCAATGTGATTTTGGGTGACCGGGATCGGGTGCTTTGGGGCAAGGGCGAACTGCTGGACAAGCTGTGCGGCAAAACCTTTGCCATCGGCCCCCATGCTTTTTATCAAGTCAACCACGACCAATGTGAACGCTTGTATGCGCTGGCAGGGGATTTTGCCGGCTTGACCGGCGACCAGGTGCTGCTGGATCTGTACTGCGGCGTGGGCACCATCGGCTTGACTTTAGCGGATCGCTGCCGCCGGTTGATCGGCGTGGAGGTGGTTCCCCAGGCGGTGGAGAACGCCCGGGAGAATGCTCGACGCAACGGCATTGAGAACGCAGAATTTTTGTGTGCGGACGCAGCCGGTGCGGCAACGCAGCTGGCGTCCCAGGGCGTGCGCCCGGATGTGGCCATCGTAGACCCGCCACGCAAGGGCTGCGCGCCGGAGGTGTTCGCCGCTATTGATAAAATGGGCACCCAGCGGCTGGTGTATGTGTCCTGCGACCCGGCAACCTTGGCACGGGACTTGGCGCTTTTGGCCACCATGGGCTACACCGCCCGCCGCGCCTGCGGCGTAGACCTGTTCCCTCGCACCCCCCATGTGGAGACTGTGGTGCTGGTGGAGAAAAACCAGTGATGTTGTTTTGGTGAGAGGAATATAAATATGGGACTTATAGGTGTATCAAGAATA
>ENA-UEQX01001316-UEQX01001316.1-human-gut-metagenome-genome-assembly--contig:-NODE-1316-length-15323-cov-21.614194_pt1 | contig 15323 bp, 12 predicted proteins | sample MGYA00242952_ERZ507952 | MGnify/ENA primary metagenome ERZ507952 (study PRJEB26167, sample SAMN06115425) | human gut metagenome | host: Homo sapiens | place: China:Sichuan | collected 2015-04-07... | reverse complement strand
AGGCGGATGACCTTTTCCTCACGGGGGGTCAGGCTCTTGAGGGCCTGATTGATCTGCTGGGCCACCATGGCGCGGTCCGCTGCCTTGCCGGGAGCCTCGGCGTTCTCGTCGGCCACGAAATCGCCCAGGGAGGAATCTTCTTCCTCGCCCACGGGGCTTTCCAGGCTGGCGGGCTCCTGCGCCATGCGCTGGATCTCCCGCACGCGCTCCACGCTCATATCCATGGCCTTTGCCAGCTCCTCGGGGGTGGGCTCGTGGCCGTTCTGGTAGACCAGCTGGTTGGTGGCCTGACGCATCCGGTTGATGGTCTCGACCATGTGCACCGGAATGCGGATGGTGCGAGCCTGATCCGCAATGGCACGGGTGATGGCCTGACGGATCCACCAGGTGGCGTAGGTGGAGAAGCGGAAGCCACGGTCACAGTCAAACTTCTCGGCGGCCTTGATCAGGCCGATGTTGCCCTCCTGGATCAGGTCCAGGAACGCCAGGTTGTGGCCGACATGCTTCTTGGCGATGGAGACCACCAGACGCAGGTTGGCCTCACTCAGGCTGCGGCGGGCGTTCAGGCCGTCGCGGCGGATCTTGAGCAGCTCCTGGCGGCGCTCCTCCGTCAGGGGGCCGTTCTCCACGGCCTCCATGGCTTCTTCTTCGGCAGCCTTTTCCTCGTCGTCCTCGCTGGACTTGGTGTTGCCTTCCTCGTCCAGATCCTCGGTATAGCTCCGGCTGTTCTCATCCTCCTCGAACGAGAAGCGGGCGCTGTTCTTTTTGATGTACTCAGGCGCGCCGTACTTCTGGCGGTCGGCCTGAAGGATGTGGGCAGCCTCGGCACCGGCGTGGATGCGCTTGCTCAGGTCCACTTCCTGCTCCGCGCTCAGCAGCGGGATCTGACCGATCTGCTTGAGGTAGTTCTTCACAGGATCATCCAGCAGCTCATCCATGGCAGCCTTCAGGTCTGCGGGGTTCTCCTCTGCCGGGTCGTCCTCATTTTCATCGCCCAGGCCCAGCTCATCGCTGTTTGCCTCGGCACTTTCCACCTCTGCCATGATGCCTTCCACATCCAGGCTGGTGTCACCGTCGGCCTCGTCATCCAGAATTTTGATGCCGCGCTCCTCCAGAAGCGTGTAAAGCGTTTCCACATCCATCCGGCACTGGGAAGCCAGTGTCTTGGCCTCGCCCGCCGTCAGGGTGCCTTCGCCCTTCGTCAACAGTTCCTTCAAAGTCATGCCCATTTCGCTCTCTCCTTTTCACCGCGGCGCTGGCTGCGCCGTAAGTGATATCGTATCATAAGTTTTGCCGCTGCGGGATGGTTCAAATCACCAGGCCGCCGTTCACACCGAACACCTGCCCGGTGATGTAACCGGCGCTTTCGCCTGCCAGGAACACCAGCAGCTGCGCCACCTCGTCCGCGCTGCCCAGGCGGCCCACGGGGGTCTCCTCGGCCAGCGCAGCCTTATCCTCTGCCGTAAAGGCAGCCATCATATCGGTGTCGATGACACCCGGAGCCACGCAGTTCACGGTGATGCCGCTGGGCCCTTCCTCTTTGGCAAGGGCCTTGGTCAGGCCGATCAGGCCCGCCTTGGCAGCGGAGTAATGCACCTCGCAGCTGCCGCCGGTCTGGCCCCACATGCTGCTCACGGTCAGGATGCGGCCCGCCTTGCGGCGGATCATGCCCGGCAGGGCCAGCTGGCACAGGTGGAACGCACCGCTCAGGTTCACGTCCAGCATGTGCTGCCACTCCTCCGGGGTGATATCGGTGAACAGCTTCTGCTGGGCAATGCCCGCGTTGCTCACCAGCACATCCACATGGCCCACGGCCTGCTCCACGGTGTGGAACGCCACCTCACAGCTGGCGCGGGAGGCCACATCGCACTGGACCGCCAGCAGGCCCGGCAGCGCCTTTTCCAGCGCCGCCGCCGCCTCGGCGTGGGTGTGGTAGAGCACCGCCACCCGGTAGCCCGCCTGCCAGAAGGCGCGGGCCGCCGCAGCTCCAATGCCCCGGTCGCCGCCCGAGATCAGCACGCAGCGCCCGTTGGCCGCAGGGACTGCCGGTCCCGGCACAGGCTCCACCGGCGGTTCCGTTTCCGCAGCCGGTTCTGTTTCCGCAGCCGGTTCCGGCGCAGCTTCCTGCACCGGCTCCTGTTCCGGCGCAGGGGCCCGGGATGCCTCGTCCGCATCGCTCAGGTCAAAGGTCAATTCAAATTCATCATCGTACAAGAGTCAGCCCTCCTGCCGTTTGTTCTCTGCCTGCAAAAAATCCCGCAGGCAGGAAGGTCCCGCCCTCCACCGCACCCATGGGCTGCGCTCTGCTCCTCTTTCCGGTCAAGGCCGGTCCTGCGGCGAGCCCGCTGGTCTGTGCGAGTGTTTTCGACAAGTTACCATTAAATAATATAACACAATTCGGCGAAAAAAGAAAGTGGGAACCGCCGTCTTTTCACGCAGTTCCCACTTTTTTTCACGTTCTCAGGGGGTCACGGGCGGTTTCCAGCGGGGCCTTGCGGCCCGCTGCTCCCGCAGCCGGAGGAAAAACGCCTGCAGCAGCGCCTGCGCCTCCTCCGCCCGCAGACCGCTTTCCACCACCGGATGGTGGTTGAAGGGCAGGGCGAACAGGTCGGTCACGCTGCCGCAGCACCCGGCCTTGGTATCCGCCGCGCCGTACACCACCCGCCTGATCCGGCTGTTGATGATGCCGCCGCTGCACATGGGGCAGGGCTCCAGCGTAACGAACAATTCACACTGCCACAGCCGCCAGCCGCCCAGCTTTTTGCAGGCCGCGTCAATGGCCAGCAGCTCGGCGTGGTGGAGGGCGTTTTTCTCAGTCTCGCGGGTGTTGTGGGCGGCGGCGATGATCTCGCCGTTCCGGGCCACCACCGCGCCCACGGGCACCTCGCCCAGCGCGGCGGCCCGTGCGGCCTCCTCCAGCGCCGCGCCCATCAGCTCATAGTCGGTCATCCCATTCCCCTTTCTGCCAGCGCCCGGGCCAGCACCAGCCCATTGTTCAGGATATGCAGCACCACCCCGGGTGCAGGACTGTCGGTCTGCTCTGCGGCCCACCCGAAAATGAGCCCCATGCCCAGCGCGTAGCACTTTTGGGTCAGCGTTCCGTGCAGGGCCGCAAAGAGCACAGCCTGGCAGAAGTTTGCCGGGTGCTCCCCCAGCGGCCGCAGCAGACGCAGCAGCGCCCCCCGGAACACCAGCTCCTCGGCCAGCGGCAGCACCAGCAGGCGGCGCAGCGTACCGGGCACGCCCTGCGGCAGCTCTGCCGCCCCGCCGGGAACCAGCACACACCAGACCGCCGCCAGCCCGGCCCAGGCCAGTGCCGCGATGCCTGCCGCCCGCAGGCGGCGGTTCTGTTCTGACATCTTCTCCGTCCCCTCTCCGTTTGGGGTGCGCTGTTCCGCTGCTTCGGGCGCACAGCGCACCGCCCCGCAATGCCTGATGCCCATTGTATCATGTTTCGGCCCGTTTGTGCAAGAAAACGGAGCGGAATTGCGAAAATACGAAGAAATATTGATTCAAACAATTGACATTTCCCGTCGTCTCTGGTATATTCCTATACGACTTTTTGATTGATTTGGTCGGGTTATCCGTTCTTGGCCCCGTTGGAGGTATTACTATGATCCGCATTCTTACCGATTCCGCATCCGACATCCTGCCTGCTGAAGCCGAGCAGCTGGGCGTGACCGTCATCCCCCTGAACGTCACCCTGGAGGACGGCACCGTGCTCCGGGACGGCGTGGACATGACCCCCACCGTGTATTACGGCGTGATGGCCCGCTGCCACAAGCTGCCCACCACCAGCCAGCCCAGCCCTGAGCTGTTCCAGCGCTTCTTCCTTGAGGCAGCTGCCGCCGGGGACGAAGTGGTGGGCATCTTCCTCTCCCATGAGCTGTCCGGCACCTGCCAGTGCGCCCGGCTGGCCGCAGACATGGCCAATGTGGACAATGTCCTCTTTGTGGATTCCGAGAACGTCTGCCTGGGCGAGAGCCTGCTGGTGCGGCTGGCTGTTCAGCTGCGGGATGCCGGAAAGACTGCCGGGCAGATCGCCGCCACCCTTGAGCACGCCAAGGAGCATCTGCATCTGGTGGCTGTCATCGACGACCTGAAGTATCTGCGCAAGGGCGGCCGCCTGCCTGCCGCTGTGGCCGTGGCCGGTGGGATGCTGGGCATCAAGCCCCTCATCACCATCAAGGAGGGCAAGGTCGTTATGGCGGGCAAGGCCCGGGGCCTGCCCGGCGCTTACGTTGCCCTGTTCAAGAAGATCGAGGAGCTGGGCGGCATCAGCACCTGCGCCGACGCGCTGGCCGGTTACACCCTCGCCCCCCGCGAGGTGCAGCCCATCCAGACCTACCTGCAGGAGAATCTGGGCCGGAACGAGGCCCTTGTGCGCCAGATCGGCTGCGTCATCGGCACCCACGCCGGCCCCGGCGCGTTCGGCCTGGCCTTCCTCGATGAAGGCTTCACCTTCTGATCTTACCCAATCAAAAAGAGGAACTGCTTTCCCGGCAGTTCCTCTTTTTGTTGGTTCATTCGTGTCCGATCTTCGACCAGTCGATTTCTTCGGCATCCACAAAGCCGCTGTCCTTCGCTTCCTCCAGCTGTTTTGCTTCCTCTGTGGTCAGCTTGGTGAAATCCGGGTCCCATGCCAGTACCAGCTTTTTGATCAGCTCGTAGGCAAGGTTCTTGTCCGGGTCCGGCAGCATATCGATCATGTGTGCTGCATTCATTGCAATCTCAGACATCCTGCCACCTCCTTATTTATAGATATCGCCACGATTCCCGATATCCAGCACCAACAGAATTTCCAGCGCGTTTTCCTCACCGTACCGGTAAAGCACGCGCCAGCTTCCGACCCGGAGCCGCATTGTTCCATCCTTCAGTCCCTGCATCACCTTGATATCACCTGCCGGCGGTTTCAGGGTCAGCCCCTCAATGCCTGCAACGATGCGAAGCACGGACTTTTTGTCCAGCTTGTTCAGGAACTTCATGGCGTTCTTCGAGTAGCGGATCTTCATAACATCATCCTCAGCGCTCGTTTTTTCTGCGGGCCTCTGGCCCTATTATAGTCCATTCTCCTGCAAACGTCAATTGTTTTTTGCCGAAGATCCGTTCATTACAGCACCGCGTCCGAGACGATCTTGCCCAGCAGGAGCACCAGCACCACAAGCATCATGGGGCGGATGAACTTTGCGCCGTTCTTGAGGGCGAAGTGGGAGCCCAGCAGGTTGCCCACAATGCCGCTGATGGCACAGGGGATGCCGATGGAGAACACCACCAGCCCGCTGGAAAGATACGTTACAAGGCTGGCGTAGTTGCTGGCAAGGTTGAGCACCTTGGCGTTGCCGCCCGCCGTGCGCAGGTCAAAACCCATCAGGGTGGTAAAGGCAATGATGGCAAAGGTGCCGGTACCCGGGCCAAAGATGCCGTCGTACAGGCCGATGCCCAGCCCGATGGCAAGGGCCAGCACCGCCTTTCTGGCGTTCAGGGTGCCGTCGTCCCGGTTCTCGTCGGGCAGGTCCCGCCGCCAGAGGATGAGCACCGCCGCCACCGGCAGGATAATGAGCATCATGGTGCGCAGCACCTGATCGCTGAGCAGGAGCACGATGTGGGAGCCCAGTGCACTGCCCACAAAGCTGCCCACAGCCGCCAGCAGGCCGACCCGGATGTTCATGGCTCCCTTCTGGAAGAACTGCGCCGTGGCAAAGGTGGTGCCGCAGGCCGCGCTGAATTTATTGGTGCCGTAGGTGTAATGCACCGGCAGGCCCGCAAACAGGTAGGCGGGCAGGCTGATCAGACCGCCGCCCCCCGCCGCCGAGTCCACAAAGCCCGCAAACCCGGTCATCAGCATCAGAAACAGCAGCATTGGCAATGATAATGTAATTTCCATTCGTTCTACTTTCCCACTCTTTCGTTTACTTCAGATACAGCTTTCCCTCGCAGGCCAGGATCTGATCCAGGATCATCCGGGACACCCGGGCACCATAGACCATGGCGGGGTGGTCGTTGTACTCGATGATGTCATGGAACTCCTTGTTCATCAGAACGATCACATACTCGCCGTAGGGGGTGTGGATGATGCCGCCGTCGTTGCGGCAGGCGTTCATGCTGCCGCTCTTGCTGGCCACCCAGATAAGCTCCGGCTCGCCGGTCTCCTCGCAGTCCAGATAGAACTGTGGGAAATCGTGGGTCAGCATGGTGTTGTAGTGCTGCTGGCGGAAGATGCCCAGCATGGCGGCGCTGGCTTCTTTGCTGACCAGCGTGCCCTTTGCCACCTGCGCAAACAGGGCGGCGTAGTCCCGGGGCGTGGTGGTGCCCAGCTTGTCGTAGCGGTCAAAGTGGAGGGGATTGTGCAGGACCGTGTGCCCAAAGCCCAATTCCCGGATGCAGGCATTGATGGTGTCCAGCCCCAGGTAATCGATGATCATATTGGTGGCGATGTTGTCCGAGCAGATGATCATCATGGTGGCGGTGTCCTTCACCTTGAGCCTTGCCCCCACGCCCAGGGCCCGGAGCATCCCGGAGCCGTCCACGAACTGGCTGGCCTCGTAGGTGATCTCCTCCTCCAGGTCAGCCCTGCCCCGGCTGGCCTGCAGATACAGCACCGCCAGAATGAACGCCTTGATGGTGGAGGCCGTCTCAAATTCCTCGTCGGCACCGATCTCCACCGTGCTGCCGCGCAGGTCGTCCACAAAAACGCTCATCCTGCCCTGATAGGAATAGAGCTCTGCGGCAATGCGCTTTTCCAATGTCATATTCTGATCCATCTGGAATCCCTCAACTTTTCTATACTTTCCGTTATACTTCATTCTTACCGTTAAGACATAATTATCATTGAAAACATTGATTTCATTGGTTCTCATTGATTCTAGTGCAATGATGAGCAATGATTTCAATGAATTCAATGAATCTTTTGATACTAACGGTGATTACAGGTTGTTTTCAAAGAAACGCTGTGCGTTGCGGAAGAAGATGGCTTCCACCTCATCCTCGGTGAAGCCCTCTTTCCGCAGGGCATCGGCCAGCAGGGGCATTTTGGAGCAGTCGCTCAGTTCCAGTTTGCCGCCGATGCCGTCAAAGTCACTGCCCAGACCGATGATCTCAATGCCGCCCACCTGCTTGAAATGGGCGGCGTGTTTGGCCATCAGGGCCGTGGTGCTGCGGCACAGGTCGGGGCTGGGCTGGTCATCCAGAAAGCCCGCGCAGTAGTTCAGGCCCACCAGACCGCCTTTTTCCGCCATGACCCGGATCATCTCATCGGTCAGGTTGCGGCAGTGGGGGGCCAGGGCGCGGCAGTTGGAGTGGCTGGCCGCAAAGGGGCGGGTGCTGTGCTCCGCAATGTCCCAGAAGCCCTTATCGGACAGGTGGCTCACATCGGCAATGATGTGCAGGCGCTCCATCTCAGCCAGAAACTCGAAGCCCTTCTCCTTCAGGCCGGTCTCGGTGTTGGGCATACAGGGCCAGATGGGGCCGTTGCCGGGCACCACGTTGGGGCTGGCCAGCTCGTTCTCGTGGTTCCAGGTCAGGGTCATCATCCGCACGCCCAGCTCGTATATCCGGCGCAGCACGCCCAGACTGCCCTTGCAGCAGCCTGCTTCCTCAATGGTCAGCATTCCGCTGATCTTGCCCGCCTCGGCGTTTTTGCGGATATCCTCGGGGCGGTAGACCGGGGCGATCCTGTCGGAATACCGCTCCATCATCCGCTTGAACACATCGATCTCTTCCAGCGCCGTCACCAGCGGGTCCGCACCCGGGGTGGGGTCGGCCAGATTCACAAAGGCGGCAAAGCACTGGAGCATGTAGTCGCCCTTCTCCAGCTTTTCCAGGTCGATGTGGCCGTTGTTGTGGGCAAAGGTCTGCCCGTCGCCCCGCATCTCCGCGCGCCGCAGCTCGCTCAGGGTGTCACAATGTAGATCAAAGACTTTCATCGTTCATGTCCTTTCTTAACAGCTTCTATGTAAATCATTTCTGCCACAAAGCTCCCGTTTTCCGCAGCGAAAACTTGGCTCCCCTGCTAGGGGAGCTGGCGCGTCAGCGCCTGAGAGGTTTCTCCCGTAAGCAAAACCTCTCCGTCATCTTCGCTATCGCTCGATGCCACCTCCCCTAATAGGGGAGGCCTTGGCATAGGATTCATTTTTTGCAATGATCGCTGACGCTCCAAAACGCACTCCTGCCGCAAGCAGGGCAAACAGGAGCGAAGCGCCAGACCACGAAAACGCGACGGCCTGCCAAGGGCTCCCCTACTAGGGGAGCTGTCGCGGCGAAGCACGCGACTGAGAGGTTGTACAGAGCCGCACCTGGTCGTTTCAGAACACACTCCCCACCGCATACAGACTCTTGACCAGATCTTCCCGGTACAGCGGGTCGGCGGGGTCAAGGCTGTTGATGACCACGCCGCCGCTGGCGGACGCGCCGGTGGAGTGGATGTAGCGGCCCTCGCCGAGGTAAAGGGCGATATGGCCGGGGAAGTAGAGGGCATCGCCCCGCTTTTTGTCCGCAAAGGGGATCTGGTGCATGGGCCAGCCCTCCACGATCCTGGCATCCCGGTAGATGAGCACGCCGCACTGCATATAGGCGCTGCTGACAAGGCCGGAACAATCAATTCCACGGCCCGATTTGCCGCCCCAGCGGTACTCGGTGCCCAGATATTTTTTCGCCTGCGCACAGACGGCATCCCGGAACGCTTCCTCGCTGCCGTCGTACCACGCCTGCAGTGTCTGCGGCACCAGCTCCCCGGCGGTAATATTCCGGGCCTCAGCCAGCGCGTCATCAAAGGCCAGCCCCTCCCGCTGAGAGAACACGGCGGTCATCTCAAACCGCACCGGCTCCAGCGCCACGTTCCGGACATAGCCGGTGCGGCCATCCAGCAGGGCCACCTTGGCCCAGCCGGTGTGGGCCTCGGCCTCCTCGGGCGGCTCGGGCAGGCGGCAGAGCAGGCAGCCCCGCTCCAGTTCCAGCATCCGCACCCCCTGCACCTTGGGCAGGCTGAGCACATCAGTGGCACGGCCCACCAGCACCAGCGGCTGGGACAGGTAGTCCCGCAGCGCATCCTCGCTGACAAATTTCAGCGCATCCCGCCGGACAAAGCCGTGGTAACCGTAAAAGGTGACCACCTCGGCCACCTCCGGGGAGAGGGGCACTCCCTCGGCGGTCACGCCGCCGGGGGCGGTTCGCACCTGACAGGCCTGACCGTACAGCCCCTCGTCCCCGATGGTGGAAACAAGGCCCGCCTCGCTCTGTTTGGTGGTCTGGGGCAGGTCGTAAATGGTCACGACAGGCCGGGCAAATATGGCGTATTGCATCATTCGGTTCCCTCCAACAAATTCAGCAGCTCCTCCGGCTTCATGCGCAGGATGGCACCATCCGCGCTGCCGGTGACGGTCTCGGCCAGATCCTGCTTGGCCTGCTGCAGCTCCACGATCTTTTCCTCAATGGTGTCCTGGGCGATGAGCTTGTACACCTGCACCGGGTTCTGCTGGCCGATGCGGTAGGCACGGTCGGTGGCCTGATTCTGAGCTGCCACGTTCCACCACGGGTCGTAGTGGATGACGATATCGGCGGCGGTCAGGTTCAGGCCGGTGCCGCCTGCCCGCAGGGAGATCAGGAACACGCTGGCCTCGCCGCCGTTGAAGCGGCGCACCAGCTCGGCACGCACCGGTTTGGGGGTGGAGCCCTGCAGGGTGAAGTGGCTCACGCCCTCCGCGTCCAGCCGCTTGGCCAGCAGTTCCAGCATGGAGGTGAACTGGCTGAACAGCAGGATGCGGTGCCCACTCTCCACGGCACTGGTGACCAGCTCGATGCAGGCATCCAGCTTGGCGCTGCCGCCTGTCCAGTTGTCGGCAATGAGCCGGGGGTCGCAGCAGATCTCCCGCAGGCGCATGAGGACGGCGAACACCGCCATCTTGTCCTCGGGCCTGGCAGCCCGCAGCTTCTCCCGGGCATCCACCACGGCGGCAAGGTAGAGCTTGCGCTGTTCCTCTTCCAGCTCGATGCGGTAGACGTTCTCTGTTTTGGGGGGCAGCTCCTTCAGCACATCGGACTTCATCCGGCGCAGGATGAACGGCCCGGTGAGCTGGTTCAGCCGCCGCACCGCCGCCGGGTCGTTTTCCTGCGTGATGGGCTTTTCAAACCGGCTGCAGAAGCTCTTGTAGGGCGGCAGGTAGCCCGGCATCAGGAAGGAGAAGATGCTCCACAGCTCGCCCAGGCGGTTCTCCACGGGGGTGCCGGTCAGCGCAAAGCGGACACGGCTGTTCACCCCGCACACCGCCTTGTATTTCTGGGTGGTGTGGTTCTTGATGGCCTGGGCCTCGTCCAGGATACAGGCATAGAATTTCTGGCTCTCGTAGAGGGTCTCGTCGCGGCGGAGCAGGTCGTAGCTGGTCACCACCACGTCGGCCCCGTCCCACTGCTCGGCCAGCTGGGCCCGGTGGGCGGCATCCCCGTCCACCACAACACAGTTCAGCTCCGGCGTGAACTTCCGGCATTCCTCGGCCCAGTTCAGCACCAGCGAGGCCGGGCAGACGATGAGGCTGGGCAGGGGGTTCCCGCCCTGCTCCCGGAGTGCCAGCAGATAGCTGAGCACCTGCACCGTCTTGCCCAGACCCATATCATCCGCAAGGATGCCGCCCATGCCGTAGCCATCCAGCGTGCGGAGCCAGCGGTAGCCGTCCCGCTGGTATTTTCGCAAAACTTTTTGTAGAGATACAGGTGGTGTATACTCGCTGTCCTTCACCGCATGGAAGCTCCGGCTGAGCTGGCGGAAGGCATCGTCCCGGTTGAAACGGATGCCGTTCTGCCCCGAGAGCGCCCAGTCCAGACTGGGGGCCCGGTACAGGGGCAGCCGGGCGTGGGTCTGGCCCAGTTTGGCCCCGGAAAGCTCCAGTGTCTCGTTCAGCTCGTCCAGCACCTCCATGGAATCGTCCAGCCGGAGCAGACGGCCATCGCGCAGGCGGTGGTAGCGCTTTTTCTGGTGGAGCGATCTCAGCAGGGCTTTCAGCTCTCCCACCGGGAACTCCCCCGTGTCCACCTCCAGGTCGAGCACGCTGCCGTGCACCGACACCCCCACCGAGATCTTCGGCGGTGCGGCCTGCATACTGCGGAAGGCATCGGTCAGGTAGACCTCGCCCTCGGCCAGCAGGGCCGGGATTCCTTCATCGAGGAAGCGGTAGACTTCATCCTCCTCATAGGCATCGTAGTGGGCGGCAAGGCCGTTGCCCATGGTGTCCGGCCCCGGCTCCAGATACCGCCCCAGCAGCCGCCCGGCCCGCTGTTCGGCGCGGGCATCCCGCAGCAGACCGGCAGGCCCCGGTTCCTCCGGCGTGACGCGGTCCTCGCCGTACAAAAATTCAAGGTGTGCCCGCACCGTTTCCCGCGTGGGCGCGTCGAGATAGAACTGCACCACCGGCTCCAGCGGGATCTGATTCAGCAGCAGGCGTTCGGGGTCCTCAATGGTCACCCTGCTGCCCAGCTCCGGCAGGACATAGCTGCAAAAGGCGGTGGCATCCCCGGTGGTAAAGAACAGGCTCTTGCCGCACAGCGCCTCAAGGGCGGGCCGCATCCGGGCGCTTTCGGCCCGGTCCAGCTGCCAGATCGTATCCTCACTGTATAAATAGTCGTTGTCTAAACCCGTTTTCCACCCCAACGCAGGGGTCACGGACACCTCCACGCCGCCCCGGCGCTTTTCCACCCGCATGGTCAGGGCCGGGATGCCGGTTTTGAGGGTGTAGCCGCCCAGATTGCCGGTGGGGGCATAGAGGGCTACCAGTCCATCAAAGATCTCGCCGTTCAGCGGGATGCCCCCGGCAGGCCCGCTGCGGGGTGCATTGCCATAGCTGCGCAGAGCCGCCTCGGCCCCTTCCTTTGCACTGAGCTGCCGCCGCAGCAGGCGGAGGAGCTGCTGTGCCTCCGGAGCAAAGGCCTCCCAGCTGTGCCGGAATTCCAGCGCCTTGCCGTAGCTGATGAAGCCGTGCTTCTCCACGGCCCGCAGCAGGTCCGGGATGCTCTTTACCACATACTGCCGCCCGCCGTCTGCCGAGATGCGCAGCCGCAGCCAGGGCAGTTCCCCGGGCAGCAGGGTCAGCTCCGGCTCCAGCTCTGCGGCGTGGGGGCGCAGCTCCGCGTGGCCGGTCACGCCGTCCACCTCGGCCAGCGCTCCCTCCTGATAGGCCTGGAGCAGCCGCCGTGCCTCGTAGTCGGATTCCGGTTCCTCGCCCCGCCATTTCTTGCCGAACAGCATCTCCAGGCTGGAGGCATAGCTGTCCCTGCGGGGCGGCTCCTCAGGCTGGGGCGTTTGCAGGTTGGCCGTGCCCCGCACCACGCCCGGGATGCTCTCCGGGCTCTCAGAGGGCCTTTGCGGCGCTCTGCCGGAAAGGCCCTGACTCTCGCTGTCCCGCATCAGCAGCGCGCCGATGTGCTTGCAGCAGGGCCCCTCGCCGTTTTCGTTGTAAGGGCAGGAGCAGCTGGCGCTGACAAAGCTGCCGTTTTCCCGCAGCCAGACCTGGGTCTGGTACAGGCTCCGCCCGCCGCCGCGCACGTCGGCGCTCAGGTGGCGCACGCCGTTCCCAGCCACTTCGCAGTTCAGATCCTGTATCCGGTCCGTGTAGGCCTTGGCCCGTGCGAATATCGTGCCGCCCAGCAGGTAGCGGATCTCTTCCATGTCCATCCGGGGTCTCCCTCCCTCTGCAATGCTCTATTGGTTAAGCATACCGCACCGGCGGGCGGGATGCAAGGGGTGCCGGGAAAAAAATTCCGGAAAGCACAGAAGCGCCTCATCCGGGAGAGGATGAAGCGCTTCTGTACTTTGGGATTTTTGGAACACTCAGCCCGCATTGCGGTTTACAGGCCAAGTGGGGGTTGGTTTAGGGCTGCTCAGGCGTTCTGCTTGAGCTCCTGTGCTTTCTGCCATGCATTCAGCACATCGATCTTGCTTACGGCGTTGTCGGGATAGAATTTCATCTCTTCCGGAGCCGTGCCCTCATCATTCAGGTCAGGGATAAGCTCGTTTTCCATGGCCCAGCGGGCGGCGTGCTGCAGGTCCATATCCCGCTCTTCCTGACCGACATCGGGGTAGAGCAGTTCGGATTCGGGCATGGGCTTGCCTGCATCCTCCCACAGCATCATGGCAAGAGCGCTGCGGTTGCTGGGGAAGTAGGGCAGAGCCATCAGCTTGCCTGCAAATTCAGCGCCCAGAGAATAGGCCTGATAGCCCAGCACTGCACCGCCCACAACAACAGTAGTGCCGATCACGATGGGGCCAACGATATCGGGCTCGTCATCTTCAATGGATGCATCCTGTGTCATGGCTTTCAGGGTCACGCCCTTTGCAGGCATCACAAAGTCAAAGCTTTCCTTATTCTGATAAGCGTTCGGATCATCCAGGCCGGTGATATCCCAGTGGCCAAATTTCAGACCGCTATCTGCAAAAGCATCCTTATCAAATGCAACACTCACCGTTGCACCCTCGGGGACGTTAAAGGAACCGTCCTCGTTGGCATTCTTTTTAACGATCTCGGTGATATCCTCGGGGTCAGCACCATCCTTGCCGGGCACTGTTACGCTGGTGATAACGCCGTCCTTCAGGGTCAGCGGGTGGCAGACCGGAGCATTGGGGTCGAAATCCCAACCGGCATGGAGGGTGATGTCCTCCATAATTGCGGTATCTTTCACATCAAAGAGCTGGTCCTTGTCGGTGTACCAGCCGGTGAACTTGTAGCCCGCACGGGTGGGAGCATTGATGGCATTCAGATCGTTTGCAGTCAGTTCGTTTGCCTTGGTATCAGTGATTTTTTCGGTCTTATAAACCGGCACCTCAGGGTAGTCGGTCTTGCCGCCCTTGGCATCAAAGGTCACCTTGCAGAGGTAAAGAAAATTGCGATTTTTAAGTACATTATAGCCTGGAAGCTCTTTTGCGTGGTCCCAGTCGTTGTTGTAGTAGATGGCACCAATGGGGTTAATGGGGTTTCCGTGATAGTCCCATTTACGTCCAGCCGGACAACCAATCAGACAGTTTCCGAAAGAAGCCAATCCAGCAGGGAGCGTAATGGTTTCCAGCTTGTAGCAACTTCTAAAGGCATCATCGCCGATCGTCGTAATATTCTCACCTAACGAAAGCGTTGTAAGAGATTGGCAATCAAAAAAGGCGTACTCCCCTATCGATGTGGCAGCGTCTTTGATGGTAAAAGAGTCCATCCCGTAGCAACATCCAAAGGCTTGATCGCCGATGGAAGTGACGCTTTGTGGAATGGTGACGTTATTCAGAATACGGCAATCATAAAAGGCATAATCGCCGATCGTCGTAATTTTTTTACCTAATGAAAGCGTTGTAAGCTTATAGCATTCATCAAAGGCCCAGTCTCCTATTGATGTGGCAGCGTCATCGATGGTAAGAGATTGCAAGGCACGGCATTGTGCAAAGGCATCCTTGCCGATGGAAGTGACGCTTTGTGGAATGGTGACGGAGTGAATTTTGGTATGATGAATGTCGTACAGTGGGGAGTCGAAATCATCGGTGGAAAATGAATCTTCTCCCAAAACGGTTACAGTGTAGTTGCCCAACTTTTCGGGTATGTCGATGTCGTAGGGGCCAGTGTTTTTTGGATCAACAGGTCCACGAAATTCTGTGATGGTTGCAGTACTACCGTCTGCATTTACCGTATAGGCATACTTGTAATCGCCAACGCTGATTTCTTGTTCAGTTGACGATGCCGTGTCTGCTGCAAATGCTGTGACTGCCGACAGGGGCAGCATGGTGATCATCATGCAGACCGCAACCAATAAGCTGATCAAACGCTTAGGTCTCATAATTTTTTACTCCTTTTCAATGATTTTCCCAAAAAATCTCTCTATTTCAGCCAAAACAAAGGAGCGCCGCACCGGCCAAACGGCTGGTACGACACTCTGAACCCTTGTAGACCCGCTGCGCGCTCGCGCTCCCGAAGGGGAACCGGCGCATCTTCACGAGGAGGTGCAAGGTTTCATATTACCTTACCCGGAGAGGATAACGTGCGGCTGGCTGCCATATTACAGGCCCTGTAGCTTTGCGTCGCAGCCTTTCGACTGGATTGCTGATCTTTCTGTTTTGCTGACGAGATACTTTTCGCACTTTATCATACCCCCCCCCCCTATAAAAAATCAAGAGGTCTGGACGAAGTTTGTGAACATTCACAAATCCATGTGATTTTTTCGGGATACTTTGATGAAAAGGCACACGCACAACAAAAAAGCCCTGAGACTTTCATCTCAGAGCTTTCGTTTAAGTCGGCGACTACCTATTTTCACGCGCCGTTTCCAGCGAACTATCTTGGGCACGAGTGAGCTTAACTTCTGTGTTC
>ENA-UEQX01001312-UEQX01001312.1-human-gut-metagenome-genome-assembly--contig:-NODE-1312-length-15337-cov-9.704587_pt1 | contig 15337 bp, 10 predicted proteins | sample MGYA00242952_ERZ507952 | MGnify/ENA primary metagenome ERZ507952 (study PRJEB26167, sample SAMN06115425) | human gut metagenome | host: Homo sapiens | place: China:Sichuan | collected 2015-04-07... | reverse complement strand
GGTGAAGTCATACCGCTGGCAGCGGCTCAAAATCGTGACGGGAACCTTCTGCACCTCGGTGGTGGCTAAGATAAAGATGACGTGCTCGGGCGGTTCCTCCATCGTTTTGAGCAGCGCGTTGAACGCCGCGGTGGAGAGCATGTGCACCTCGTCGATGATGTAGACCTTGTACTTGCAGACCGACGGCAGATAGGCTACCTCGTCGCGCAGGTCGCGGATGTCGTCAACGCCGTTGTTCGACGCGGCATCCATCTCGATGATGTCCATGACGGAGCCAGAGTCAATGCCCTTACAAATTTCACACTCGCCGCAGGGGTCGGGGCTGGAGGTGTCCAGACAGTTGACCGCCTTGGCAAAGATCTTGGCGCAGGTCGTCTTGCCGGTGCCGCGGGTGCCGGTGAACAGATACGCATGGCCGATGCGCCCGGCAGAAATCTGGTTCTGCAGGGCCGTGACGATGGCCGTCTGGCCAACCACGTCCGCAAAGCGCTGGGGACGCCATTTTCGATACAGGGCACGGTACATCGGCTCACCTCCTGCAAAGCTACAAAAAACAGCGGGCAGAGCACGCGGCTGCGCTGCTTTGCGTACAGATGCAGGCTTGACCGCGGCACTGGGCAAGCGCCGCTTAATGCTGCTCGGTTCCCCGCCTGACATGGTTCACAGGCTGCCCATGCGCGGGACCTGCATCTGTACGCGAAACAGCGCAATTCAGCCCTGTCCGCTTTTAGTATTATACAATAAGTTTGGAATAAATGCAAGCGTTATCTTATATTTCGGGCATCTCGGACATCAATCTTCCTGCAGGCGCTGGACCATCTTGTAAAGGGCCTCGGCGCTGTTGAAGTTCTGCGGCATGATTTCGGATGCGGGGATCGAAATGTCGTATTCCTCATTCAGGGCCGAGATAATCTGCAGAATGTCGAAAGAGTCCAGGATGCCATCATCGATCAGCGTTGTACAGGTGGAAAAGTCCACGTCCTCTTTGATTTCGCTTAAAATTTCCAGTAAACGTTCCATTGGTATTTCTCCTTTTCAAATTATCTTACACAGCGGGTGTATTGATGGGATAGGTTGGCGTTTCGCTGCGTACCGGGTGCGGCGTGCCGTTCTGCCACAGAATGACCTGCGGCAGGTCGCGGCTCAAAAACAGACCAAGTCCTTCCGTAACAGAGTAGGCACCGGTGTTTTCAAAAACAAGCAGGTCGCCGGGGCATAGTCCGGCCAGCGGCATACTGCGCACAAGAACATCGTTCGTAGTACAAAGGCTGCCGCAAAGTGTCCAGTCCTGTACGGAAGCTGCCCGGGCAGCAAAATGGCGCAGATGCGGGCGTTTCATACCCATGATCTGGCCAAGATAATTCAGGTGGTTCATTCCACCGTCCACAATGCAGTAGTGCTGCCCGCCGTGGTCCTTGCAGTCCATGGCGGTAGTCAGGTAATAACCGCATTCAGCGGTGTAAAAGCGGCCCATCTCAACGGTCAGATGGACCCAGCTGCTGACTTCGCGCAGTGCTGGCGCAAGGTCTTTGGCCGGGGACAGTGTGTCGGTAAAATCGTCGCCGTCAAAATACGGCACCGCCAGCCCTGGGCCGTATTCCAGTTCCGGCAGATGCAGGCCGAAGGTCTGCTCAATTTCAACGTACAGTTCCCGCAGCATGGCCAGCTCTTTTTGCTGATTGACCAGCTTTTTGCGCTGGGTCCCGACAAAGTAGTGAATGCCGATAAACTCCAGATCAGGTGTTTCCCTGCGATGCGCCAATGCGGTGAAAAGATCCTCCTTTGACATGCCGAACTGACTGCCCGCGTTCAGCCGCAGCAGCACAGGCAGCCGTTTGGCGGCCTTGCGTGCAGCATCCTGCAGATAGCGGACCTGCAGCAGAGATTCCGCTGTGCAGGTGCCGACGCCGTCGGCCACGGCGCGGGCAATATCCACGGGCGTCTTATTAACACCCGAATAGATAACACGTGCATCCGCAGCATGCAGGCTCTCGCAGAGCGAAAGCTCTCCGGGACTGCATACTTCCAGCCGCGCAGTGACCTGCATCATGGCAGGCAGCAGAAATGGGTTGGCTTTGATGGAATAGCAAAGGTCGATTTCCCTGCCCCAGATTGCCTGAATAGCGCGCACGCGGGCCTGCAAAGCGTCAGTGTCAAAGACAAACGTCGGTGTGCCGTAGGTGGCAGCAATTTTTTGTAAAGAAGCGTCGGTCATTTATGGGCTCCTTTTTTCGTCAGGGCAGCCAGTGCCGTGCGGTCAATTTTGCCGTTTTTATTCAGCGGCATCTCGTCCAGCTGCACAGCAGTATTCGGCTGCATAAAAGGCGGCAGACTTTCTTTCAGCGCAGCCAGCAGGGCGGCTTTCTCACAGCTGCCCGTGTAAAACAGGTGGAGCCGCTGGCGTTCGGCATCAAACGTGCAGCAGGCACGGGTCACAGCGTCGCAGCGCATAGCGGCAGCTTCAATTTCGCCAAGCTCTACGCGGTGTCCCATGTGCTTGATCTGGAAATCCCGGCGGCCAATATAATACAGGCTGCCGCTTTCGTCGTAGCGGGCCAGGTCGCCGGTGCGGTAAATACGCTCATACCAGTTGGTGTTCAGCGGATTCTGGGTAAAGGCCTGCGCTGTGCGCACAGGGTCAGCATAGTAGCCGAGGGCAAGCGCCGTACCGGAAACGCAGATCTCCCCTGCCTGCCCGGGCACGGTGACAAGGGCGTCGTTCTCGTCCAGCAGAAAGACCTTCTCATTGGGAAACGCGCGTCCGATGGGCAGCGCCTCATCCGGGGCAAAATCGCGGTCCGGCAAAATGGCGTAGGTGCAGTTGCAGGTAATCTCTGTCGGGCCGTAGAGGTTCACGAACCGGGCATGCGGCAGAGCGGACTTCCACTTCATCAGGTGCTTGATGGGCATGACTTCGCCGCTGAACAATACCTGCCGCACGTGGGAAGGTATACGGTAGCTGAAGCCGTTCATGATGGAGACAAAGCACATGGCACTGACGGCCCAGACAAGTACGGTGACCTCGCGGTCTGCCAGATAGTCCATGAGCTTTGTGGGCTGACTGAAATAAGCGCGCGGGATGATCTGCACCTTAGCCCCCGTGTAGAGTGCCGTGTACAGGTCTTTGACCGAAACGTCAAAGTCAAAGGGAGCCTGATTGCCCAGAATATCGTTTTGTGTGATGCCGAAAATTTCGGCAAACTGCGGGATAAAATCCAGCACCGAGCGGTGGCTGACGGTGACGCCTTTTGGCACACCGGTACTTCCGCTTGTGAAGTTGATATACAGAGGGTCAACGTCCACAGCCTGACGGCGGCGGGCGGCCAGCAGGGCAGCGTCCGCAGGCGCGGCCAGCAGATCGTCAAGCCGGAAAATTTGCCCGCTGTACCCCAGCGCGGCGGCTGCGGCAGCGTGGGCCTCGTCCGTAACAAGAAATGCAGGGGTCAAAGTATCCAATACCTGCAAAGTGCGGGCAGCGGGCTGGCGGGTGTCAAGCACCGAGTAGCAACAGCCCGCGTAGACTGTGCCAAGCATGGCAGCAAAGGCGGAAACGGATTTTTCCAGGTAAAATGCCACCGGGCGGCGCGGCATCGTGCGGGATGCCAGAAAGCTGCCGGCACGACGGGCCGTGTCGGCCAGCTGTGCCCAGGTACAGTCTGTCTGGTCATCCCCCACAGCGGGGGCATCCGGGCAGCGGGCGGACGTGGCTTCAAGCCAGTCCAGAATGTTTGTTTGCATAGAAAGCTCTTTTCTTAGAAGTTGGCATAGAGGAAACCAACGGTTTCATTGATGCAGATAAAGCTGAGGAGTACCATGAAAATAACAAGATAGTATAAACCCCAGCGCAGCGCAAGCGGCAGCCGCTGTACCTCTGCGTAAGGGTCGCGGCCTTGTTCCTTCAGCACACTATGGGCAAAGACCAGAAGGGTACTGATGATGACAAGCCCCCAGGCCGGGCCGGAGACTGCCTTGAAAGCGCCGGGTGCATTCGCGACCAATGCGGAAAAATTGAAATCTGTAAAGGTGTTGCGCAGGTAGATGCACCCCTGCACAAACTCATTGCGGTCAAAGTACCAGCCGATGTTGACGATGATAAAGGTCCGCAAGATGCGAAAAACGTGCCAGCCGCGGCTTTCGGTAGGAATGTGCAGCGCTGTGTTGAGCTTTTTGAAAGCGGGCTCCAGCAGGTCAGCCAGCGCAATGACAAGACCGTTATACAGACCCCAGGCAAGGTAGTGCGCCTGCGGGCCGTGCCAGATGCCGACCACAGCAAACACAAGCAGGTTGGCGACTGCAGCGGGCAGCACACGGCCAAAATGCTTGCCCCAATGCGATGTGGCCCACTTGCCGAAGCGCTGCATCGGCTTGGTCAGTGCAAAGGGATAGAACAGGTAATCACGCATCCACGCACCCAACGAAATATGCCAGCGCCGCCAGAAATCCCCCAGCGAGGTAGAAAAATACGGCTGCCGGAAGTTGGGCATCATCTCAATGCCGTACAGCTGCGCAACACCCAATACCATATCAATGCCGCCGGAAAAATCTGCATACTGCTGCAGCGAGTACAGCAAAATGGCCAGCAGTGCCATAGAACCGGCCAGCTTGGGGTCATTGCCGTCGAGGATGGCGGCAATCGTCGGGGTGGTCAGGTTTGCGATGGCATATTTCTTCATTGCGCCGAACAGAAACAGGAACAGTGCACGTTTGGTACGCTCCCAGTTCCAGATGTGACGGGCGGTGAGCTGCGGGGCCATCTCTCCGTAGCGGTTGATGGGGCCCTGGATCAGCTGCGGAAAAAAGCTGATGAAAAGCAGAAAGCGGACGTAGTTTTTCTCTGCCGGGTGCCGACCACGGTAGCAGTCAATCAGATAACCGACGGCCTGAAACGTGTAAAAGCTGATGCCAAGCGGCATGACCAGCCCCAGTGAGGACGGCGCTGTGGCCGAAAATGCACCGGAGAGCAGCTCCGCAAAATAGGACCAGTATTTGAAGTAGCCAAGCACAAGAAAGTTGGAAGTCAGCACAGCAGCAACAAGACATTTTTTGCGGCGTACCGCCTGTGCTTTGATGGCCTTTTTTTCGTCCTTGGTTATGCCCGGAGCCTTTCGCTGCGCGGCGGAATCGGCATCCAGCTTTGCCAGCTGCAAGCCGCCGAGCCAGATCGTCAACGCAGTGAAAAGCAGAAAAACAAGGCCCTTCCAGCCGCTGGCGGTAAAAAACAGCAGGCTCAACCCCAGCAGGCAGATCCATTGGCAGCGGCTGAAAACAGTATAATACAAAATGAGTCCAACGCTGATCAGCAGGAAGAAACTCAGGGAATAGATTTCCACACTACACCATCCACAAAATCAAAAATCGACAGAACATTCATAATATCGCTCAAAATCGGCGGAAGAACCAACAATGCGGGCATTCACGCGGAACTGGTAGGTGCCGTGCTCCGCCGCTGCGTACTCGGTCCAGGAGCGGGTAGAATACGCAGAAACCCGGCTGTATTCGCTCTCCCCCGGCGCTTTGACCCAGAACTCGTATTCAGCCTGTACGGACGGACCGTGGTAGGAACCGGCCAGCAGCAAAATCTTGTCCGGGTGAACCTCCGGCGTCAGGTAGACGTTGGTGATATAGTTTACGGCGGCCAGATATTCTGACGGCGTCTCGAACAACGATTCCACATCCTGCCCGGCGTCCAGCATGGCAAGAAACTTTGCCATGCTCAGGCTGAACGCATGCCCGCCGGCAGCATTCATGTGGGTGAAATCCTTGTGATAGTCAGGCTCTTTGTTCTCAAACAGCTCCGGCTTTGCAAGGTTAAAGTCATAATAGGAAGCCCCATACTGTGCTGCCAGCTGCTTGAAGTAGGCGTAGTCGTCAAAATACGTCTCGTAGCTCACGACATCCAGCGTGGTCTTGGGCGCACTGATGAGCAAGAGGCGCGTGCCGTTCTCCTGACAGAGCTGCAGCATGGAGGTCAGCTCCTCAATGTGCTGCGCGCTAAAGTCGTGGGCGTTCTGGTTCCAGGTGTTCTCCGTGCCGACAGTGTCAAAGTTGATGACCGCGGTATCCTCCGGCTGGGCATGAGCCGCACCGCGCCGGTGCGGCAGACGATTCAGTACGGCATTCCATTTCTGTTGGATCGTAGCGGGCCAGTCGGTGGGCCAGCTGCCGCTCTGCCAGGGAAAAAGCGCATTCAGGGAATCTGCACCTGTAAAGTTATCACGGCTGGTCATGTAGCGCAGCAGGTCAGCGGGCTTATCCTTCCAGGAATCCGTCTGCAGCTCTGCATATAAAAAAGCCTTTTGGGCTTTGGCATAGGGTTTGCCTGTCATGTTGGTCAGATCCATGACAAGGATCACATACCGGGGAGAATGCTCCCGAAGCAGGGTCTCCAGCGCGATCTGCGACATATCCAAGCTTTGGGCGTTTGTTGCCATCAGTGCAACGGTCTCCCCTGTTGCGGCGGCGAGTTCTTCTTCGGGCAAGGCGCAGGATGCCAGCGAAGAGCCAATGACGGCAATGTCAATGGACTGCTTTTGGTGGTAGCTGCGCCACATGTCAAGGCTGGAACCGTTATCGGGCGGCATAAAGCCGCAGAAAATCAGATTTATAATCAGAAAAATCGCGGTGAACGCTGCGATTTTGGCTATGTGCTTCAAAAGATACGCTCCTAAAACAGACAAATAAAGGAAAATGTCCAAAAACAGTAAACACAACTATTATACATCAATTGGAACTTCCCTGCAATGGTGATTTGCTGACAAAGGTAAGATTTTACAATTGTGCAAAAAACCGCGTTTCTTCGTGAAACGCGGCTCTATACAATCAGCCTAAAAGCTGCTTGGCCAAATCAGCGCTGGCCTTGGCATCCTTGCAGTAGTAGTCGGCACCGATGTCCCGGGCGTAGTCAGGCGTCAGCACCGCGCCGCCGACCATGACCTTGCAGTCAAGGTGCGCGGCATGCAGGGCCTCGATCGTGGCCTGCATATTGGGGACGGTGGTCGTCATCAGGGCCGACAGGCCGACGAGCTTTGCACCGGTCTGGCGCACGGCCTCTACGACACGCTCGGGGTCAACGTCGCGCCCGAGGTCGAGCACGTCATAGCCGTAGTTTTCGAGGATGACACGGACAATGTTCTTGCCAATGTCATGCACGTCGCCCTTGACTGTGGCAATGACGATCTTGCCCTTGCTGCCCTGCGCCTGGCCGGAGGCGGCAATTTTGGCCTTGATGGCCTCGAACGCAGCCTGCGCGGCGGTGGCGGCCTGCAAAAGCTGCGGCAGGAATACCGTGCCTTTCTCAAAACCGTCGCCCACGGCGTCCAGTGCGGGGATCAGCGAGACATTCACTACGTCCAGCGGTTCGCGCATTGTCAGTGCGGCGTCCGCGGCGGCGCGGGCCTCGGCCTTCAGGCCGCGGCGCACAGCCTCAAACAGGGCGTCCCCGCCCGGTGCGGCGGCGCCGACCTCGGCCACGGTGGCGGCGGACTTGCTCGTCTGCGTCGTCTGGATCTGCACATCGGCATAGGCGGCAACGTAGTCGGTGCTCTGTAAATCCTGCGAGGTCAGCACGCGGTAGGCGCGCACGGCAGCCATCATTTCCGGCGTGTTGGGATTCATGATGGCAAGGTCGAGCCCGGCAGACATGGCCATCGTCAAAAACGTTGTGTTCAGGTAGCCGCGGCACGGCAGGCCGAAGCTGATGTTCGACACGCCCAGCACAGTGCGCACGCCCAACTCACGCTTGCAGCGGGACAGAGCCTCCAGCGTCTGGACGGCACCCTCCTGCTGGGCGCTGGCGGTCAGCGTCAGGCAGTCAATGTAGATGTCCTCATTCGGGATACCGGCGGCGTTGGCAGCGGCGACAATGCGTTGAGCAATCGCAAAGCGGCCTTCGGCTGTCGGCGGGATACCGCCCTTGTCCAGCGCCAGGCCGACGACGGCGGCGCCGTACTTTTTGCAGAGCGGCAGAATCTTTTCCAGCGTCTCCGGCTCACCGTTGACCGAGTTGACGATAGGCTTGCCGTTGTAGATGCGCAGCGCACGGGACAGGGCCTCGGGATTCGAGGAGTCGAGCTGCAGCGGCAGGTCGGTGACGGCCTGCAAATCCTTGACAAGCTGCTCCAGCGTGGCGGCCTCGTCGATGCCGGGCAGGCCCGCGTTGACGTCGAGCACCTGCGCACCGGCCTCGGCCTGGGCAACAGCCTGAGTGCAGGGGTAGGCGCTGTCGCCGTCCCGCAGGGCCTGCTGCAGCCGCTTTTTGCCGGTGGGATTGATGCGCTCCCCCACCACAGTGATGCCGTTGACCTCCACAAAGCGGACCGGCGTGCACAGGCAACTGCGGCGGATGGGGATCTTGTCAGCCGGGGTCAGCGGGCTGAAGGTCTCATGCAGCCTGGCAATAAACGCGGGCGTCGTGCCGCAGCAGCCGCCGACCATCGAAACGCCGATGGCGGCGTACTCCTTCATCTCGGCGGCAAATTCATCCGGGTCGAGATTGTAGCTGCCGTCGGGGTTCGGCAGACCGGCGTTCGGCTTGACAAAGACCGGAACACCTGCGGGCACGCTGCGGCAGAGGCGCTGCGCGAAGGGCAGAATCTCCTTGGGGCCGAGCGAGCAGTTGATGCCCACGGCGTCCGCGCCGAGACCCGCTGCCGTGACGGCATAGCTTTCGACGGTGCAGCCCGTGAAGGTGCGCCCGCGGCTCTCAAAGCTCATTGAGGTGAAAACAGGCAGATCGCAGTTTTCCCTGGCGGCGAGGATGGCGGCCTTCAGCTCATACAGATCGGTCATCGTCTCCAAAAAGACGAGGTCAGCCCCTGCCGCCGCACCGGCGCGGATGACCTGTGCAAACTCATTGTAGGCATCCTCAAACGCCAGCGTGCCCGCGGGGACGAGCAGCTCACCCAGAGGGCCGATGTCCAGCGCTACACACGCACCGGTGGTCTCGGCGGCCTTGCGCGCACAGGCGATGGAAGCGGAAACGACCTCCTCCACCGTGTGGCCGCAGCCGGTCAGTTTCTTGGCGTTGGCACCAAAGGTATTTGCCAGCAGAATATCCGCGCCCGCGTTGGCGTAGTCAGTGTGGATGGCCGTTAAAACCTCCGGCATTTCCAGCGCGGCGAGCTCGGGCTTCTGCCCGGGCTGCAGACCGCGTGCCTGCAGCTGGGTGCCCATGCCGCCGTCCAGAAAAACAAACCGCTTGCGGTCAAAAACTTCACGAATCTGCATACGCTTCTCCCCTATCAGTCTTGTGTGAAACAGGTCGTGCCGCGCTTGCGGAACGAGCAGGTCTCCTTTAAATGGCAGGTCGCACAGCCTGCGCGGGTGCCGGTCACGGGATGGTCGGCAATGCCTAAAATGGCGGTGGTACTCTTGCGGGGGGTCAAAAGGTGCTGGGGCGTCACGGCCAGGCCGCAGCCGCGCACCGTGTCCGCCGCAAGGCAGAGCGCGTCGTTCAGCTCCAGCGGGCAGTCACCGTAGCCCGGCGCGTAGCGCCCGGTCATAAAGACGCCCTGCGCCTCGATCTGAGCGCGTATTTCGTTCTCCAGTTCGTCACAGACCTGTTCCAAAAGCACTGAGGCCAGCGCGTCCGCTGCGGCGGCCAGGGCAATGTCAGTCAGTTCCATGCGGCGCAAAAGCTTGTCCACCTCGGCCCCGAGGGTCGCTGCCAGCAGAAGGACCTCGTCGCAGCCCTGCAGATGGCGCGTCAGGTCGCTGCCGCAGTTTTCCAGCGGCAGCGCGGTGCACGGCAGACGCCGCCAGACAGCGCGGGGCGCGGCGGCGGTCAGGATCGTCTGCTCAGCCTTGTCCAGCAGGGCGGTCGTGGTGTCATCCGGCGTCCAGCCGGACGCACCCATGTAGCGCAGCGCCGTGGCGCGGTCAATGGCGGCGGGCTTGCGGCACTCCATTACAGCAGATCCCTGATGCCGTCGTAGACCTTCGCGGCCACGGCGGCGTCATTCATTGCGTACAGGTGGATGCCGTCTGCGCCGCCCTCAATGAGGTCGCGCAGCTGCCTGACGGCGTAGTCGATACCGGCGTCGTACAGGCTGGCCGGGTCGTCCTGATAGCGGGAGATCATACGGGTGAACTCAGACGGCAGGCTGGCCGAAGAAAGCGAAACGGTGCGTTCGATCTGGCTGCACTTGACGATGGGCATGACACCGGCAGAGACCGGCAGCGTGATGCCTGCGCGGCGTGCCAGATTCAGAAAGCGGTAAAAGTGCATGTTGTCAAAGAAAAGCTGGGTCAGCAGGTGCTCGGCACCGGCGGCCTGCTTGATGCGCAGGTTCTCAACGTCATGCAGCAGGCTGTCGGCCTCGGGGTGGCCCTCCGGGTAGCAGGCACCGTGAACGGAAAATTCCGGCTTCTTCCATTTGATAAAGGACGTCAGGTCGCTGGCGTGTTTGAAGTCGGGGCTCTCCGGGCGGGACGGGCTGCGGTCCCCGCGCAGGGCCAGCACATCCCGGACGCCGACAGATTCCAGCTGATCCAAAATCTCCGCTGCACGGGTCTCGTCGTTGCCCATGCAGATCAGGTGCGCCAGCGTGGGGACATGCAGCTCGTTCTGAATGTAGTCGGCTACCTCCGCGGTGGAGACGCCGCCCGCAGAGCCGCCCGCACCGAAGGTGACGCTGATGAAGCCGGGGTCCATGGCCTGCATCTGGCGCAGGGTGTCCTTGAGCTTATCCATCTGGGTGGTCTGTTTCGGCGGGAAGCATTCGATAGAGAAAACGCATCGTTTGGCTTTGAACTGTTCCGTAATCGTCATTTTCTACTCCTTATTTTTACGCCGCAAAATCGGCGGAGTCCGCGGAAGTTTCCACGTTGAGGGTGTCGTTCTGCCAGATAAAGGTGAGGCTGCCCTCCAGGTCAGTGCGCCATACCTCGGCACCGACCTCTGCGTAATTTTGCAGGGCGGCGCGGTGCGGATGGCCGTAATCGTTGTGCAGCCCGCAGCTGACGGCCACGGCCTCGGGCCGGACTGCCTGCATAAAGGTCAGGCTGTTGGAGGTGTAGGACCCGTGATGCCCCGCCTTGAAAAGAGTGGCATGCAGGGTCGGGCCGTAGGTATCGACCAGGCGCTGCTCGGCGTCTGCCTCTGCGTCGCCGGTATCGAGAAAGCGGAAATCGCCCGCCGTGAACAGCGTGCAGAGCGAGGCATCGTTGACGCTGTCGGCATCCTCGCTGCCGCCCTGCAAAATTTGCAGCTTACCGCTGCCAAGCGGGAATTCCTCCCCGGCTTCTGCTGTGAGAATTTCTGCTCCGCTGTCGGCGGCCAGCTCTGCGAGATGGCGCGGCCAGTCGGCGGTCTCATCTGCCGTGGGCTGCCACAGCGGCAGCAGCAGGGTCTTGACCGGGAGGGTGCGCAGCACCGCGCGGGCGTTGCCGGTGTGGTCTGCGTGGGGATGGGTCAGCACAAGATACTCAAGCGACGGCACACCCAGCACGTCCAGGTCATAGAGCAGCGCGTCCTCAGCCTCGACGGGGCCGGTGTCGATCAGGCAGTACGCGCCGTCCTGACAAAGCAGCACGGCATCGCCCTGCCCGACATCCAGCACATACACGACGGTACTGCCGTCCGCAGTCTGCGGAGCGCTTTCCTCGGTTTGGAGCGGTACGCCGAGCACAGCGCGCAGCTGCTGCCAGCCGGGAACGCTGCCCCTGCCGCCCAAGAGCTGGACGACAAACGCGGCAAGCACCAACAAGCAGACGGCAACCGCCGCGGCCAGGCGGGCAAAGCGCTTACCCGTCATACTGGCCGTTCAGCTTGCGCTCCTCCCACTCGGCCTTGGTCACAAGCACGGCGCGGGGCTTGGCACCCTCATAGGGGCCGATGATCTTTTCCTGCTCCATCTGGTCCATGATGCGGGCGGCGCGGGCGTAGCCCAGCTTGCAGCGGCGCTGCAAAAGGCTGGTGCTGGCCTGTCCGGCCTCAATAACGCACTCAACAGCCTGCTCAAACATGGCGTCCAGTGCACCGCCGCCGTCTCCGTCATCGTCGCCGCCCTTCTTGCTGCCCTTTTCGGCAACGGCGCGGCGCTCCATTTCGGCAATCATTTCTTCATCGTACTGGGCGGTGGAGGTGGACTTGATAAAGCTCAGCACCGCGCCGATCTCCTCATCGGTCACAAAGGTGCCCTGCACACGCACGGGCTTGGACGCGCCGACGGGCAGGAAGAGCATATCACCGTTGCCCAGCAGTTTTTCGGCACCGCCGCTGTCCAGAATGGTGCGGCTGTCGATCTGGCTGGAAACGGCAAAGGCGATACGGCTGGGAATGTTGGCCTTGATAAGGCCGGTGATGACGTCCACGCTGGGACGCTGGGTAGCAACGATCAGGTGGATGCCGGCGGCGCGGGCCTTCTGCGCGATGCGGCAGATATAGTCCTCGACCTCCTTGCCCGCGACCATCATCAGGTCAGCCAACTCGTCAATGACGATGGCGATATAGGGCAGGTGCTCCATGCCGGTTTGGGCGGCCAGCTTGTTGTAGGCCTTGATCTCGCGGACGTTGTTCTCGGCAAAGAGCTTGTAGCGGCGCTCCATCTCGGCCACGCTGGCACCCAGCGCACCGGCAGCCTTGCGCGGCTCGGTGACGACGGGCATCAGCAGGTGCGGAATGCCGTTGTACTCGGCCAGCTCGACGACCTTCGGGTCGATCAGAATGAGCTTGACATCCTCGGGGCCGGAGCGGAACAGGAAGCTGATGATAATGGAGTTGACGCAGACGGATTTACCGCTGCCGGTGGAACCGGCAATCAGCAGGTGGGGCATCTTGCAGAGATCCGCGACCTGCGCCGTACCGGCAATGTCCTTGCCGAGGGCCATCGTCAGCGGGCTGCGCATGTTGATATAATTCTGGGATTCAAAGACTGCGCGGATGTTGACGGTGGAGCGGATCTTGTTCGGAACCTCGATGCCGACGGCGGGCTTGCCGGGGATGGGCGCTTCAATGCGCACACCCGCGGTGGCCAGGTTCAGGGCGATGTCGTCGGCCAGGCTTGTGATGCGGCTGACCTTGATACCGGCCTGGGGCTGCAGCTCATACCGGGTGACGGACGGGCCGCGGCAGATGTCGAGCATCGTCGTCTTGACGCCGAAGCTGTCCAGCGTGTTGACCAGAATGTCCGCGTTTTTCTTCATTTCGCGGGCGGCCCCGGCCTCGTCGTCGGGGCGCGTGGCGTTAAAGAGATTCAGCGACGGATAGCAGTAGGGCTCCGGCGGCTGCTCCTCCGAGGTGGGCAGACGCATGGCGTTGGGGTCGGCCTTGGCCGCACAGGGCGGCGTATGGATGGGCGCACCGGCAGAGTTGCCGACAGCGGTGCTGACCTGCACGCGGGCAGCCTCCCCCTGCCGGGGCACAGTGAAGCTGCTCTGGGTCGTTTCCGCCGCAGGGCGAGTCATGGCAGGGGCAGACTGGTACGGCTGCGGGGCGGCAGCCGGTGCGGCGGTGTAGGGATTGGCTGCCGGGGCCGGAGCCTCGACAACAGGCTGGGCAGGGGCGGCGGGTGTCTCGGCCAGCATATCATCCAGCATTTCGGAGACAGAGCGCCCGGACTGCCAGGCGGCGCTGACCGCACTGCCGGTATCGCTGAAGCTGCCGCCCAGTGTCGGAATCGGTGCGGAAACAGCGGGGGCCTCCGGTGCGGCGGGCACAGCTGCGGGGGCGGGCGTCCCCAGCGGCGCAGCGTCTGCGGCCATCTGTGCAGCAAGATCAGCCGGAGAAAGGACCATCGTATCGCCCTGCACACGGCCTGTCATATCCAGCTGCGGCAGCTCGACAGGGATCGGCTCGGGCTCGTCCTCCACGGGAATGAGAGGCGTGTCAAATTTAGGCTCCTGCGGGACAGGCGTCAGCGGGGTCTCAAACTCGGTAGGCTGCGGCAGGTCCAGCGTCGTCTCGGCACTGACCTCCTGCGGCGTATAGTAAGGCGCGTGGCCGCTGACAGCGCGGTTGATGAGCGCATCCAGCTCGTCCTGCGGCGCGGGGGACGCCTGTGCGGCGGGCGCGGGCGTGACCGGGGTCAGCGGGGTACTGTACACCGGCGCGGCAGGCTCTGAGGAAGGCTGCAATTGCAGCTCAAAATCCTCCTTCGGTGCGGGAGCGGGCTGGGGCTGGGTGTGGCGCAGTGTGCTGTTGGCCCGGTTGGACAGCGGATCCATGCCGAACGTGCCGCCCGGGCCGATGCTGACCGGCTCCAGCGGGTCATCGCTGACGGCCTTTTGGCGGGCGTTTTCCCCTGCACTGGGGCCAAGATCCACGTCAAACGACGCATGGGTCTGGGCGGCGGGCTTGGCGGCAAACGGTGCCTCGGGCACAGCAGGTGCCACGGGGGGCGTGTAGGCGGCCTGCCGCTGCGGGGCGGGCGGGGTCTGCTTCGGGAAACGGCTCGTGTCCGCGATGACGTCGTAAACCGGATGGTGTGGGCGGCTGCTGTTCGGCAGCGCACCGGTCAGATTCTCGACGCTCTCCTCCTCGGGCTCCTGCTCAAACAGGCGGGTGTCGTAGGCGCTCTCGGCTGCGGCGCGCTCCTCGCGCTTGGCCTGCAGGATCTTGTACTGGCCGTCTACAAACAGAACGACGTCCGCGGGGGTGATGGCAAAGAAGAACATCAGCCCCAGCAGGAAGATGAGCAGCATGATAATGTTGGAGGCGGGACGCCCGAACAGCGCCAGCAGCGTGGCACCGATGGGCGCACCGAGGACGCCGCCCTCCCAGAAGTAGGTGCCGCCGCGGGTAAAGAGCATCTTGACGATCTCCCCGACCTTGAGGTTCTCAATATTGAGCTTGGAGAAGATGACCGGCACGCTGGCGCAGAGCACGCCCATCAGCGATACCTTGCCCGCAAACAGCGCGACGCGGTAGCCGGTGGCCAGCAGGTAGGCCAGGTACAGCAGGAACGGTCCGACCAGATAGGTCGTGATACCGAAAACGCCAAAGTACCAGCTGCGCAGCGTGCGCCAAAGATTCTGCCCGGGCACAAGCACGAGCGCAACGCAAAGCAGACCCACCCCCACCAGCAGGATGCTGCGGGCCAGGTTCGGGGTCTCGGCGCGGCGCTGGGCACGGCGGGACGGCTGACGGCTGCGGGAGGCCGCACCGCTGCGCGCGGATGCGGAGCGCCCGGTGCTGCTGCGGCCCGTGCCGCGGGAGGAGGCGGTGCTCTTTTTGCCGGAGGAGTTCTTTGTTGATTTTTTACCGGAACGAGATTGTGCCATGTTACAGTGTTTCCCTCTCTTATTTCTCTGAACGCTTCTTTAGGCAATACCGCATAATTCCCGCCTTACGGCTTAAGCACCGCTCCGGCGGCTGCGGCACGGCATCTGCGTTGCCAAA
>ENA-UEQX01001289-UEQX01001289.1-human-gut-metagenome-genome-assembly--contig:-NODE-1289-length-15472-cov-6.010978_pt1 | contig 15472 bp, 9 predicted proteins | sample MGYA00242952_ERZ507952 | MGnify/ENA primary metagenome ERZ507952 (study PRJEB26167, sample SAMN06115425) | human gut metagenome | host: Homo sapiens | place: China:Sichuan | collected 2015-04-07... | reverse complement strand
TATGCGAGAACGGGATCGGCCCCGGGCAGTGGCTGGATGTATTGGATGACCTGCACCAGCCCTACCGCCCGCTGGCAGCGGTGGAGGACGAGCCCGGGGAAGAAAATTCCCGGGAATTTGTACCATTTGCCGGTTTTAATACGGAAAACTTGTTGCATAATACAGAATTGACACAAAGCGTGTAAAAGCTTATATTATAATTAGGCTGATAAAACTACCATTTTCCTGGCAAAAAACAATAAAGGTAAGGTGTGCAACATGTATCAGGAAGAGTATAAGCGCTGGCTGGCAGCGGATCTTGAGGACGCTGACTTGAAGCCCGAGCTGACAAAGATTGAGGGAAACGACGATGAGATCAAAGACCGCTTTGCGGTTGCACTGAAATTTGGCACCGCCGGTCTGCGCGGCGTTCTGGGCGCCGGCACCAACCGGATGAACATTTATGTGGTCCGTCAGGCCACGCAGGGCCTGGCAAACTGGGTCAAGACCCAGGGCGGCACCCAGACGGTGGCCATCAGCTATGACAGCCGCCTTAAGAGTGATATCTTTGCCAAGACCGCTGCCGGTGTTCTGGCAGCCAACGGCATCAAGGTGCGCATTTATGATGCTCTGATGCCGGTTCCGGCCCTGAGCTTTGCCACCCGTTACTACAACTGCAACGCGGGCATCATGGTCACGGCTTCCCACAACCCGGCCAAGTACAACGGCTACAAGGCCTACGGCCCGGATGGCTGCCAGATGACCGATGACGCCGCTGCCATCGTGTACGATGAGATCCAGAAGACCGATGTGCTGACCGGTGCCAAGTACATCTCGTTTGCACAGGGCGTGGAGGATGGCCTCATCCGCTTTGTGGGCGATGACTGCAAGGATGCCCTGTACGCTGCCATTGAGGCACGCCAGGTCCGCCCGGGCCTGTGCAAGACCGCCGGCCTCAAGCTGGTCTACAGCCCGCTGAACGGCTCTGGCCTCGTCCCGGTCACCCACGTGCTGAACGACATGGGCATCACCGACATCACCATCGTGCCCGAGCAGGAGTACCCCAACGGCTACTTCACCACCTGCTCCTACCCCAACCCCGAGATCTTCGAGGCCCTGAAGCTGGGCCTGAACCTGGCCACCGAGACCGGCGCCGACCTGATGCTGGCTACCGATCCCGATGCGGACCGCGTGGGCATTGCCATGAAGTGCCCGGATGGCAGCTATGAGCTGGTGTCCGGCAACGAGATGGGTGCCCTGCTGCTGGATTACATCTGCGCCGGCCGCATTGAGAAAGGCACCATGCCCAAGAACCCTGTGGCCGTCAAGTCCATCGTTTCCACCCCGCTGGCCGATGCCATCGCCGCCCACTACGGCGTCGAGATGCGCAACGTGCTGACCGGCTTCAAGTGGATCGGCGACCAGATCGCCAATCTGGAGGCTGCCGGGGAAGTCGATCGCTTCATCTTCGGCTTTGAGGAGAGCTACGGTTACCTGGCTGGCCCCTATGTCCGGGATAAGGACGCCATCATCGGTTCCATGCTCATCTGCGAGATGGCCGCTTACTACCGCAGCATCGGTTCTTCCATCAAGCAGCGCCTGGAGGAGATCTACAAGGAGTATGGCCGCTACCTGAACAAGGTGGACAGCTTTGAGTTCCCCGGTCTGACCGGCATGGAAAAGATGGCTTCCATCATGCAGAAGCTGCGCGACAACCCGCCCACCGAGCTGGCTGGCCACAAGGTGGTCAAGGTGACCGACTACAAGAAGCCGGAGGAGACGGGTCTGCCCGCCGCCAATGTCCTGATCTACAGCCTGGAGAACGGTGCTACCGTTGTGGTGCGCCCCTCCGGTACCGAGCCCAAGATCAAGACCTACTTCACCACCCTGGGCAAGGATCTGGCCGAGGCACAGGCCCAGAAAGACGCTCTGGCCGCTGCCATTGAGCCCATCCTGAAGTAAAAAATAATTTCCGGAACATTTCGCCCCCATGCAGCGTGCAAAAGCCCTGCATGGGGGCCTTTTTGATGGGTGCAGGCGGGTTGCAGTTTGCAAGGGATTACGCTATAATATTCAATGTATAGTTATCCCCCTGTGCCACGGTGCACAGGCAGTGCAAAAACAGGGCAGGTGTAAAAAATTTGGAAAAGCATGTATCGGCTGTTCTGGTGGCGGCAGGCTCCTCCACCCGGATGGGATTTGACAAGCTCAGTTTTGATCTGGGCGGGGAGACCGTGCTGGGCCGGAGCATCCGCGCGTTTGAGGAGAGCCCTCTGGTGAGCGAGATCGTTCTGGTGGCGGGCAAGAACCGCGAATACGTTGAGGCGCAGGCCGCTGCCTGCACAAAGCCCGTGCAGGTGGTGCAGGGCGGTGCCACCCGGGCCGAGAGCGCCAAAAACGGTGTGCTGGCCGCCCATGGAGAGCTGGTGGCTGTCCACGATGCAGCTCGCCCCTTTGTGAGCGAGGCGGTCATTGAGGCCGTGGTGGAAGCCGCTGCAAAATGCGGGGCCGCTGCCCCGGCGGTGCCCGTGAAAGACACCATCAAGCAGGCCACCCGGGGCGATGGCAAAAAGGTCCCGGCGAAATGTGTGGTGGAGACGACCCCGGACCGCAGTACCCTGTATGCGGTGCAGACGCCCCAGTGCTTTGACCGTGCCGCCTATCTGGCCGCGCTGGAAGAACTGGACGAGGAAAAAGCCCGCCTTGTTACGGACGATTGCAGCCTGTTTGAGCTGACTGGCCGCACCGTGCAGCTGACACAGGGAGATTACGCCAATTTGAAGATCACGACGCGGGAGGATCTGCCCCGCGCGGAACAGAAAGAAGGAACTGCAATGCGTATTGGTCATGGTTATGATGTTCACCGTCTGGTGGAAGGCCGCAAACTGATCCTGGGCGGTGTGGAAGTGCCCTATGAGAAAGGCCTGCTGGGCCACTCCGATGCCGATGTGCTGGCACACGCTGTCATGGATGCCGTGCTGGGCGCTGCCGCTCTGGGCGATATCGGCCAGCATTTCCCGGATACCGCCAAGGAGTACGAGGGGGCCGACAGCCTGGCGCTGGCCCGCCGTGTGGCCGAGATCCTCAAGGAGCATGGCTACCGGATCGAGAACATTGATTCCACCATCCTCTGCCAGCGGCCCAAGCTGGCCTCCTACATCCCCGCCATGCGCCAGAAGCTGGCCGATGCCTTTGGGATGCCGGTGGATGCCGTGAGCGTTAAGGCCACCACCGAGGAGCACTTGGGCTTTACGGGCGAGGGGCTGGGCATTGCGGCCCACGCCGTTGCCCTCATTGAAAAGCTGTAAGAAAGCAGGAACAAAACGGGAGTGTTACGTCGATGACTCTGAACTCGATCATAGCCAATTTCCAGACCTTTAAGCTGGTGGATCTGCTGGATATCCTGGTGATCGCATTCCTTATCTACCAGCTGCTGGGCATCGTCAACCGTACCCGCGCGGGTCAGCTGGCCAAGGGCGCGCTGCTGGTGCTGGTGGTTTATCTGGTGGCCAATATCCTGAATATGCGCACGGTGACCTGGCTGCTCAACTCGCTGCTGCAGGTCGGCCTGCTGACGCTGGTGGTGCTGTTCCAGCCGGAGATCCGGCGCGCTTTGGAGCGGATGGGCCAGACCGACCAGTGGGCGGGCAAACTTTTCAATATGAAAGGCCGCTACAACGACCCAAGCCTCAAAGGAGCCTGGCGCAGCGCCATCATTGCCATCTGCGATGCGGCAGAGCGTTTTTCAGAGACCAAGACAGGTGCCCTCATCGTGCTGGAGCGGCACACCAACCTCTCGGAGATCGTCCGCACCGGTACGCCGGTGAACAGTGCCGTCAACCTGGAGGTGCTGGGCACCATCTTCTACGAGGGTACCCCCCTGCATGACGGCGCGGCCATCATTGAAAACGGCCGTATCAAGGCGGCGGGCTGCGTGCTGCCCCTTTCCAACAACCTGGACCTCGGCAAGGACATGGGCACCCGCCACCGCGCCTGCCTGGGCATTGCCGAGAACTCGGATGCCATTGCTATCGTCGTCAGCGAGGAGACGGGCATCATCTCCATGGCCAAAAACGGCGTGCTGATCCGCCATTTTGACCGCCAGACCCTCTACACCCGCCTCATCGACGAGATGATCCCCAAGGAGACCACCAGCGAAAAGACCGACACCAGCAGCTGGAAATATCGCGCCAAACAGCTGTTGAACTGGGTCAATCAGAAGGAGGATGAGCAGCAATGAGCACCGCGCCCAAAAAGCCCGACGGCACCAAGCCCGCCATCAAGCCCGCAGGCGGTATGCTCAATGACCGCCGCATCCGCCTGCTGCTGGCCATCGTCGGTGCCATCATTGCCTGGATGGCGGTTACCATCGTCGTCCAGCCCGGCACCACCAAGACCATCTCCAATGTCCCGGTGGATTTCACCTATGATTCCTCTGCCTATACTTCCCGCGGCCTGAGTATCGTCAGCGCCCCGGAAAAGTTCGTCAACCTGAAGCTCTCCGGCGACGGCTACACCATCGGCAGCCTGCAGGCCTCCGATTTTGTGGTCTATCCGGACTGGTCCAGCGTGCGGGACAGCGGCGAGAAGAACCTGCGTTTGCAGGTGCGGAGCCAGAGCACCCTGCTCACCGGCGTGTCCGTCTCCATTGAGGGCGGCGACAACACCGTGGATGTGGTGTTCGACGTGGTGGAGGAAAAGACCCTGCCCATCACCGTGACCACCAATTACCTGACCATCGCGGATGGGTATATCCTGTACGGCACGGACGTCTCAAAAGAGACCGTCACCCTCTCCGGCCCCAGCACCGAGCTGAGCCAGGTGGAGACCTGCACCGCCGAAGTCGCCCACAAGGGCGACCTGACCGAGCCGGTCACCCTGACCACCGCCCTGCGTTTCTACACCCGCAGCGGCAGCGAGGTCAAGTTTGAGTACACCACCCTCGACGAAGAGAGCGTGGACGTGACCTTGCAGGTGTACAAGGTGGCTACCCTCCCGGTGGAGGTCAGCTTCATCAACGCCCCGCGGGACTTTGATTCCTCGGTGCTGGCCTATACCCTGAGCAAGAAGACGCTTAACGTGGCCGGTCCGGAGTCCCAGATCGACCGCCTCTCGGCGCTGTCCGTGGGCACCATCGACCTCTCCACCTTTGCGCCGGACAAGGTCTACGAGATGCCCATTGAGCTGCCCACCGGCATCCACCTGCTGGATAACCTCTCCAGCATCACGGTCAGCTTTGACAGCTCCAAGCTGGAGACCAAGACCCTGAACCTGCCCTCCAGCTGCGTGCAGGTCGTCAATTTGCCCTCCAGCTACCAGCTGACGGTGGAGACCGAGCGGCTGATGAACGTGACCCTCTGCGGCCCGGCCGGTTCGCTGGAAACGCTGACGCCGGAACAGGTGGTCATTGAGATCGACGCCGATGATTTCTCGGTGGCCATTGGCCAGCAGAACATTGCCTGCCGCCTGTATGTGCCCGCCAACAGCAAAATTTTTGCGCTGGGCAGCTATATGGTGCAGTGCAAGATCGAAAGCAATCAAGGCGGCTAGCCCTCTCAGGCCGCCTATTGGCGTCCAGCTGTTCCCCTTTTTGGCTTTGCCATTTTCCCCCGACCGGGGGAAATCTTTCCCAAAGGGGGAGCCCTTGGCAAAAAGATGAACTTTGCGTGGACTGCCAAGGCCTCTCACTTTGGGAGAGGTGGCATTGCGGAGCAATGACGGAGAGGGCAAGGATGCTGAAAATAAAGCGAGAAACTTGGAGTAAGAATTTACAAAACATGATATTAGTGCGAGACATCCGCCTGCCCCTCTCCGCCGGGGAGCCGCAGGCCTTTGAAAAAGCGCTGCATCTGGCACGCGTCCCCCGCGCAAAAGTGGGGCACCTGGGGGTGGCAAAACTCTCTGTGGACGCGCGCCACGGGCAGCCCAAACTGGTGTACACGGTAGCGGTCACGCTCAAGGACGAGGGTGAGGAATCTGCTTATGCAGGGGCCTCGCCCTGCGTCGCTTTGCACCAAAAGGTGGATTTTTCCGTCCAGAACGGAACCCAGCCGCTTGTCCACCGCCCGGTGGTCTGCGGCCTGGGGCCTGCGGGCCTGTTTGCAGCCCTGCTGCTGGCCCGGCAGGGCTACCGCCCCATTGTGCTGGAGCGGGGCCCGGCGCTGGACGAGCGTGTCAAGGCCGTGGAGCATTTCTCGGCCACCGGAGAGCTGGACGAAAACGCCAACATCCAGTTTGGCGAGGGCGGCGCGGGCACGTTCTCGGACGGCAAGCTGACCACCCGCATCGGGGATGAGCTCTGCGGCTTTGTCACCGAGGTGTTTTTGCAGCACGGTGCCCCGGCGGAGATCGCCTGGAAGCAGAAACCCCATGTGGGCACCGACCTGCTGCGGGGCGTCATCACCTCCATCCGGAAAGAGATCGAGTCTCTGGGCGGCGAGGTGCATTTCAACACGGCCCTCACCGGTTTTGAGCGGAAGAATGGCGCGCTGACGGGTATTTTGACCACGGCAGGTTCGTTCCCCTGCGAGGCGCTGGTGTTTGCGGTGGGCCACTCGGCCCGGGACACGTTCGGGATGCTGCTGAACAGCGGCCTGGTGCTGGAGTGCAAGCCGTTCAGCGTCGGTTTCCGGGCGGAGCATCTCCAGAGCGAAATTGAAAAGAGCCTTTACCACGAGGCGGCCGGCCACCCGGCCCTGCCCCGGGGCGAGTACCAGCTTTCCCAGCATGTGGGGGAGCGGTGCGTCTATACGTTCTGCATGTGCCCGGGCGGCCAGGTGGTGGCCTCGGCCAGCGAGAAAGGCCGTGTGGTCACCAATGGCATGAGCTACCATGCCCGCAGCGGCAAAAACGCCAACGCGGCTGTGGTGGTCAGCGTGGGCGGAGCCGATTTTGCAAACGATCCCCGCCAGGCCATCGCGTTCCAGCGGGAGCTGGAAGCCAGAGCATACGCCGCCGGACGCCCGGCAGGGGAGTACGCGGCCCCGGCGGAGAACATCCAGAGCTTTCTCGAGGGCAGGGGTCAGCTGAAGATCAGCCGGGTTCAGCCCACCTATGACCGTGGCGTCTGCCCGGCAGACCTGGGGGCCCTGCTGCCCGGGGAGCTGGCCGATACCCTGCGGGCAGGCCTGCGCGCTTACGAGCGCAAAATCGCGGGCTACACCGCGCCCGAGGCCATCCTCACCGGCCTCGAGACCCGCACCAGCAGCCCGGTGCGGCTGAAACGGGAAGAGAATTTTGAGTGCGCCCAGCTGGCAGGTTTGTACCCCTGCGGCGAGGGGGCCGGATATGCGGGCGGCATCATGAGCGCCGCCGTGGATGGCCTGCGGGTAGCCCGGGCCATCATCAGCCGGTACAGCCCGGCAGAGGGATGAGTAAAAACATGAACGAAAACCAACGGGATACAGAACACCGCCCCGACGAGGGAAAACAGGTGCAGCAGGAGCTGGAGCGCCAGCTGCGGGAGTTTGGCGATACCATGTCCGACGCGTTCCGCCACGGCTTTGAGGGCCGGGGCGAGGAGATCGGCGATAGGGTATGGGATGTGGGCCGTGCTGCCGTGGATGCCGCCAATTACGGCATCCACGCGGCGGGCCGCGCCGTGCGGGAGGGCCAGCAGGCTTACCGCAGGCAGGCAGAACAGGCAGGCGGCAATGCGGCTTGGGCCCGGCAGATCTTCGGAATGAAAAACGAGAAGACCCCCGTGGAGACCCTCCGGGAAAGCGCCCGGAAGCGCCGGAACGCAGGCATTGCCCTGCTGGCCACGGGCATCACCTTTGCAGCGATTTTCGGCCTGAGTGCCCTGGGCTGCGCTGTGGCGCTGGGCCTGTTTGAACCCAGTACCGTGATGGCAGACCTTGTAGCCAATGGTGACGAGCTGACCCAGGTGATGGTCGAAAGCGGTGCGGCCCTTGGCAGCTTTGCGCTGGGGACCCTCCAGGTATGCGCGTGTGTCTTTTCGGGCCTTACGCTGCCGTTCGTCTGGATGATCACAGAGGGGGCCGCCCGGATGAAAGCGGGCAAACGGATGGCAGGCTGTGCCGATCTGGCGGAAGAATTCGACTATAAAAAGGGCATCTCGGTGGAGATGCTGGCCGACCTGCTCCACCAGAAAAAGCAGAAGACCCTCAAGCAGCTGCAGCGTTATATCCGGAAAAGCTGGCTGACAGCCTGGCTGGATGAGAAAAACGAAAAGCTTTACCTGACGGTGGAGGATTACCGCGCCGCTCAGGAGGAACAGAAAGCCGCCGCAGCAGCCGCATCCAAAGCAGAAACGCAGCCGAAACAGGACGCAGACGCTGTGCCGCTGAACCTGGAAGTGGCCCGCAGTTTTGCGGAAGTGCTGAAAAAAGAAAAGACCCTCATGCAGGACGAGCGTGCCGTGGAGGAGCTGGATCACATGCAGAAGACCACCCAGGCCATCTGCGACTGGTTGGAAACCCACCCGGAGAGCCTGCCCAAGGCCCGCCGTTTTGCAGAGTATTATATCCCCACCACCCTCAAGCTCCTGCACACTTATAACGATGTGCAGGGCCAGCAGGGGGAGAACGCCGAGGCCATCCGCCGGGATATCGCCGGCATCCTGCATACGCTCAACCAGGCCTATGATAACCTCTACGATAAGCTTTTGAGCGATGTGGCGCTGGATGTTTCCAGCGAAATTGCCGCCCTGCAGGGGATGCTGGCGAATGACGGACTGACCGGGGAGGGGATGCTATGACCTACCGGGCCTGGAACCTGAAACCGCTGGATCGCGCGGCGGTGCGGGAGCTGACCCACGCCATCGCGGAACAGAATACCGAAGAACTGGAATATCACAGCCAGAGCGAGGAGCCCTGGACGGAAGCGCAATACAATGCCACCCTGGCTGCCCAGCAGAAAGAAACCGCCCTGCTGGCGGGCATTCTGGCGGCCCGTGGCATCACCGATCCGACGGAGGCGCTGACCCTGCTGGCGGGCGAGGAAGAGCTGACCGACCCCATGCTCCTGACCGACATGGACAAGGCCTGTGCCCGCATTTTGCAGGCCATTGACAACGAAGAGACCATCGTGGTCTTTGGCGACTACGATGTGGACGGCGTGACCGCCACGGCCCTGCTCTACCAGCACCTGAAAGGGATGGGAGCCAACGTCAAATGTATGCTGCCCAGCCGGGAGGGCGATGGCTACGGCCTCTCCAAAAACGCCATCCAGTCCATCCACGACAAGGGCTGCCAGCTCATCGTCACGGTGGACAACGGCATTGCCGCCATTGAGGAAGCCGAGTTTGCAGCCTCCCTGGGGGTAGACCTCATCGTCACCGACCACCATCTGCCCCACGAGGTGCTGCCCAAGGCTGTGGCCGTGGTGGATCCCCGCCGGGCCGACGACACCAGCCCTTTTAAGGGCCTGTGCGGTGCGGGCGTGGCATTCAAGCTCTGCGCGGCGCTGGACGGCTGCCCGCCGGAGGAGATGCTGGATTACTGCGGCGACCTGGCCGCCGTGGGCACGGTGGCTGACGTGATGCCCCTGACGGGGGAGAACCGAACCCTGGTCAAAGCGGGCCTGCGGCAGCTGCAGCAGACCGACCGCCCTGGCTTGATGGCTCTGCTGGAAGAAGTAGGCCTTGCGGGCAAGCCCGTCACGGCAGAGAACGTCAGCTACGCCATTGCCCCCCGCATCAATGCGGCGGGCCGGATGGACAGTGCCGTCACCGCCCTGCAGCTTGTCCTCTGTGAGGACGAGGACCGGGCCGCGGAGCTGGCCCACCGGCTGACGGAGATCAATGTTTCCCGGCAGGAGACGGAACAGGAGATCGTCAAGGCAGCGCAGGAGCTGCTGGATCGGGAGCCGGGCCTTTTGGAAGACCGGGTCATCCTGCTCTGGGGGCAGAACTGGCACCCCGGCGTCATCGGCATCGTGGCCTCCCGTCTGGTGGAAAAGACCGGGCGGCCCGTCATTGTCGTCTCCATTGATGAGAACGGTGAGGGCAAGGGCAGCGGCCGCAGCGTGCAGGGCTTCAACCTGCACGAGTGCATCGCTTCCTGCGCCGACCTGCTTCTCCGTTTTGGCGGCCATGCCATGGCGGCGGGCCTCTCGGTGCGGGCGGAGAATCTGATTGCCCTCCGCCGCCGGATGAACGATTGGGCGGCCCGGGAGTGTCCGGTGCTGTATACCCCGCCGCTGGAGTGCGACCTCTCCATCCGGCTGGACCGGGTCACGGTGGAAAGCGTAGCCCGGCTGGATCAGCTGGCCCCCTACGGCGCCGAGAACCCCACCCCGGTGTTCCTGCTGGAAAAAGCCGTGGTGGAGGGCATCTACCCGGTCTCGGAGGGAAAGCACTGCCGCCTGCGCCTGCGGCAGGGGAATGCCAGCATTTACGCGGTCTGGTTCGGGATGCACCCGGAGCAGCTGCCCTACGCCATGGGCGATGTCGTGGATGCCGCCCTCAACCTCTCGGTGTATGAATCGGCCCGGGGCCCGCAGCTCTCCGGCCGCGTCATCGAGCTGCACCCGGCGGGGCTGGGCCATGCCGTGGCCGAGCAGACCGCGCTGGTGCAGGCCCTGCGCCGGGGCACCCCGCTGCAGGACGAACAGAAAAAGCTTATCGCTCCCGTGCGCGGTGAGATCATCACGGTGTACCGGGAGCTTCAGACCCGCCGCTGGCACGCGGAAGACCTGCAGCCTCTGTTTGCCAAGCTTGGCGAGCAGCAGACGGGAAAAACTCTGGTAGCGCTCACGGCGCTGGAACAGGTGGGCCTGATTGCCGCGGTAGAACACGGCGGGGCAAAGTTTTGGGAGCTTGTGCCCACGGCTGGAAAGAAAAACCTGGCCGACGCGCCCATCCTGAAATGTTTGGAGGGAGAGTAAAATGCCTGACGAAAAAGTAAAAACGGGGGCGGCCGGGGAGGATTCCTACTCGGCCAAGACCCACCTGCACCAGCCTGTGGTGGCACCGGAGACGGCCACCGTGGCCGCCACGGCCCTGCCGGCCAACGCGCCGGAGGGCGCTCTGCCCTCGGAAGTGCGGCCGGAGATCGTGACCTATGAAAAGCTTGTGGAGGCCATCAAGGCCAGCGGCAAGGCTTACAACATGGAGATGATCGATAAGGCCTACAACATGGCCAACGACGCCCACAAGGGCGTCTGCCGCCGCAGCGGCGAGCCCTATATCTGCCACCCGCTGGCTGTGGCCCGGCTGGTGCTGGACCTGGGCATGGACACCGAGAGCATTGCCGCCGCCCTGCTGCACGACGTGGTGGAGGATACCCCCACCACCATCGAGCAGATCAAATCCTCGTTCGGCGAGGAAGTGGCCCTGCTGGTGGACGGCGTCACCAAGCTGACGAAAATTCAGTTCTCCAACATCGAGGAGCTGCAGGCCGAGAACCTGCGCAAGATGCTGCTGGCCATGAGCCGGGATGTCCGGGTCATGATCATCAAGCTCTGCGACCGGCTGCATAATATGCGCACCGGAGACGCCTGGCCCGAGCAGAAGCGCCGGGATAAAGCCCGGGAGACCATGGAGGTGTATGCCCCCATCGCCAACCGTCTGGGCATCCTGAATGTGAAAGAGGAGCTGGAAGACCGCAGCCTCCATTACCTCGACCCTGTGGGCTACGAGGAGATCAACAAGATGCTCAGCGAGCGGGCTGGCGAGGAATTCCTGGCGGGCGTGTCCAGCGTCATCGAAAAGCGGCTGGAAGAGAGCGGCATCGAGGGTGCCACCATCAAGCGCCGGGTCAAGAGCATTTACGGCATCTACCGCAAGACCATCATGCAGAACAAGTCCTTTGACGAGATCTATGATATCTATGCGGTTCGGATCATCCTGGATACCCTGGCCGAGTGCTACAGCACCCTGGGCCTCATCCATGATATGTACCACCCGCTGCCCAACCGCTTCAAAGATTATATTTCTACCCCCAAGCCCAACGGCTACCAGAGCCTGCACACCACGGTCATCGGCCATGAGGGCGTCCCCTTTGAGGTGCAGATCCGCACCCGCAAGATGGACGAGATGGCCGAGTACGGCGTTGCAGCCCACTGGAAGTATAAAGAGGGCCTGGATGGCCACGATAAGCTGGACGAGCGTCTGGCATGGGTGAGTCAGCTGTTGGAAAACCAGCGCGTCAGCGAGGACTCCGGGAACCTGCTCCATGATTTGAAGAGCGACCTGCTCCCCGAGGAGGTCTTTGCCTTTACCCCCAAGGGCGATGTCATCAACCTGCCCACGGGCGCCACCTGCATCGACTTTGCGTACGCCATCCACTCCGCCGTCGGCAACCGGATGGTGGGCTGCAAGGTCAACAACCGGATGGTCCCCATTGACCACATCGTCTCCACCGGCGAGATCATCGAGGTCATCCTCGGCCCGGCGGACAAGGGCCCCAGCCGCGACTGGCTCAAGATCGTGCGGACCAGCGAGGCCAAGAGCAAGATCCGCAACTGGTTCAAGAAGATGCGCCGGGAGGAGAACATCCAGGAGGGCCGTGACACGCTGGCCCGGGAGCTGCGCCGGGAGATGATCTTCATCCCGGACGACGAGCTGGATGAGTTCATCGGCAGCTGCTGCCGCCGTCTGCGCCAGAACAACGCCGAGGAGCTGTATGCCGCCATCGGTTACGGCGGCATTACCATCGCCAACTGCCTGCCCAAGCTGAAAGAAGAGTGGCAGAAGCGGAAGAGCGAGGAAGATAAAAACGAACAGCTGGCCAAGGTGGACCTGAGCAAGGTCCATGCCACCGATGGCGTGGTGGTGGAGGGCTTTGATAACACCCCCATCAAGTTTGCCAAGTGCTGTTCGCCCCTGCCCGGGGACCCCATCGTGGGCTTTATCACCCGCGGCTTTGGCGTCTCCATCCACAAGCAGAGCTGTGTCAACGCCATTGCCAGCATGAAAGACCCCACCAACGCTCCCCGCTGGGTCAAGGCCTACTGGGCCGACAGCGTCAAGGACAGCTACAAAGCCGGCCTTGAGATCATTGCGCTGGACCGCAACGAGCTGCTGCGGGACGTGCTGGCGGCTCTGGCGGATATCCGGGTGCCCATCTACACCATGAACGCCCGCCAGGTGGAAAACAACTGTGCCGTGGTCAGCCTGACCATCGGCATCAACAATACCGAGCACCTCAACCGGGTGGTGGCCCGCCTTTCCAAGATCAAGGATGTGCTCAAGGTGACAAGGAGTTAACAACATGCGTGCTGTCATTCAGGCGGTTTCTTCCGCCAGTGTGCGGGTCAACGGCGGGGAGCCCCGGCCCATCGGCCCCGGTCTCGTCATCCTGCTGGGCGTCAAAGATACCGATACGCTGGACATCGTGCCCAAACTGGCCGAAAAGTGCGCGGGCCTGCGCATCTTCAAGGACGAAAACGACAAGCTCAACCTCAGCGCAAAGGACCTCGGGTACTCGGCGCTGGTGGTGAGCCAGTTTACCCTCTACGGCGACACCCGCAAGGGGTTCCGCCCCAGCTTCATCAAGGCGGCAAAGCCCCCGCTGGCCGTGGATGCCTATGAGCTGTTCCTTGCCGAGATGAATCAGCAGGGCCTCAAGGAGGTCCAGCACGGCGAGTTCGGAGCCGACATGCAGGTCTCTCTCGTCAACGAGGGACCCTGCACCATCGTCATTGATACCGACGAGTGGAAGCATAAAGAGTAAGAGCGCCCTCTCAGGCGCTTTGCGCCAGCTCGGCCTCCCTTTGTCGCTTACGCGACATCTCCCTCCGGCCGGAGGGAGTCTTTCAGAGGGCGAGCCAAGATATTTGTGAAGGAGAATACGATGCAGGCATTTCATCTTCTCGGCCCCGCGCCGTTTTACACCAATAGCTTCCTGCTCATCTCGGACGCGGGCCATGCGGTCATCATTGACCCGGCCGCCGAGGTGCAGGAGTACGATAAAATTCTAAAAGAGCACAACGCGCAGCTCACCACCATCCTCTGCACCCACGGCCACTATGACCATGTGGGCAGTGCAGGCACCCTCCGCCGGGAGCATAAGGCCAGGCTCTACTGTGAGCCGGTTGACTGCCGCGGCACCCAGCTGCTTCCCCTGAAAGCAGCCGGTGTGGACAGCGGCTATGAGGAGGGGGAGACCATCGCCGTGGATGAGCTCAAGTTCACGGTCTGGCACACCCCCGGCCACACAGAGGGCGGCGTGGTGCTGCTCTGCGGCGAGTACCTCTTTGCCGGGGACACGGTCTTTCAGGGCAGCATGGGCCGCACCGACCTGGAGGGCGGCGATGACCGCAAGATGGAGCAGAGCCTGCGCAAGTTTGCAAAGCTGCCCATCCCCCGCGGGACGCAGCTGCTGCCCGGCCACGGGGATTTTTCCACCATGGGGCAGGAGCTGGACAATAACTTCTATATCCGGCAGGCGCTCCGGAACGCAAAGGCGGAATAAAGCATGAAAATATATATTACAGGCCTGCCCTCCGGCTACGAGGTGGAGCATCTGGTCCGGCTGTTTTACCCCATGGCACCCCTGACCCTTACCGCCCCGGAGGACGGCGAAGACTGCGTCTGGGCCGAAAAAAAGCCGGACGGCCTCTGGGCCATGGTGCGGGAGCGGGGAAAGAGCAAAACGGCGCGGGCCCTCCTGCCCGATATCGAGACGCCGGAGTTTGCGCTTGCCAGCCTGACGTATGACCTGCTGCGGGCATGGACGGGCATCCGCCCGCCCTGGGGCAAGATGACGGGCGTCCGCCCGGTGCGCCTCATCCACGATAAGAGGGCCGCTGGCTGGAGCGAGGAGGACATCGACCAGTTTTTCCTGGGCCGGTTCGACTGCTCCCGGCAGAAATACCAGATGGCCAAGGCCATTGCCGATCTGCAGGAGCCTATTTTGAAGGCGGGCAGCGTGCCCAAGACCTACAGCCTCTATATCGGTATTCCGTTCTGCCCCTCCCGGTGCAGCTATTGCAGCTTTGTCAGCTGCAACCTGGACCGGGACCGCAAGATGGTACAGCCCTATGTGGACTGCCTCTGCCGGGAGGTGGAGGAGATCAAAGCACAGGCTGACAAAGCGGGCCTGACCCTCTGCAGCATCTACATTGGCGGCGGCACCCCCACCAGCCTCTCGGCGGACCAGCTGCGCCAGCTGATGGGCACCGTGCGGGAGAATTTTGACCTCTCTCAGGTGATGGAGTACACCGTGGAGGCGGGCCGCCCGGACTGCACCGACGCCGAAAAGCTGGCGGTCATCAAGGAGTACGGCGCCACCCGTATCTCCATCAACCCCCAGACATTCTCGGACGAGGTGCTGGCCGGCATTGGCCGCAAGCACTCGGCACAGGACATTCTGGACTGCTACGCCGACGCCCGGAAAGCAGGCCACGAGGACATCAACATGGACCTCATCGCGGGCCTGCCGGGGGACACGGTGGAGGGCTTTGAGCATAGTCTGCGGCAGGCCATCGCGCTGGACCCGGAGAATATCACCGTCCACACCCTGACCCTCAAGCGGGCCTCCCGCATCGTCATCGAGGACCAGAAGGAGAACGACTACGCCGATGTGGC
>ENA-UEQX01001288-UEQX01001288.1-human-gut-metagenome-genome-assembly--contig:-NODE-1288-length-15473-cov-4.179982_pt1 | contig 15473 bp, 8 predicted proteins | sample MGYA00242952_ERZ507952 | MGnify/ENA primary metagenome ERZ507952 (study PRJEB26167, sample SAMN06115425) | human gut metagenome | host: Homo sapiens | place: China:Sichuan | collected 2015-04-07... | reverse complement strand
ATGTTCCCGTAGCACTTCCAAACGGGCTCGACCACAAGGTGCAGGTTGTGTCAGTAGGAGGCTGGCTGCTATACATGCTCAAAAATCCGGAGCTAGTAGGACCTTTAGCCCAATCCCAAGATGTGGATTTGTTTGTAGCATTCGATGGTAAAACTGCAATCTCAATTTTCCAAATATTAAAAGTACTACCTACGTGCGACTTTATCACGCTGATCCCCGTCACAGGGATATAGCTCTGGTACACGAGCCTTGCCTTTCCGCCCACACCGACGTACACTTTTTTGACTTTGCGTGCTTTGCCGCCTACCCCCACATACAGGGCTTTCACTTTGCGGGCCTTGCTGCCCACGCCCACGAGTAAATTCTTTCCCATTTTGAAATCTCCTTACCACCGATACCTCGGCTTCTCCTCGTGGAACAGCCTCCACCGCAGTGCGTCATCCACAAAGATGCAGAGAACGCTCAGCGCCACCCACAGCAGGCTGAACGGCAGGCAGATCTGTCCCAGTAGGTTGCAGGGCAGGCCCGAGTAGTCCCAGATGCCGAGGCCCAGATATAAATTCAGGATGACCCCCGCTACCAGCTCCACGGCTGTCACCAGGGCGCTGCCGCAGAATGCCTGCTTCCAGATGGGCATTTCCCAGGGCAGGTAGTTGTTTAAGCCCCCGATGAGCACAAAGCACGCCCCGCCCACGATGCCCATGGTCCAGTGGGAGTGCCCTCTCCAAAGGAGCTCGACTCCCACATAGAGGGCTCCGCCCAGTAACGCCAAAATTGATATTTTTGCAAGTTCCCGTTTCACAGCAGGGCCCTCCATTTTGAAATTTCGTAAAACCTCATTCGGTCTGGTGCCGTTAACGGACCTGCCAAGGGCTCTCCTGCTAGGAGAGCTGTCGCCGTAGGCGACTGAGAGGTCCTACCGGACCAGTGCTCTCAAGTGGACAGCTTTTTGACGATTGCCTCCACCTGCTCTTTTGCCTTCTGCAGGATGTCCGCCACCTCGGCTTTCAGGTCCTCCGGCAGCTCCACGCCATAGGAGATGCCTTTCAGCACCTCCAGGCTGTTTTCCCGTCTGATCCACTGCCGCAAAGCGTTGTTGTAGGTGGTCTGCTGGGTGATGGCGCTCTGCTTTGCCGTGTACAGCGTCACGATGTCGGCGGCAGAGTACAGCTTGCACTGCTTTCCGTCTGCGTGGTAGGGGTAGGCCGTGGCCCCCAGCATCACCGCGTTGAACACGCCGTCGATGTTTGACTGGTCGGGCACCTCCAGTGAGAAATGCTCCTGCCTGCCGTCGCCAAACAGCACGTCGATGCCCGCCGTGATGGCTGCTTTGCAGGCGTCGGAAGCCGCTTTTAGCTTCTCGGTGCGCATGGTCTCCATCTGTTCGGCCTCACTGGGCGGCATGGGCACTTCACCGTAGTCGTACACCGTGTAGGTGCTGTTTTCGATGCTGATGCCCCAGTATTTCTCGCCCGGGGCCGCATTCTGGTTGTGCTCCTCCACCGTCTTGCTGATGGCGTCGTAGGTACCAAAGTTCTCCCCCTCTTCCACCGGGGCAGTATAACCGGGTTGAATGATCTCCATATTCTATCCTCCTGCCAAGGGCAACAGGGCCCTCCATTTTGAATTTTCTCGAAACCTAAGCGAGACTGAGCGGTTTATTCCTTATTCATATACCAGCAGCACCACGCCGCTGGTCAGGGCACTCCCTGCCCCGGGGTCACTGGTCCGGCTCTGGATGCTGTACCCGCCCACATTCGCTGCCGTGGTGGCGTTCTTGGCAAGATCTGCGCTCTTGGCATTGGTCGCGTTGGCCGCCGTGTCTGCCGACGCCGCGCTGGTTGCACGTGTGGCGCTGTCCGCCGTTCCCGCTGCCTCCGCTTTGCCCACCACACTTCCGTGGAAACTTCCATCGCTCCCAAACCAGCTCTTCACCGCACCGTTCAGTGCAAGAGCAAATCCGCTTGCCGCCCCCAGCAGGTTCCAGATCAGAGTCCCCCGCCCAGCTGCATCGGTCTGCAAATACACTTCCGCACCGTCTTCTTCCCCGCTCCACCCGATTTTTCTGGACGTCGCACTTTTCCCAATGGACGGGAATTTCAGCGGCCCGCTCAGGGTGCCCCCTGTCTTGTCAAACTTCTTTACCAGCGCGTCCCCCGCCGCTTTGGCGTCCGCTGCCACATTTTCTTTTGTCAGCGTCTGGTCCGTGATCAGGCTGAACGCTCCCTCACTTCCCACGCTCATTGGCCCAAATGCCATTTTTAATCTCCTTTCCTCTTAAGCTCCCCTTTCAAGGGAAGCTGGCGCAAAGCGCCTGAGAGGTCTTAACGGTATAGCGCTCTTACTCATACACAAACAAAAATTTGTTCGTCGTCAGGCTGCTTCCCGCCCCCGGGTCGCTGGTCTGCACCCCAAAGGTAAAGCCGTTCACGCTGTTCGCCGTGCCGCCTGCCGAGCCTGAACCCGCATAGTTGTGGGTGTGGCTGCTGTTGGCCTTTCCGTTGAGCTTCGTGTTCATCTCGCTCTCGGTGTAGTAGCGGCCATCGTGGTTGTGGCTGGCTGCTGCAAAATCTCCGGTGTCTTTCACGGCGGCCGTCCCCAGCCCGCCTACCTGCTCCGCTTTGGTGGCCGGGTAAAGCAGCATCTTGTTGCCGCTTGCGTCCTTACAGGTCATCAGGACCTTTGCTTCTGTCGTCGCCAAAGAGCTCTCCTCCTTTCCGGCCTCTTAAAGGATCTGGAACCACAGGTCGCCCGCTTTCAGGCCCGTCGGTTCACTGGCCTGGGCGTAGATCACCGGCATGGCAATGTTTACCCCCTTGCTGGTAACGGTCTGCGCCGTGCCGTTCACCTTGATGGTCTCGATCTTGTTCACCTGGGCACCGCTGGCGATCCCGTCCAGCTTCTTTTTGTCCGCTGCGGTCATCAGGCCATGGGCGCTCTGGGTCGCGTCTGCATAGGTCGTATTGGTCGAGGGGATGCCCAGGTTCGTGATGTCCGCTTTCGTCACAGCCGTCACAGCACTCACATGGCCCGTTGCATCCACGGTGACTTTCCAAAAGCCGGAACTCTGTGCCGTGTAGCTCGGGTGGGTGTACTTGTTGGCCCCCGTTGCAATGCCGTCCAGCTTCGTCTTGTAAGCAGCGGTAAAGTCGTTGGTGGAAAGTCCCTTGCCGGAAACTTTCTGGACATAGCCGGAAAGGTCCACCGTGGTGTCGTCCAGCTGCTCCATTTTGAAATTTCCGCTGCTGTCTTCCACTTTGGCGTAAATGTCATAATGTCTGGTCGTGCTGTTCCACACCAGATACAGGATGTTCTCTTTGGCATCCGCCACGGCCGGCACACTGCTGGCTTTCTTGAAGCTGGCGTGCTTGCTGTTCGCCACGCCTGCTGCCACCGCCGTGTCCACCTGGCTCTTGGTCTGGTAGGAGCTGTCGTTGGTCAGCTGGCTCACCTTGGTGGGCACGGTAATGTTCACACTCTTGTCAGAGGCAATCGTCTGCGCCGTGCCGTTCACCTTGATGGTCTCGATTTTGTTCACCTGGGCCCCTTCCGCAATGCCGTTCAGCTTGTTCAGCAGGTCCGTGGTAAAGTCGTTAGTGGAGAGCACCTTGCTGCCGTCTTTCTTCACGTAGCTGTTCAGGGCATTCGTGATGTCCTCCGGGGTCGCCTTGCCGTTCAGGGCCGCAATGTATTCCGCCAGCTTAGCCGAGAGCGTCACCTCGGTGCCGTTATCGTCCAGCACCACATTGTCGGTGTTGGTCTTGAGCATCAGGTCGATGATCACGCCCTCCACCAGTGCCCGCGCAATTGCATTTTTTACACTTGTCGCCATATCTTTACCCCTTTTCTGTTATAGGATCGTAAAATCGTATCGGTCCTGGCTGCTCTGGGTGCTGAGCTCTTCTTCCGGTTCGGTATCCGCTGCCGGGTCTACTGCCACCCAGAGCCGCGTGTTTCTGGGCGGTTCGCTGCCGTCAAAGGAAACGCCCACTTTCTCCCGCAGCTTTGCGTTCATCTCGTCCTCGGTGTAGTACTGGTCGTCGTTCACAAGGTCGCTGACCTTGGTGGGCACAAACAGGTCTACGCCCTTTCCGTCCTGGATGTTCTGCTCCGCGCCGTTCACACAGATTTTTTCCAGTACGTTCTCCTGGTATCCCGCGTCGTTTTCCAGCTGCCCCACCCGAGTGGGCACAGGGATGTCCACCGTCTTGTTCTCATCCGGCGTCAGGAGCTGGCCGTTCACTTTCAGCCGTTCCAGCACATTGGCCTGCCCTCCGGCCTCTTCCAGCGCCCCGATCTGCTGTGTCAGTTCCCCAGTCACCTGATTAAATTTCTCCCCCAGCGCCCGCAGCTGGCTCAGTTTTGCTAAAATCACTTCATCTGCCATGGAACAGCGCCTCCATCATATCCTCAAACTCTTCGTCCGTCGCCGCCCGCGTCGAGATGCCGCCGCCGCTGTCCACGTCCATGCCATCGCCGATTTTCACAAGGCCCAGCTCTGTCCGTGTCGCCGGGCGGTTCACCGGCTCTTCTTTCCGCAGCAGCATCAGGATCACGTCAATGTTCGCCTCCGGCTGCCGCACCGCGTAGAACCGCACAAACCCGTCGTAGGTCTCCACCACGCTGGCCAGCCCCGCCGGGGTGGCCGCTTCAAAGTTTTCCAGCCCCGTCGTCGCCAGTGGGGTCAGCGTGGCCAGACACCCTGCCACCGGTACGTCGCAGCAGTAGCGGTTCGGCCCCACCGGGGCCTCCATCTGCTTCCAATCCGTCACCGGCAGGGTCAGCTCATAGCTCAGGGTGCCCACGCCAAACAGTGTCAGCACCAGGTCAATATCTGCTGCGGGCACCCGCATGGCAAACAGCCGCAGCGCTCCGTTCCGTGTCTCCACAGCGTTGGCCACACCCGCTGCCACCGCCGCCGCATAGCTTTCCAGCCCCGTGGCTGCAAAGGGCGAAAACTGGTCTGTCAGTTCTTCCACCGGGATGTCGCAGGAGTAGTGATAGGGCCCCCGGGCTGGGTCCAGCGGCTTCCAGTCTGCCTGCACCGCCGTCAGGTCGTAGGTTTTCAGGTATCCGCCGCTGTAGTCTTTCTTGGCGTTCGCAATGGCATCCTTGGCGCTCTCGCTGTACTTTTTGGCGGCATTCTCGCTGGCCGCACTTTTCTCAGCACTGACTGCGCTCTCTTCCGCACTGGCTTTGGCCCGCTGTGCCGCGTCCTTGCTCTCCGCCGCGCTGTCTGCCGCAGCGCCGGCACTGGCCGCGGCTGTTTCTTCGCTGGCCTTGGCCTCAGCAGCGCTCTTCCGGGCGTTCTTGGCATCTCCCCGGATGGTCTCCACAAACTTCTCGTACATGGATTGCGGGATGTCTTCCTCGCCCGTGGTCTCCAGTGTCTCGTAGCACTCGTATCTGGCCGGTTTCGTCATAGCCCGGTATCCGTCCCCGCCAATGGCCGAGAGCATCCACAGGCCCCTCTTTTCCGCCGTCCAGTTCTTGGTCACCGGGGCGCTGTTCTCATAGTCCAGTACCTGCGGTGTGGGCAGGGCCCCGCTCATCCGCTGCACATGCAACGTCACAGCGCAGTCTTCCCACTCTTTCGGCAGCTCAAACCGCAGCCGGTCCACCTGCGCCGAGCCAATGCCGCCCAGGTACAGCGTCTCCGGGTTCGCCCGGAACGTCGAGCCGTTGTCCTGCAATTTTCGGATTTTGATTACCACTTCGCTCATATTTCTCTTCCTTAATTCCTGGCGTTCCCACAAATTTCTTCTTTCCCCCAGCCTATCACACTTCTCCCCACAAAAATACTGCGGACATTTGCAAAATCCCCTCTGGCCGCACAAAAGGGAGGCACCCCCGCCGGGTGCCTCCCTTTTTGTACTTCATTATGGTCATGGCTCTCCCATTGGGAGAGCTCCGCAACGCGCCGCCGCAGGCGGACGGAAGCGGTGAGAGGGCTATCTCAGCCCTGCCCACTCGTCTGTGGTCTTTTCGGCCTGTTCCTCCTTTTTCTTGGCCTGCTTCACCCACTGCTCAAAGGTCTTTCTCTCGTACAGCTTGCCGCCGCTGTCGTCTTCCAGTTTCAGCAGCATGGCCTCCATCTGTGCCCTGTCGTGGTCATTGCCTGCCAGGTACACCGGTTTCACCAGCTCTGTCACTTTGCTCTTTAAGTCGTCGGCTTTCTTGCCCGCAGTCATCAGGCGGTTGAGTTCGTCCTGTACGTCTTTCACCCGGCCAGAGTCCAGTGCGTCGGAAAGGTCATCGTACAGCCCGGCCCGGCCGCCTTTCAGTTGGGCGTTGGCTACGTCGGTGATGGCTCCGGTCACCAGGTCGATTACCTGCTCCCGCTTGGCTGCATCGGCCTTATCTGTCCGGTCAATGCCCAGCGTCTCGTACAGTCCCAACACCATGTCCCGGGTCAGCTGCTGCCGGGTGGCATCGTCTCCGGCCACCTGGGCTTTGGCCGCTCTCTGGATGGTGTCGTCGTACTTTTTCATCCGGATCTTGAGCTGGCTGTAAATTGTTTTATCGTCCTTGCCCATGGCTTCCAACTTGGCCCGGGCAGCTGCCGCTTCCTCTGTGTCGCCATTCCGGATGGCGTTATAGAGGCGGTCATACTGTCCTGTGGCAGAGGCAGGCAGGGAGTGGAAGCTCAGCTTTTCCCCCGTCTTCCCGTCGGTCGCTGCGTACAGCAGGTTCCCTCCCCAGGCTTCGGCGGCATTCCACAGCTTTTCGGCATTTCCGGCCGGGAGCCCCTGCAGTTCCAGCCCGTCCATCATCAGGGCCATGGCCTGGCGCCGCACCTTTTCGTGGTAGGCGGTCAGCTCCTCTTCGTCCATCTCGCTGGTATCAGCGGCCAGCACTTTGTAAAACCGCATGGCTGCCGTTCCCAGGTCGTTGATGGCGCTCAGGTTCGCCGCGCTCACCACATCGTAATCCTTGCCGCCCGCCACGTTGCTCACCAGGTTGTATGCCTCGGAGCCGTAGAGGAAGTTGCCCGCAGCACTCCCGGCAAACAGGTCGGTGAACCGTCTCAGCAGGCTCTGGGCGGTCACGTCGCCGTTCTCGTCCTGCTCCCGGTCCCAGCGGTGGAGCAGGAAGTCCGCGCCAATTTTCATCAGGGCAAACACAGCCGTCTGCACGATCTGGCTGGCCACAGCCCGGTTCAGCTGTTTTCCGGCCCGCTGTACTTCGGCCCGGTTTTCGTCGCTGGCTTCTGTCTTGTACCGTGCCCGCTGTGCCTGGTAGTCGCCCACCGCATCCGCCAGGATGCCGTAGTTCTGGAAGCGCTGGGTCGTGAACATGGTCAGTGTCTTCACCAGCTCGCTGTCGCTGCGCTGGATGCCTGCCCGCTGCATGGTGGTGTAGTTGGGCTGCGTCTCCTCAATGACTCTCTGGTACATCTTGTTGACCGCATCCCAGTAGGCCTCACTTCTTCTACTCTCGGCTCCCCTGTCAGGGGAGCTCCCAGCAGCGCCGCCATCGGCGGACTGCGCAGGTGAGAGGTCAAACTCCTCTGCATGGCGTTCCACATATCGCTTTGCGCCCTCCCACAGAGCCGCCACCGTGATCTCGTCCATGCCGTTGATCCAGCCCGTCAGGCTCTTGGGCAGCTTGTCCATGGCGTTCTGGGCCAGGCCCTTGTCCACACCAATGGAGGCAAGCTCTCCCTCCTGGGAGCCTCGCATTCGGTAGCGCAGCAGCACGTCCCCGTGCTGGCTGATTTCTGCTTCCAGCGCGGCCCGCTGTTTCCCGGAAAGGTTCTTCACAAAGGGCACCACCGCTGCCATGGTATCTGCCCCCAGCACAGCGCCCGCCGTCGGCAGAGACGCCGCCTGCGCAATGGCCACGCCCGGGTTCAGGGTCAGCACCGCCCCGGCATAGTTGCCGCGCAGCCTGCCCAGGGCCGTCATGCTGCTCTTCCGGGCTTTCCGGCCCGGGGTCTGCAGGTCGGTCAGCAGCTCGTCGATGTAATCCGTCGCGCCGGAGCCCCAGTGCTCTTTGATGATCTTGTTTTTCAGCACGCCGATGCCCGCCTCGGTCTCCACCGTGCTGTTCAGGATCTTCTGCACGTCCCGGATGGGCGCTGCCAGGCCCGCGTAGGCCGCCGTATCCCGCAGGGAGCGCTGCACCACATTGTTGCACTCTTCCAGCAGGATGGGCCGGCTGCTCTTCACACGGTTTTTCAAGAAGCCGCGCCCCTCGATGGTGGCATCCAGCTTCAAGCCCTCGATCTGGGTTGCCAGCTGGGTCTTGTCCACCGCAATGGGGTAATAGTTCTTCACGGTGGCCCGCTGGTAGCCCAGCAGCTTCATGCTGGTCTCGTTGATGAGATTGGTGGTGTACCGCCCAAAGAAGTCTTCCATGTCCTTGCACCATGCCCGGTCGTAATCGGTCATAGTCTTTTCGACGGTCTGCACAATGGTGTCCGCCATCGGGGTGCCGTCGGCGTTCAGCAGGCTGCCCAGCATCACGGTCTGGCCTTTCTGGTAGGCCGCCTCGATGTCGCCTTTGTGGTAGAGCTTCGCGTCCGGCAGGGTCAGGCCGCCTGTCAGCAGGTGGTTCCGGCTGTCCGCATTTTTCAGGTGCATGTACAGGCTGCACAGCTGGGCGTGGGTCAGGGGCACCGCGTTGCCCTTGGTGTCTTTCAGTCCCACGTCTACCAGCTCCGCGCCTGGGCCCGCAAACTGCTCCATGTTCTTCACGTTGGCTTTGCCCGTCACGTTGTCAAACAGGGCCGTTCCCTCCACCGTGATCTGGGTCTGCTTCCGCTGGCCCTCGTTCAGGATGTCCGCCAGCTGCTCCATCTGGCCGTCCTTGGTATAGCCGCCCAGCATCCGGAACACTCGCACGCCGCCCAGCATGTCCAGGTTGTACCGGGTCGCCGCCTTGCGCAGCCCGGCCCATTTCTCGCCCGGCTCGCTGCCCTTGGCGTCCAGCACCTCGTGGGCCGCGTTCATGGCCATGGCGTCCACCTCTTTCGCCTTTTCCAGGCTCAGGGTCTTGTTTGCCGTCCGGATCACATGCAGCGTGCTGGCCGTGATGGCTTTCAGCATCCGCATCTGGTCCACGGTCATGGGCAGGTATACCCGGTTTTCCGTCTCGTTGATCCGCTGCTGCAAACGGTCCTGCAAGGCCCGGGCCTTTTCGCTGTCTGGCAGGGCCCTGGCCTCGGCCATCTGTTTGTTCAGACGGTCCAGCTGTGCCTGCTTGGTCGCCGTCAGGTCCATTTCCAGTGTGTCGATCAGCTTCACCACACCGCTCTGCTCCCAGTCCACGCTCACGCCGCTGGCGCTGCCCTCGGTGCCCTGTGCCACCTGGATGCTGGTGCGCAGGGCTTCCAGCCTCTGCACGGCCTTAAAGTTCATCACAGTCAGGTCGGCCAGCTTTGCCACCTCTGCTGCCTGCACGATGAGGCTCTTCTGCACATACTTGCCCGGTGCAGGCCGCAGCACCATCTGGTTCAGCTGGGCCGCGTTCCGCTGGATGCTCCGCCGGAGCTCGTCTTTCTGGCGTCCCTCCCGGGCTTTCTGCACCCGCTTTTCCGCCAGTGCCTTGGCCACGGCAATGTCCTCATCCCGCTGCTGCCGTGCCACCTCAATGGCAATTGCATTCTGCTGGGCCTGTTGCTGCTGCCAGGCTTCTGCCTTGCGCTGGTTCTCCTGCTCCCATTCCAGGATGTCGTTTTCCTGGAAAATGAGCTGCCGCTCGGCCCGGTCTGCCCGGCGCTGTTCCCCTGCCACCTGCCGGGCCAGCTCCGCGTTCTCCGCTTTCAGCTGTCGGCGCTCCAGGGCAATGTCGTCCAGCATCTGCCGCCGTTCCTCCCGCATCCGCTGCTTTTCGGCTTTCCATTCCCGGTCGTAGGTCTCCCGCAGCACTTCCAGCTTTTCGTTCAGGTCCCCAATGTTCGAGATGTCCACACCCAGCATGTCCAGGTTCTGGTCCAGCAGCCTCTCGGCTGCCCGGTTCTTCTGCTCCTGCCGGGCAAAGGCCTTTGCCTCGTCGCTCTGGGCAGCAGCCTTGCTGTTCTCGTACAGCCTCCGGTTAAACTCCCGGGTCTGCTCTCTCTGGACCCCTTTCAGGCTCTTGAGCACTTCGGCTGCTCGCTCCTCACTGCCTGCGGCCGCGGCAGCCACTTCCCGGTTGTGTTTCTGGATGCCATTGAAGATGGTCTGCACGTCGGTCATCTCATTCAGGTTCATCACCTCGCCCAGCATCCGGCCTGCCAGCTCCACCTTGGCGTCCTCATACTCGGCCACGTCGGCAAAGCGGCTCATCATCCTGGGCTTGATGGCATCATGCACGTTCATCAGCACTTCCAGCCACTCGGTGCTTTCCATGCTGGCAGCCCCTGCCACACCCGCGTTCTTGGCTGCCGTGCGGAACAGTCCTGCTGCACCGTCTTTCACACCGCCCACGCTCCGGGTGTCGTTCACGATGCTCTCATACTGTTCCACCGGGTTGCCATCCCGGTATCCGGCCTCCCGCCGCAGCTGCACGCCATGGCTTCTGGCGTCTTTCACCGCCGCGCCCCAGGTTCCGTACCGCCGGGTAAGCTCTGCCTCCGCCTGTCCGCCCTTGGCCACGGTATAGCTCAGGTCATGCAGTTCCGGGTACTGGTCCCACAGCTCCGTGTTGCGGTATGTCGCATGGTCCAGCACCTCTCCTGCCAGCACTTCGGCCATGCTCTGGGCCTTTTGCATGTCGGCCCCGTCGGCTTTCAGGTACTCCACCAAAGGCCGCAGCTCCTTGGCAAACTCGCTGGAATGCAGTTTGCCTTTGGCCCCGCTGCCCTTGATGATCCGCAGCGCCATCCCCTCCAGGCTGTCGTCTGAGATCCGCACACCCCGGGTGATCCCAAAGAAATCCATCAGGGTCTTGAGGGAGGCGTCCCGCTCTGCAATAGCCCGGCTGGCCTGCCGCTGGGTGTTCTTCCGGGCGTCCTTGTCGGCGCTCTCTGCCATCTGGAACCGGACGTTCGGCACCTTGTTCAAAAGCTCTGCCCGCTGGGCCTCGTCTCCGGCCTTGTACTGCTCCACGGCAATGCCGTGCTCTTTCAGGCTGTCCACCAGCGCTGCACTGGCATTGTCCGGCAGGATGGCGGCTTTCACTTCTTCAAAGCCCACAGCCCGCTGGGGCTTTGCCTCAAAGTATCCGGTGGGGATGGCAGCCACGTCCTTGTACAGCTGCCGGATCAGCGCCGCCGTATCCTTGCTGATGCTGTAGCCCTCCTTGGCAAACGCCTTGCCAATGGCTGTGGTCGTCTGGCTGCCCTGCGCGGCCCGCAGCAGGATGTCGCCCAGGATTTCCCGTTCTTCAAAGCTGTTGCTCGTGTGGGGCTCCGTCTCGCTGCGCAGCTTGCTGAGGATGGTCTCGATCTGGCCGTCTGCCTTTTCCAGCAGGGCTTTATACTCCTCCTCCGGCATCTGCTGCAAGCGTCCTTTGTCTGCCCGCACTTCGTCCAGGTTCTTATACTCCGCCGTGGCCGTGCTCATCAGGGTATTGGCCGAGAGTCCCCACGCGCCTTTTCCCCGGGCTTCCTCCTGGTTCATGGCTGCCACAAGGTTTTCCAGGGTGTAGGGGTTGTGCAGCTGGGCAAAACTGCGGCGGTTGCCCTGCTTGGTGTAGGGATCCTTTCCGTTGTAGATACCCTTTTCTCCCAGAATCTTCTCCATTTTGGGCAGCAGCCAGGAGGCCACATCGGCGTCCGGTGCCTTTTCTCGCAGCTCCTGCTGCATGGCGTCAGTATCCTGCACCAGCTTGCCCGCAATGTCTTTGGTCATTACATACTCGTATGCGTTTTCCAGCCGGGACCGCAGCATGGGCGCGATCAGCCGGGCCGCTTTGGCCTGTGCCTTTTCCTCGCTCCATCCCAGCTCTTCCATAGCCCAGGCCGTTTCTGCCTGCCGCACCTCGTCCAGCACCGCGTTGGCCCGGTCATGGTTCCCGCTCACCACGTCCGTCTCCACGATGTCCCGCAGCACGCTCTCCCCGCCAATAGCCTCCATGATCTTCTCATAGCGCTTCTTCTGGCTCTCAGTAAACCGCACCTCCGGCTTTGTCACCACCTGGATGTCCTCGCCCTTGTCGGCCAGATACGCCGCCTTAACGGCATCGTTCTGGGCCAGGCTTTCCGCCAGCTGCTTCGGGCTCTGGCTGGAGGCCTCCATGTTCAGCGTGCCGGTCAGCACACTGCCCCGGGCAAAGGCCCCCTTGGCGGTCTGGCGGCTCAACTGTGCCAGCTCCGTGTTCAGCTTCATGGCCTGGTCCGCATTCACCTTATACTCCACATTCGGTCTTGTCGGCGTCCAGGCATCTGAGCCATACACCCGGTTTGCACGGTTGGCCATAGGGTCAATACTGTCCGGGCCAAACACCAGCGAGATGGGGCCATACTGGCTGTGTCCCTCCTGGGCTTTCACCACCGCAATGGAGGGCGAGGGCATCCCACCCAGATCCAGCGCTTCCCGCAGGTTTTCCTCGGTCAGGTTGTGCACGGCAACCAGCTCTTTGGTCTCATTTGCTTCCACCGGGCTGGCCAGCTGGAACCGGGTAGTTTTCTTCACAGGTTCATCTGTCCGGGCGTTTTCCACGCTTACGCTCTTGACATTTCCATCGGAATAGCGTAAACTAGCAATGGAACCATACTTGGTTATGCGTAACGGCAATTGGAGCCCATTGACAGCTAACCAAGTATTGGTTCTATTTTTATTGGGGTCGATGTAAAGGATTTCATCACGGTTCAAAAGGCCCTGCACATTTTTCTTTCCATAGGCGCTCGTCACCACAATGTTATCCATTTCCAGCCCGCCCCGGCTTGTCGGCAGCAGCTCCAGCGAAACATCCACAGGCTTCCCGGTCTGGTCATAAACTTCGCCAAACATATAGATACGGCTGGCATAGTCCGCATTTCGGCTTGTGTCAGAATGGAGCACAACAATAGGGCTTTCCAGAACCTGCGGCACCTGTTTGATGATTTCTCTTGTCATAATAGAGTCATCAATTCCGGCCCGGAAGTTTTCTGCACTGTGTTTCTGCAAAATTTTCCGAATCTTGCCGCTGTCCCAGTAAATATTCTGGTCCTTTACGCCAATGCTTTGTAACACTTTTGATGTCGAGCCCACAAGGATTTGCTTTGACCATACTTTTGCATTTACATCCAGTTCATCAATGGCTTTTTCAAATCCCTTGTCAATTTCAAACCGCGTTCCCAGTTTTTCCGCCGCGTCCTCGGTCTTGAGGGCTGCGGCGTTTTCTTTTGCCGCGCGCAGGGCGTCCATGGCCTTTTCCGCGTGGGCAAAGTATTCCTCCTGCAGCGCCCGCTTCTCGGCTTCCGCCAGTCGCTGGGCTTTCAGGGCTGCCCGGTTCTCCGGGTCCTTCGCCAGCACTTCCTTTGCCCGGCTCACGATGTCGCTCAAAAGGTCCTTCACCGCGTTCATCACCTTGCGGATGGTTCCCGCCCGGCCTGCGTTCTTCTCCGCCTGCCCGCGCTGGAACTCCACCCACCGCTTGAAGCTCTCCTCGCTGTCAAAGATGCCGCGCCACGCATCGGCCACCATTTCCTCGGCCGCTTCGCCGTAGGTCAGGCCCTGCTGTGCGTAGTCGGAAAGTTTATTCCGGATCAGCTCGTCGATGTTCTCAAAGCCCTCGCTCTTGGCCAGATACTCCATCACATGCTGCTGCACCGCCTTTGCGCCCTCGGTGTCCAGCGCGTTATACCAGTGCCAGTCCTCGTGCAGCACGGTGCCGAACACGTCTCCCGCGCTGTCTGCAAAAAAGATCTGTCCGGCAGCCGTGTCCACATAGGCCTTCACCCGCTCGTCGCCTTCCAGCACCGCCTTCAGCACCGCATCGGTGTCGGTGCCCCGCGCATTCAGCTCGATCAGCTTCGTGGCCACCTCGTCTGCCGTGCGCATGGTGCCTTTGTACAGCACCCGTCCGCTGCCGCTCACGCTCTTTTCGCTCAGCGCACCGCCCGGTGTCCCGGTCTGCACGGCCCCGGCTTCCGCTTCGCCCTTGCCCTGCAGCCACGCGATCTTCAGCGCCGCTTCTCCGCCGGGCTGTGCCAGCACATAGTCCGTGTTCACCGCAAGGCCGTTCATACCCTTCGCCAGCTCCATAGCCTTGTCAAAGGTGGTCACGTCCTCCATCTGTCCCAGCCGGTACAGGCTGGAGGCCGCCGCCGCATACCGGCTCTCGTCCGCAATGCCCGTCGGCATGTTCCGGCTCAGCGTCTGTGCCGCGCCCTCGCTCACCTTCCAGCGCAGCAGCTCCCGCTGTACGCTGCTCTTCTGCGCGCCCTCGCTGCGCACTTCCAGCCCGGCCGTCTCCCGTAGGGCTGTCGGTTCCGCCTGCTGTGCAAAGGCTCCCTCACCGAGGGAGCTGTCGAGCGAATGCGAGACTGCGGGAGTTTCCACCGTTTCCCCGGTGTTTTCCACGGTCCGCTTCTGTGCCGCCTGCGCCTGCTGCTCGGCCTGTGTCCGCGCAGCCATCTCCGGATCCAGCACCTGCGTCTCCACGGTCCCGTCCGGGTTCCATGTGGTCATCACGCCGTCCCGGATCTCCCGGCCGCTGCCCTGCAGTTCCCCGGTCTGCTCCTGCTGCACGGCTTCCGGTTCCTGCTTTTCCTCCTCGGCGGCCTCCGCGATGCACCCCTCTTCCTCCATCTGCCGCAGCACCTGGCGGGCATAGCCCAAAAACTCGTCCCCCGCGGGGGGTGAGGGCCACGCCCCGGTTGGTCCGGCTGAAGATGGTGATGTTCAGCTCCTGCTCTAGGTCATGGATGGCGGCAGTGAGACTGGGCTGGGAGAGAAAGCGGGCCTGGGCCGCGCCGCTGATGGTGCCCGTCTCGGCCACGGCGGTGACATATTTCAGTTGTTGCAGCGTCATGGGATCAGTTGTTGCCGCCGGTGGGGATATAGGGGATCAGGGCGCTGGCCACGCCGGAGATGGGCATGGTCTGCAGCCAGATCTTGCCCGGGCCGGTGAGCACGGTGTTGAAGAAGCCCTCGCCCCCCAGCAGCTTGTTCTTCAGCCCCTTCACCTGCTGGATGTCGATGGACACGCCGCCCTCAAAACCCAGCACGTTGCCCGTGTCCACCACCATCTGCTGGCCGGGACCCAGGGTATACTCCACCAGCTCGCCGTCCACCTCGGCAAAGGCCATGCCGGAGCCGGACAGGCGCTGCATGATAAAGCCCTCGCCGCCGAAGAAGCCGCTCCCCATCTTCTTATTAAAGTGGACGGACAGGTTCACCCCGGTCTCCGCGGCCAGAAAGGCCGCCTTCTGTAGGATGACCTCCCGGCCGGGCTGGATGGTCAGGGGCAGGATGCGCCCGGGGAAGCTGGAGCCGAAGGCGATCATGCCCGCGCCGTGGGCGGTGTAGATGTTCTGGAACATGCTCTCGCCGGAGAAGGCCTTGGAGAACATCTTGCCCAGGCCGCCGCCGGAGGTGCTCATCTCCATGTTAGGGGACATC
>ENA-UEQX01001260-UEQX01001260.1-human-gut-metagenome-genome-assembly--contig:-NODE-1260-length-15653-cov-7.110812_pt1 | contig 15653 bp, 10 predicted proteins | sample MGYA00242952_ERZ507952 | MGnify/ENA primary metagenome ERZ507952 (study PRJEB26167, sample SAMN06115425) | human gut metagenome | host: Homo sapiens | place: China:Sichuan | collected 2015-04-07... | reverse complement strand
GAAATAATCTGCGATAATTTGCGTTAATCTGCGTTTTGACACACTCCGCTTTTATACATGACAAGTTTCAAAGGTTATTCAATAAAAGATAAAGAACAATGAAACCGAACATTATTCTTATGAATTTCACTCATGTCTATGAGCAGGAAAGATTTATAAACGACATCCATTTCCAGTGGATAGATTGTACCGACCTAAACGGAACCAACTGCTACTGTGATGCAGAAGCAGCCAAAGTCATTAGACAAAGAATGGCCCCCTACTTACCTGAAGGAATACATTTCATTGATTCCGGTAACTATCATTATATCAGTAAATTTTGGACGGATAAAATAAAGACCCCATTCTCACTAGTTGTCTTTGATCATCATCCAGATATGCAACCTTCCTTATTTGACAATCTAATGTCATGCGGATGTTGGGTGAAAAAAGTATTGGATACAAATCCTTATCTTCAAAAAGTATGTATCGTCGGTGCTGCTGAAAAGTTGATCAAAGCACTGCATCCCAATTATGGAGAAAAATTAAAGTTTTATAGCGAAACAGAACTTTCTCACGAAGAAGGATGGAACAGATTCTCTCATGAACATCTGAATGAGCCTGTCTATATATCAGTGGACAAAGATGTATTGGACATAAAATCAGCAGTAACCAATTGGGATCAGGGTTCCCTATCACTGACCGAATTGGAGAAACTCCTCTCCATCATTCTAAAAAAAGAAGAAATTATCGGAGTAGATATCTGCGGTGAATGTTCCAGTTCTTTGGATGTTTTCCAAAAAAACAGAGAACTTTCAATTAACAGTAAGGCCAATAAGGAACTATTAAATCTATTCCTGTCCAATCAAAACGAGATTCATCCCCTATAAGTAAATCATTAACATAGTCATGAATATTATGCTTAGCACAATAATTAGTGAATTGACCGTACATGATAATTCCACATCTCTTTACACTTTTCTAATTCTCCATCTCTTGATATTGCTATTTTCAATAGAAGGTTGTACTTTTGTCATCATTTTATCAGTCAATCTTTTATACAAATGGTCTTTATACACAATTTATTACTTATTCTGGGACGTGGAATAGGACAAGTGATGTTTCAGAATAATGCGTTATCCGGATTATTCATGCTAATTGGAATATTTCTAAACTCATGGCAAATGGGAATACTAGCAGTCTGCGGTAATATAATAAGTACACTGACAGCCCATTTTTCGGGATATAAGTATGATGATATTAAAAATGGATTATACGGATTTAATGGAACTTTAGTAGGTATAGCAGTTGGCGTATTTCTACAATTATCGGTAGGAAGTTTAATCATGTTGATTATCGCTTCGGCCCTTTCCACATGGATTGCCTATTTTTTTAATCAGCAACGTTTAATTCCTGGCTTTACTGCTCCTTTCATTCTTGCTGTATGGGGAATGTTGGGAGTTTGCAGCTGGCTTATACCAGATTTACTATCAGTTTCCTATACGGTTATTGATACCACACAGAATATTAATTATTTCCAAGCCTTCTGCTTAGGTATAGGGCAAGTCATGTTTCAGGGAAATACAATTCTATCCGGATTATGTTTCCTTATAGGCATTTTGATTAATTCTCGAAAGGCAAGTCTCTATACTATCTTGGGAGCACTTCTTCCTATTCCCCTAGCCATTTTACTTGAAGTGGATGCTACAGACTTAAATGCCGGATTAATGGGCTATAATGGGGTATTATGTGCAATAGCTTTAGGAGGAACGGGCTGGGAAAGTGGCGTATGGGTAGGATGCTCTGTCTTACTGTCCACCGTATTACAGATTCTAGGAATGAGTTTTGGTATCACTACCTTAACCGCTCCCTTTGTTATATCTGTATGGATCATACTAATGATACAAAAAGTAATAAGAACGCAGAATAACTAAATTAGTCTTCAAATAAAAGTTTGTGATATTTTTTTTCAAAGAAAAAGATAAAAGATATCATCTTGTCACCCGAAATATTTGCTTTTGTATTATGAATACTACACCATAATGCAGTAAACTTAAAAATAGCATCCAAACTCCTTGAATTAAAAAGAGTTTGGATACCTCAACATTTACAGTAAAAAATATTATTTATAAAGTCTCAATCAGATCTTAGTTATGCTTACAACATAAAGGTGATAACTACCCATATAAACAACAGACAGAAGTGTATCACATAATTATGATAACATCATCTCATATCTTTTCACCCACAATCAGCAACAGTTTTTCATTTTCCCCTCTTAAAAACTTTATTTCTTCTTTCAACCAATCTATTTCCTTGTTTTTTGAGGAAATCAATTCAGCTATCATTGTATCAGGAATATAACTACTACTGATAAAATTCAATATCTTGGAGATATTTATTTCTTCTCTTTTTTTAAAGTTTCAAATTGTTCCTTTTGTTTATCCAACAGCTTTTCGAAAATCTCAATTACCTGTTCAACAGGAAAACTATTAAAGGTCTGATTATTGCCTGTATTACTGACAGCACTTTTAACACCACAATTCTCGTAGAAGTTATTCGTATTATACAGGATTGTCTCTTCATTAAAACTCTTCAGCCCATCTACAGTAACGCCTAGTGCTGAAGCAATCTCACCTAACCGTTCATCGTCAAACTTCTCTGTTTGTTCTATTTTCGAAACAGCCTGTTTCGTTATACCTAACAAATCACCGAGTTCCGCTTGAGTCATTCCCCGAAGCCGACGCACCCGTTCAATTTTTCTTCCCAGATGAATTGTATTTGTGTACTTTTCCGTTTCCATATTCCAGTCTGTTGATTATTTTCCCTGCTTTATGCACTCTCTTAGAATCTCTATTTTCTCTTGTTCACTTTTCAACAAGCGTTCATACAGTTCAACCACCTTTTCAATAGGATTAATCTGTTGGTTATGAGCATAAACAGTAGCAATTGCTCCCGGAGAAATGGTAGCATCTTTATAATTATTAATATTACAAATGGCTTTTTCAACATCAAAATCCTTGATGACATCAGTAGATATTCCCAAGACTTCAGCTATTTTTGTCAACAGTCCGTCTTCTATTTCATCTTGTTTCTCTATTTTCGAGATCTCCTGCTGACTAACACCCAGATCAGAAGCCAACGCTTCCTGTTTCATACCCAGATACACACGGATTCTTTGCAGATTGCGACCGACATGCCTTTGATTCACCTTGTCTTTTACTTTAATATCCATATCATTGTTGCTTTAGTAAATACATTGAGACAAAGATAATGAAAATAAAATTCGCAACTACATATCGCCCTTTGAAAAAGACAGCTTTCTATCTGTTTCTCTTTTAAATATAACCTAATTAGATCTATTTTATCCCAGTCTTTATCATTTTATCTACTTCTAAAACTTTACTACCGTAAAGTTTACGACGGGTAAAGGTTTAATCAACAACAATATTACTTTATAAAATCAAATATACAACAGGTAGTAAGAAACAACTCTGTCCTGATAAAAGTCAACTTTATTTTTTTCAATCCCCAGTTCTATATGCATAATTTTGCCCTGTCAGTTTTTTTACTGACATGAATCGTGGCGCCACATTCAAAACAGTAACAGAATAATGTTCAATTGGCATTGACATTCTGAACAATCATCATTTAACCAATAAAATCTAATAGCCTATGGAGTAAATCAAATCGGTATAATCGGAACATAGATTTAAATCATTCAGAGATTTAACTATTCAAAAACCAATTAGTGAACATACAATTAAACAAAAAACATGAAATCATTTTCTGATAAAACAAACATAGGGACAGACGTTACCCTAAAGACAGTTTATATGATAAGATTCTACCTGCTACTCCTTTTAACAGGGGTAATATCGGTAGTCGGAGCCACACAAGTCTACGGCCAGCAGAGCAGAAGCATCTCCGGCGTAGTGAAAAACTCTCAGGGAGAGACGATAATCGGAGCTAATATTGTAGAAAAAGGCACAAACAACGGGACTATTACAAATGTAGACGGACTCTTCACACTGCGTGTGTCGCCCAACGCAGTACTGAAAGTATCTTATATGGGATACATAGAACAGGACGTCAGCACACGTAATAAAAGCAAACTGGAAATCACGATGGTGGAAGATGCCCGACTGATTGACGAAGTGGTAGTAGTAGGATACGGCTCCGTCAAAAAGCGGGATTTGACAGGAGCGGTAACCTCTGTCAAAAGTGCCGAGGTACTGGCTGCTCCTACCAGTAATGTGATGGAAGCCCTTCAAGGAAAGATACCCGGCATGGACATCACCAAAACATCGGGACAGGTAGGCGGTGAAGTCAGCATCCTCCTGCGTGGTTCGCGTTCCATATATGGCAATAACGAGCCACTGTTTATTATCGACGGAATCCCCGGAAGCTATAGTCAGGTCAACCCTTCCGATATTGAAAGTGTCGATGTTCTGAAGGATGCTTCATCCACCGCCATTTACGGTTCGGCAGGAGCAAACGGTGTTGTGATTATCACCACCAAAAGAGGAAAAGAAGGCAAAGCCACAATCAACTTTGACGCGTATTACGGCTTCAGCGGATCGCCCAACTACAAACACGGAATGACGCAGGATGAATGGGTGACTTACCAGAAAGAGGCATACCGATATAAGAACGGTGATTTCCCTTCCGATATGTCTGCCCTACTGGGCAAGCAGGCTTTTACAGATGCGTATAATGCCGGAAAATGGATTGACTGGGTAGACGAGGTTTCCGGCAATACAGCTACCACACAAAAGTACAGCCTTTCGGTAAGCAGCGGAACGGAAAAGACAAGGATATTCGCTTCGACCTCCTACAACCGGGAAGAAGGCCTGCTCAGCAATGAAAATCTGAACCGGTACTCTTTACGGCTCAACATCGACCAGCAACTCTTTTCGTGGGCGAAAGTCGGTTTTACCTCCAATCTGGTGTACCGTGATTTAAATTCCGGCGTAAAAAACACGTTTACCCGTTCCCTCTCCGCTTTCCCGTTGGGGGATGCCTACGATGAGGAAGGCAAGATCAATCACGAATATATCACAGGGCAGTATTCTCCGATGGGAGATTTCATAGAGAATCAATATGCGAACAACACCCGTTCCACTTACCTGAATATGAGCGGGTATGTCGAACTGACTCCTCTCAAAGATTTCACATTCACCAGCCGGATCAACGGGACATTGAACCATTCCCGACGAGGACAATACTGGGGAAACCAATGCAACGCCAACCGTCCGAGTTATGCGGGTTCGCCTCACGCTTCCATCACCAATGACAACGCATGGAATTACACGTGGGAAAACATTCTGGCATACAGCACGACCCTTGCCAAAACGCATACGATAGGAGGTTCTTTAATCACTTCGTGGAACAAGAACCAGTCGGAAAGCAACATGGCTGCCGCAAGCGGACAAATGGTAGACCAATGGTCGTTCTGGCGGTTGACTTCGGGTTCCTCCCCACATGTGGAATCGGACTTCGCACAGACACAGAAAATGTCTTTTGCTTTCCGCCTCAACTATTCATACAAGAGCAAGTACTTATTCAACTTCTCCACCCGTTGGGACGGAGTCTCACAATTCTCCGCCGGACACAAATGGGATGCTTTCCCGGCAGGCGCCATAGCCTGGAGAATTTCCGACGAGGCTTTTATGGAAAAGGCACGAAGCTGGCTGGACAACCTGAAACTAAGAGTCAGCTACGGCATCACGGGCAACTCCGGCGGAACAGACGCCTACAGCACCACTACCCAAGCCTACGTATATTCTGCCAGCGGAGTCTCCGTCAATGGAAAAATCGTTCCTTTCACACAATACTCGGAGACTTACGGCAGCACCGACCTCGGTTGGGAAAAATCGTACAACTGGAACATCGGTCTGGACTTCGGCATACTGAACAGCCGCATCGACGGTTCCATTGAATGGTTCAGAACAACCACCAAAGGATTATTATTCAAGCGTATATTGCCCATCACCAGCGGACTGACCGGATGGGGTTCTCCTCTGTCTATCTGGCAGAATATCGCCCAAACCAGCAATCAGGGCGTGGAAGTGATATTGAACTCCCACAATATACAGCACAAGGACTTTACATGGAACACGACCTTGTCCGCTACCTGGAGCAAGGAGAAGATAGACAAGCTGCCCGACGGTGACCTGATCTCCGAGAACCTGTTTACCGGCGAACCGATTCACGCCATTTACGGCTATAAATATGCAGGTATCTGGGGAAGTGACACTCCGAAGGAGACGCTAGATGCATATGGCGTAAATCCGGGATTTATCAAGATAGAGACAGTGGATAAAAACGGAGACGGCGGAGTACATAAATACAGCACCGACGACAGACAAATTCTGGGACATACGAATCCGGATTGGATCATCGGACTGAACAACTCCTTCACCTACAAGAACTTCGATTTATCCGTCTTTGCAATGGCACGCTACGGGCAGACAATCAACAGTGACCTGCTCGGCTACTATACCGCAGAGCAAAGTGTGACCAAGAATCAGCTGGCAGGCGTGGATTACTGGACAGAGGACAATCAGGGCGCATACTTCCCGCGTCCCGGAACGGGAGACGAACAAAAAACGGTATATCCTTCACTGAGAATACACGACGGCTCCTTCATCAAGATCAAGAATATCACTCTGGGATATACCCTCCCCGCCAACATTTCCCGCAAGGTATTGATGGAGAAATGCCGCATCTACGCTACGGCCTACAATCCGTTCATCTTTGTGAAAGACAAGCAACTGAAGGACACAGACCCCGAAACGAACGGTTCGGACGCGTTTCCCACCTATCGGCAATTTGTATTTGGAGTTAATCTCACATTCTAATTAAAGAAGAAAATGACAATGAAAAGTATACATTTAAAAACAGTTTTTTGCTCTGTCCTGCTGTCTGCACTATTCCTGCATTCCTGCTCGCTGGAAGAGTACAACCCGGGCGCATTTACCAATGAAACATTGGCTACCTCGACCGAGGGATACGAAACACTGATCAACCAGTGCTACTTCGCAATGGAAAGGTTTTACTACGGTGCCGCAGACTGGATGTCGCTAACCGAAGGGGATACGGACCTCTGGACGTACAAGGCTAACCAATCGACAAGCTACACCGAATGGTTCTGGTTTTTCGCCGGAACATCGCCCAACACGACCTACACCAATAACTGGTGGAACGGGACATACGACGGAATAGGTTCCTGCAACGAAGCCATCGCCTTAGGCGACAAGCCTCCCTACGCCACAGAAGAGGAACGGAATGCGAAAGTTGCCGAAGCCCGCTTCATGAGAGCTGTCTATTACTTCAACGCAGTAGAACAATTCGGAGGGGTAACCATGCTTACGGAACCGGAAACCAGCCTTAACTACTCTCCTGTCCGCACCGACCCAATGACTATCTACAAAGAAGTCATCCTGCCCGACCTGAGATTCGCATCCGAATGGCTGTCAATCGGGAATCATGCCACGACTACCACTCCGACCAAGAAAGCCGCTCTCGGCTTTTTGGCAAAAGCCTGTCTGCAGACCTACGAGTATGGAAGCACGGAATACCTGCAGGAAGCTCTCGACGCAGCTCTACAGCTGATCTCCGACTGCGAATCGGGTGGCGGGAAATACAACACTTATATGTATCCTACATACAGTGAAGTATTCGAAGAAAGCAATAACTGGGAAAACAAGGAAGCGCTCTGGAAACATCGCTGGTATGCAGGCACGGACGGACACGGTTCGAGCAACGGTAACTACAAGCTAAACCGCAATGACGAGTATTTCCTGTGTGACATCAATAAGTTCGGTGCCCGTGAAGACAATCAGGAGACACGACTGACATGGGAAGGCTCCATCAGCGGCATCTTCATGCCTACGCAACACTTGCTGAATCTGTATGTACAGAATGACGGCACGTTAGATCCCAGATTCCACCAGTCATTCACTACCGAATGGAAGGCCAATAAAAGTTATACTTGGGACGAAAGTGCCGTACACATGTACGACAAAGACGAAACAGTCATCGGCAAAGCTCTGAAGAAAGGTGATCCGGCCATTAAATTTATCATGCCGCAGGATGCGGATTATTCTACGGAAAAACAGAATGAGCACAAGACCGACTATTTGTTGATTGATTACAACCATGTCTACAGTGATGCAAACAACAATGTGAACATGAACTACTCGTATACAAATGTAACAGGGAATTACAAAAACGACGGTACCAGCGAGAATCTGTTCCGTTACTATTATCCGTCACTAAACAAGCACAACAGCAGTAACTATTACGTTGCAAACGCCTCCAAACAAAGAAACGGAAACTTAAACGCTACGTTTATCATGCGTATGGCGGAAGTTTATCTGATTGCCGCAGAAGCTGACATTTATCTGAACGGAGGAGCGAATGCCGCCAAATACCTGAATAAGGTTCGCGAACGTGCCGGAGCAAACCCGCTAACGGGCAGCATGACGGTTCGTGACGTATTAGACGAAAGAGGACGCGAACTATGCGGTGAATATTGCCGTTTCTACGATTTGAAACGGACAGGGATGTTCAAGAGTTCCGATTATCTGAAAGATACTCACCCGGATCTCGCACGGTTCTTTGATCCGAATTATGCTTTACGTCCCATTTCTACAACCTTTACCGCTACCATTATCAACGGCAGTGAGTATCAGAATCCGGGATATTAAATTGTAAGACCTATATACCCAATCATTATCGGTACGATAATCCATATAGCCACGCTATTTATCGTACCAATGATTGGGGATATTTTCCACACCTTTCCACAATTTTTTCCACACCGCCCCAATAATATCATTTTTTCAACTCCGCTGTTAATCTGTATCTTATCTTTTCAGCATTTCTTTATATCCTATTGGTATATCCTTTGTATCGACTTTATAGCAAATGTATTTTTAAATATAAAAGTATGAAGATTAATCAAAGGTTAACATTATGTTTTAGCTTACTGTTTTGTTTGTTGAGTATTTCGTATGCATCCGCTCAGCAACTGAACATATCCGGTGTTGTTATATCATCAGAGGATAATGAACCACTTATCGGTGCCACCGTCAGTGTAAAGGGGAATCCCACCAAAGGAGTGATTACCGATATCAACGGTCAGTTTCAATTGTCCGTGGAAATCGGAACCAAGATGTTGGTCGTATCTTATGTGGGAATGAAGACACAGGAAATACGCGTCCCCCGCAAAGAGAAAGAACTCAAAATAGTACTGATTCCCGAAACGATGGATATTGACGAGGTAGTAGTAACAGGGTATGGTAATTTCTCCAAATCCTCATTCACTGGATCGGCCAATACGCTGCGTACAGATATGCTGAAAGAAGTGCCTGTGATGAGCGTTGAGCAAAAGTTGCAAGGTATGACTACCGGTGTACAAATAACCAGCAGTTCCGGTCAACCGGGCGCCAACCAAAGTATTCGCATCAGAGGAATGGGATCGTTCAACGCTTCACAGGAACCTTTGTTTGTCATAGATGGAGTACCGGTTACTTCCGGGAGTATGAGTTCCGGTGGTCCTGATGCAGCATATATGAACAACTCCAAGACCAATATAATGAGTACGCTGAATCCGTCGGATATTGAAAACGTAACTGTAATCAAAGATGCGGCAGCGGCTTCCCTGTATGGTTCCCGCGCCGCCAATGGCGTCATATTGATCACGACTAAAAAAGGAAATACCGGAAAGGTACGCGTGGACTTGAACGTATCAGGCGGGTTCTCTCATGCGGCCGTTGACTTCCGCCCTACCCTCAACGGTGACCAACGGGAAGAACTGCTCTATGAAGGATTGCTGAACTACGCAACAGACAATGGCATGGAGTCTCCGACTAAATATGCCAGTTCCAATATCGGCACATATGCGTATAAGCCGGCCATGGGATACACGGACTGGCGAAAAGAGCTGCTCCGCACCGCTATGCATCAGAGTTATGAAGCTTCCGTCTCCGGAGGTAACGACCGTTCTACATTCTATGCTTCGCTCGGCTACAACAATCAGGAAGGATTGGCCAAAAACTCCAGTCTGGACCGTTACTCAGCACGCTTGAACATGACGCAGAAAGTCGGCAAATACGGGGAAGTAGGAGCAAATATGATGTTCTCGCAAATGAATCAGGAAATGAATGAGGAACGCGGATCATCTATCAACCCTTTCCTGTGCGTAGCCATGACCATGACACCTTCCATGGTGGTGCGTGATGAAGAAGGAAACTACGTAGGAGCTTATGACGGCACCAGCCTGAACCCGTTGCGCGACATACTCACCGATTACAACCGTGTGCGTATGACACGTATGTTTTCAACCGGTTACGCAGCGATAGAGCCAATCAAAGGTCTCAAACTGAAAGAGACATTAAGCTATGATTATACTATCCAGAAGGATTCACGCTACTATAACCCTTTGAGCTCGGCAGGTCCTAAAAGCGGAAGCGATGCCCAGACAGCCAAAGGCTTCATTGAATACGGCAAACTGATCTCATCGACCTCACTGAACTATGTGCGTACTTTCGCCCGCAAACATCATCTCGATGTATTGGCGGCTTATGAAATAGAAAGCTACCAGACAGACCACGCTTCGGGTGAAAAGTCCAAACTGCCCAGTGATAAACTGACAGAACCGGATAATGCCGCCGTATTGAACAGTTTCAAGTCTGCCACCCAAGCCTATCGAATGATTTCCTATCTATCACGACTGAATTATGACTATGACGACCGTTACTACATCGCCGGAAGTTACCGTCGCGACGGAAGTTCACGTCTTTCACCCAACAACCGCTGGGGAAATTTCTGGTCAGTGTCGGGTATGTGGCATTTGGGCAACGAGAATTTCATGAAAGCCGTAAAGCCGGTTTTGAGTGATGTCAAGATACGTGCCTCGTATGGTGTAAACGGAAATCAGCCCGGTTCATACTACGGCTACAAAGGATTGTACAGTTATGGAGAAAACTACATGGAGGCAGCCGGATCGTATGAATCGGCACAACCCAATGATCTGTTGACATGGGAAAAGAATTACAGCCTGAATCTAGGTATCGACCTTTCATTTATCAATCGTATTTTTGCGAGTCTGGAATATTACAACCGGGATACCAAAGACTTGCTTTACAGTCTCCCCATCAGCGCCACTACCGGATTTACCAGTTATTTAAGCAACATCGGACGCCTGAACAACAAGGGAGTAGAGTTTGAATTGCGTACGCTGAACGTTGTTTCCAACGACTTTAACTGGACCAGTGTTTTCAACCTGAGCCATAACCGGAATAAGATCGTTTCACTCAACGGACTATTAGACCAGACGATTGAGGGAACATGGTTCATCCATAAAGTGGGACTCCCCTATCATACGTTTTATGTAAAAGAGTTTGCCGGAGTAGACCCGCTGACCGGTTCTGCCCAATATTATCTGAATACAAAAAATGAGGACGGAAGCTACAATCGGGAACTCACCACCGATGCTGCCAAAGCAGAATCCATTCCGTACAAAACCGCTACTCCCAAAGTATCGGGAGGATTCACCAATATTCTGAATTACAAATGGATAGACCTAACCTTTACACTGACTTATTCGCTGGGCGGTTACTCGTTCGACAAACTGGGAACTTATATTGAAAACGGCAGCAGTTCCATCTACAGTTCACGATACAACTTGCCCGCATACATGATGAACCGTTGGCAAAAGCCCGGAGATCAGACGGATATCCCACGTTTCGTATATGGTGAACCGGCTACTTCCACCAACTCGTCCCGCTATATCCACAGCACCGATCATTTACGCCTGAAAAACTTTACCCTCGGCTTCACACTGCCCAACCAGTGGACTCAAAAGCTGATGATTGACAAAGTACGGGTATATTTCTCGGGAAACAATCTGCTGACCTGGGCCAAATGGAAACAGTATGACCCCGAAACACCCGTTAACGGTGAAGTCTTTTGTGAGGCTCCCGCCATGCGTACTTTCAGTTTCGGAGCTCAATTATCATTCTAACATTCCTATCATTCTAACTAAATAAACAACATAATGAAACGAATTCATATATACATACTTACAGCAATGGCTCTACTGAACAGCTCCTGCTCGGCAGACTGGCTAGACCTTAACACCACCAGCTCGGTAGAAACAGGACAGGCCATCGTCACATTGGACGATGCCCAGATCGCTCTGAACGGAATTTATCGTCTGGCATCCGGCCATAGCTATTACGGAGACAACTATTGGTATTACGGCGATTGCCGTGCCGCCGATGTACAGGCACGTATCACCAAAGGAGACGGAAAACGCGTATCTCCCTATTATGAATACAATGTGCTCGCTTCCGATAATCTGAATATTGTACTGCCGTGGAATACTGTTTATAAAGTAATACGACAGACGAATAATCTGATACAGAAAATAGAGTCGGGCAGTATTCAAAGCAGTGATACTAAAGAATTGAACCGCATCAAGTCCGAAGCGCTGGTGATGCGGGGGCTTTCCCTCTTCAACCTGACCCGGTTGTTCGGAATGCCTTATACGAATGACAAGGGGGCTTCATTGGGAGTACCCATCGAGACCTCCCCTTCCGATCCCACGCATAAACCGTCACGCAGCACTGTAGCGCAATGCTACGAACAGGTAGTCAGCGACATGAGCAATGCACTGTCCGGGTTGAGACAAGAGACATCCAATGGCTATATAAACTACTGGGCAGCTCAGGCATTACTGTCAAGAGTCTATCTGAATATGGGTGAATATCAGAAGGCTTATGATGCCGCTACGGATGTGATCAAAAACAACGGCGGACGTTATCAGCTTTACAGCTATGAGGAATATCCCAATGTATGGGGGCAGGATTTCCAGTCCGAATCATTATTCGAACTTTACATCACTTTATCCGAACCTTCAGGAGGTACGGGCGGTGAAGGTGCTCCGATGGTTTATGCCAACGAAGCAACGGTCGACTGGAATAATCTGATCTTGTCGGAAGATTTCCTGAACCTGCTGAATGAAGACCCCAAGGATGTACGCCACTGCCTGACAAAGGAATCTGTCATCGAAAACAACACCGGACTTCCGGCTGCCGCTATGCACGAGAAAGTCTATCTTGCCAAATTTCCCGGCAAGACCGGAGATGATCCCAAAACTAATAACATTTGCATCATCCGCCTTTCCGAAGTCTATCTGAACGCGGCTGAAGCGGGACTGAAAAAAGGAACGGATCTTGAAGAAGCACAAGGTTATCTGAATGACATCATCAGCCGCCGTACGACGGATACCAGTCAGCAAGTATCAACGGAGACTTTTACTCTGGACAGGATTCTTAAAGAGCGCCGCAAGGAACTGGTTGGCGAAGGGGAAGTCTTCTATGACTACTTACGCAATGGTCTGGCTATTGAACGCAAGGGCAGCTGGCATCTTGAGACTTTAAAAGCGTCTAACGCACAAAAGATAGAAGCTACCGATCTGAGAATAGCTCTGCCTATTCCACAAAGCGAGATAGATGCCAATCCGAATATACAGCAGAATCCAAGGTAAGCAACGTCAATTGATGTATACCATTTCCGGAATAAGCTGGCTATACTCACGTGTTTAGCCTCTTCCCGATTTCAAAGAAGGTACATTTCACCAAAGAATGAAGTGTACCTTCTTTGTCTTTCAGCAGCAGTTCCCACTCTCCGGTTTCTCTCCTCCTTAGTGAACGAATCGATAAAACACCCCCTTTTTCACCGGCATCTATTGTGGGCAGAATTGTTTTTCCTATTTTTGTACTTGACAGAAAATTATTAAGGACTACTTTATGAAAAACATTATAGATAAGATGAACTCTTTGTATCCCATTTCGGATGAAACGATACAAATACTAAAAGAAAATACAGTATTATGTCATTTTCCAAAGAGGTATCAACTGATAGAGGCTGACAAATTTTGCAAATCGGCTTATTTTATTGAAGAAGGAATGACCCGCTCTTTCTGGCTGGTAAACGGAGAGGAAATAACGACTTCCTTTGCGTGTGAGGGAGCGATTGTCTTCAGCATGGATGAATTGTATTATAATAAGATGAGTGAAGAATTTGTGGAAACGCTTGAGGACGTTGTCGCATACAGAATATCACTGACCGATCTGCTACGGCTGTTTCAGACCAATATCGAACTGGCAAACTGGGGAAGAGTGATTCATCAAAACGAATACAGACGCCTGCACCGTTCGCACAAAGACCGCCTCACCCTGTCTGCAAAAGAAAGATATGAAGCATTCAAACTTCAGTTTCCTCAAATGTGCCAGCGGATACAATTGGGATATATCGCCTCTTATCTGGGCATCACACTTTCAACACTCAGCCGCCTCAGAGCATACAAATAATTCCCATATACGGCAAGATTTTGATGCAGGACAAATTTTTAAACCTATAAAATCCGTATTTTTGCGGCTTCTACAATGACTAATACTAATTTGAACAATAATTTAAAACATGCAAAAAATCTCTTCCTCTGCATTTGCAGACTCTAAACCCCATTACGTACTCCTTGACGGACTGCGAGGGGTTGCGGCTCTTTTGGTGATATGGTATCATGTATTCGAAGGTTTTGCTACAAGTCCCATAGACCAAAAATTCAATCATGGGTATCTGGCTGTCGATTTCTTCTTTATTCTCTCGGGCTTCGTTATCGGCTATGCTTATGATGACCGCTGGAAAACAACGATGACCCAAAAAGAGTTTTTCAAACGCAGGTTAATCCGTCTGCATCCGATGGTTGTTATGGGAGCCGTTTTGGGTGCTATTACATTTTGCATACAAGGCTGCGAGCAATGGGACGGTACCCGTGTTTCCATATCGATGGTAATGGTGGCTATGCTTCTCAATCTTTTCCTGATTCCGGCTGTTCCGGGCACGGGTCCCGAAGTCCGTGGAAACGGCGAGATGTACCCTTTGAATGGTCCCAGCTGGTCTTTGTTCTTCGAGTATATCGGTAATATTTTGTATGCCCTATTTATTCGCCGACTGTCTACCAAAGCACTTACGATACTCGTTGTGATAGCAGGAATCGGATTGGCTTCCTTCTCGATATTCAATCTTTCCGGCAACTATCATCTGGGAGTAGGCTGGTCGATGATCGACTATAACCTGATCGGAGGTTTTCTACGTATGCTGTTCGCATTCTCTATCGGATTATTGATGTCACGCATCTTTAAACCTGTCCATATCAAAGGTGCTTTCTGGATATGCAGCGTAGCAACTCTCGTTTTACTTTCCATGCCGTACGTTGGCGGTCATACTTCGCAGTGGATGAACGGTATTTACGATGCTATATGCACCATTCTTATTTTCCCGCTACTTGTCTATCTGGGTGCTTCGGGAAAAACGACGGATAAAGGTACAGCCAAAATCTGTAAATTCCTGGGAGATATATCTTATCCGGTATATATCATACATTATCCTTTCATGTATCTGTTCTATGCCTGGTTATGGAGCAAAGAGCCACATATCACTTTCTCCCAGTCATGGCCGGTAGCCTTATGTGTCTTCTTCGGAAGCATTGTGTTGGCTTACCTTTGCCTGAAACTGTATGACGAGCCTGTAAGAAAGTGGTTGAGCAAGAAGTTTCTGACAAAGAAATAAGGTAATTATCATAACAGGGAAGGGTGAAC
>ENA-UEQX01001232-UEQX01001232.1-human-gut-metagenome-genome-assembly--contig:-NODE-1232-length-15962-cov-6.469751_pt1 | contig 15962 bp, 2 predicted proteins | sample MGYA00242952_ERZ507952 | MGnify/ENA primary metagenome ERZ507952 (study PRJEB26167, sample SAMN06115425) | human gut metagenome | host: Homo sapiens | place: China:Sichuan | collected 2015-04-07... | reverse complement strand
ATTTAATTAACCAATCAACGGCCTAATCACTCATATAATAAAAAAACTTATTAAATTATTGACGTTAAGAGAAGATGGCTTTATAATTAAAGTATAAGGTTAAGTATAACCTTATGCTTAACTATATGTTTTGTTCCATTAAATTAATAGAATATATCTTACTGCGAGCAGGTGGTCATAACCTTTAGTTAATTGCTGTTTCGCAGAGGATGCTCTAAGATTAATTCAGAAGATTATTGCTTTTTTATGAATATCGGACAGGCATTAATAAGGAGGGAAACTAAGATGAAGGTCAACCGTAAATTCCTGCGTAGCGCAGAAAGGCTCAGCTTGAGCGCTATTGCGAAAGATTCCGCTGCACAGAAAATTGTCAGCGCTGTTACGGCCATTGGCTTTGTAATGCAGCCTGTAGCTGCTTTGGCGAGCACGATTACTAGAACCGATGGTGGTCCAAATGTCAGCTTTAATAATGGTGTTGCTGACGTATTTGCCGGCAAAGTTGTCGGTGACGTAGCAATTAACAAGTTTGCTGAATTCCAACTGGACGCTAATAATATTGCCAATATGTACTTTGGCACGAACAAAGACGGCAATGCTGCTAATCTGGTCAACTTTGTTGATTCACGTATTGATATCAACGGCACCGTCAATGCGATTCAGAACAAAAAGATTGGCGGTAACCTTTTCTTCTTCAGCTCCGACGGTATGGCTGTGGGTAAAAGCGGTGTGATTAATGCCGGTGCGCTTTACGTTGCTACGCCGACTGAAAATGCCTTTAAGGATTACAAGAACCTTAAAACTGAGGATCAGTTTAAAACCATAATCAAGGAAGAAGGCTTTGCCAATATTCCCATCAACGCCAGCGGCACCATCAGCGTTTTAGGTAAGGTTAACGCTGTTAACGCTGTTAATTTGCGTGCGGCCAAGATTGGCGTGGGCAAAAATGTAAGTGATAATAATATCGGTGATGTAACTGCAGGCGCAACGGCAACGGGTGCGTCTATTAGTACTGGTGTTGTTGTTGATTTTTCTAATTTAGTAAATATCAAAGGTAAAGTTAATGTTAATGCAGGCTTGACTGGAGACCTCAAGGCTACTAAAGCTAAAGATGCCAGCGGCGATATCGTTCTTGCAGCCTATAACAATTATAATGATAACTATAGTGTCACGGATGACTTCAGCAAAATTGCCGGGGAAAGCGTTAATGCCGAGCTTACCGTTGCAAAAGACGCTGTGGTGAAGGCTGCAGGCAATGCCAAGCTGAGCGCACAGGCGTTGAACAATGTTTTAGTTGAAAAATCCGAGCAATATAAAGAAAATTATACTCCCTCCGCTTCTACTAATTCCCATCTTTATGGGCAGATTGTTACTACTAATGCTACAGTAAATGTTGATGGCACTGTTGAAGCAAAGCAGGTTGATATTACTGCCGATGCAAAGAACCGTTATATTAGCGCGGAAAGCAGCGTGCTGAACGCCAGCAACGCTACTTCTAATATTGTGGGCGCACTCACAGCTAATCTTGATGCTTCCTATGCAGTTTTGAACAGCAAGGCCGAGGTTAACGTAGGTAAGGACGCTGTTATCAACGCTACCGGCAGTGATACTAAGACTGTCGACAGCAAGGGCAAGGAAGTAGTACAACCGGCGCTGAATATCAAGGCGAACAGCAGCGTGGAAGCTGGTGCAGGTGCCAGCACTGCTTTACTGAAGGTTATGAACGTGGCAGGCACCAATATCATCCCGGCGGCTGCTGTAACCTACAGCCAAACACATAATGAGGCAGCAGTAAATATTGACGGCACCCTTAAATCCACGGGCGGCACGTCCGTTACTGCCTTGGCCGACAGCAAGGTGAACAGTGAAGCTAAGGCCACCACCATGGATGTTTCTGAAAACCCCAATTTGGGTGATGTAGCGTTGAATATCACTACGGGTGACAACAAGAGCAGTGTTACTATTGGCAAGACTGCGAAGATGACTGAGCTGCAAAAGGACGTCAACATTGAAGCGAAATCCCAAAACAGTGTGATTACTAAGGCAGAGGTAAGCACAGGTGAAAAGGCTGTAGTTGCTACCGCTATCAACGTAACTGATTATGACAGCAAGGCAAATGTCAACATCAATGGCAATGTAAGCAGCAAGGATGGAAGCCTGTCTGTTAATGCGGAAAATGTTTTGACGGATAATACTGTCATTGCCAACAACGCTATGGGTTCTTCGGCATTTATGAAGAAGATTGTTACCAATATCAAAGGCTCTCAGTCCTTAGATTCGCTTATTGGCGAAAACGGCGCTAAGGATCAATTATTGGGCGGTATTAAAAAATGGCTGGCCAACGCCAAGTACACGCCGCAAAAGCTGAAGGATAAGCTTAACGCGCCGTCTACACCTTCTGCACCGACGCAGCCTAAGCCGTGGGATAAGCTGGCTGATTTCATGAGCACCGGCGTCAGCGTGGGCGTTGCAGTGGAAAGCAATACTGCTGATGTAAAAATTGGGCAGGGTGTTGCGCTTGCTGCCAAAAATGATCTTAATATCACTGCTAAAAGCGTTATTGAAGATACCCAGATGCAAATTAACGGCAAGAGCAATAACTATGACAAGGATACTAGTAATAAAGCACTTGTTAATGCGTCCGTGCTTTACGGCAAGCTGGATAATACTGCAACTGTAACTGTAGCCGGTGGCGAGGAAGCACAAGGCTCTGCCCCTGCTACCAACGTTACGCTTACCGGTGGCAAGGTAAATATTGCGGCCAACAGCAGCTTTGAATATAACCGTATCAACCGCATGGTGCAGGAGGTTAAGGATGCCTGCGCCAAGGTTAAAGATGCCTATAAAGGCACCAACAATGATGAAATCAACGCTAAGGCAGATGCTTTGAGCACTGCAGCAGATGAATTCTTTACATATGCCAAGAATAACTGCTTCTCTTCCAACGGAGAAGAGCAGGTAGATTTCATGGACCTGTTCGGTGGGGAAACATTCCAGAAGTTCACTAAAGCTTGCAATGACTTGACCAGCGCTTTAGGTGATAAAGCAGCGGGTATTGCTGTAGGTCCGCTTAATGTAGTGGGTGCGGCTGCAGCCTTTGCTAATCCCAACAGCTATCTTAATTTCTCGGCAGGTAGTGCTAACGGCGGCAAGAGCGGCCCTGGAGAAAATGAAAAGCCTGCTACAATTGCGCTGGCAGGCAGTGCAGTAGCAACGGATATCAGCAATAATGCGCGCGTATTAATCTAACATTACTGCCAAAGAAGAGCTGGCAATGCAGGCTGCGTCCAAGCAGTTTGATGTATCGCTGGCAGGTAAGCTTGGCTTAAACGGCGGTGGCGAAAACGCAGCTGGCGGAACCTTTGCCGTTGGCTTTGCTGATGCCAACAGCCTTGTTGCGGTTGCACAGGGAGCGGAGCTGACTGCAGGCTCTATAAATATAGATACAGAAAATAAAATTGACCATGTTCAGCTGTCACTTGCTGCAGGCAAAGGCGCAAGCAACGGCATCAGCGGCATGGTGGGATACCTTGAGGGTGCAAGCAACAGCCTTGTTTCCGTAGATGACGAAGCAGTTATCAACGCAGGCACGGGCGCAGTCAACCTCAATGCTAAGAATGATACTAATGCTTATAGCGCAGCAGGTGCTGTGGCTATGGGCGAAACTGCAGGCATTGGCGTTGCAGCAACGATTACCAATTTTGACCGCTATACATATGCAGCAATTGGTGATAATGGCAATGCAGTTCCTCCGCAGGCAACGACTGAGCAGGGAGAAAGCGGCAGCGATAGCGTTGATACAAGTGCTACCCTTGGCGAGGACGCGAACGCGGACCGCAGCAAGGAAGCTAAAAAGCTGAAGAACACTGCTACCGAAAAACGTGCAACGCTGCAGCAGCTGGTGCAGAATGCTTCCGGTCTGCGTCAGGGCACTAATGGTGATAAGGACACGGACGGCAAAGATATTAATTATACCGAGCAGGCAAACTTCTTCGGCTCCAAGACTGCTGAGGGCGCTAAAGGCTCTATCAAGGCAGGCTCGCTTGAGGTTAATGCTGAAACCGGCGGCAAAATTATCAATGTAGCTGTTGCCGGCGGCGCGTCTACCGCTGATGACAGTGGTGAAGTTGGTGTTTTTGACAAGCTGGGTAATTTCGTAAGCAACAAGACTAATGCTCTTACAAATAAGCTCCATGCTCTTGACCATAAGGTAGCAGGCAAGATCAACGGCCTGATGGACCGTCAGACAGAAGCGCAGAAGGTACTGCCTACTGACCAAAAGCCTACTGCTACTCCGTCCGGGCAGCAGTCCTCCGTAACTATTGCCGGTGCAGGCAGCGCAGCAATTAATCTGCTGGATGGCGATACCGGTGCGCTTGTAGACAATGTTAAAATCAATATTAATGATGCTGCTAAGGATAAAACTATCACTGTAACTGCCAAGGACACTGCTATGATGGTGGCTGCCGGTGGTGCTGCAGGCATCTCCTGGAAGAAGCTGACTAAGGACAATAATGCGAATAGCCATAATGCAGCCTTTGGCGGTACTGTTGCTGTAAATGATATTGATTCGCAGACCTTGGCGGTAATCAGCAACAGCGAAATTGAAAACGCTGCTGCGATTATCAACAATGCGCAAAAATCCGGCTCGCTGGCAGCTGCAGGCCTGGGACTGGCGCTGGCGAAGAATTCCGGCGGCAATGGCGGCACTAATATTGCTGCTACCGTCAATGCGTCGGTAAATATTGCAGATAATACTGCTTATGCATTGTTGCAGAATAATAAGGTTAATAATGAAAATGTAAGCGGTGAGGATAAGCGTGCAACCTCCATTACCAATACAGCTTTTGATAATGATATTCAGATAACCGGCGGCGTGAACACCAGTCTTTCTATTGGTGGCGATAACGCTTTTGTCGGCGGCGCGACTGTGTCCTACGGTTCGCTGAAGAATGATGTGCAGGCGGCCATTTTAGGTGGCACCTATGACAAGATTACTACTGCTGATGTCAAAGCGACTACCAACATGACGCAGGTTGGCGTAGCTGCCAACGTGAGTGTAGCAGGCGGTGCCAAGACCTCCTATGCCTTCTCCGGCAATTCCGCCTACAATAAATTGGATAACTATGCCAATGCAACGGTTGAGGGCGTAACACTGACCGGCGAAAGCCTGAATGTTGCAGCCTATGATACAGCGGAATCTGCTAATACGCAGGCTGAGTATCTCAAAAAACGCGGCCTCGATGCTGATGGCTCTGCCTACCTGGCGCAGGTTAAGGAAGCAGCAGATGAAAGCGGCGACAGCGATAAGCCTACCAATGTTGATATTACCCGCGGCGGCAATGTGATTGTTACAGGCGCGGTAAGCGTAGGCGTTACCACCGGTAACGACGGCGGCAGCGCAGCTGCATCTGTAACTGTCAGCGATATTGACAATGATTACAATGCTAAGATTAAGGACAGCAATATTACGACTACCGGCAAAGGCAGCGGTGACAAATTGGTCGGCACGAACGTTAATGCGGCAAGCCATACTGTACTGGCAGGCTTTGCGGCCGGTGTTGCCGGAACTGCAGGCAGCTTCGGCGTAGGCGGCAGTGCTAACTGGCAGTCGCTGAACAACGATATTACGGCAACTGTTGAAAACAGCACACTTGTTACGCCTAAAACTGATGTAAAGGCCGAAAGCGGTGCTTTGGCAGTGAATGTTGCAGGACAGATTGGTGTTACTGCCGGTTCCAAATCTAAGGTGGGCGCAGGTTTGGCAGTTGCCTACAATTCCCTGAACAATACCACAGGTGCGTATGTCAAGGGCAGCGAAATCAGCGGCGCGAATGATGATGCTAGCAGTATTCTTACTGTAGATGCAGCCAACAAGGGTAACGTTTACAGCGTCGGCGCAGCAGTTACCGCAGGTACGGCCAATGCTTTGAATGGCGTGGTTGTTGTTAACCGCGGTCGTAATGATGTAGAAGCTGTTATTGACAAATATGACGGCGAAAATGCGAAAACTGATGGTGGACGTACGAAGCTCAATAATATGAGTAAGGTGGCAGTGAAGTCCTCGGATGACAGCAACCAGCTGGCAGTAGTGGGTGCGGTAAGCGTCAGCGCAGGCAGCAATGCTAAATTTGCAGCTGGCGGCAGCGTAGCTTATAACGAAATCGGCAATATCACCGGCAGCGCTGGCGAGAAAAAGCAAACCAACAAGGCTGCTATCAATAATGCTGATATTACCACTACTGAAGATGGCAAGATTAGCGTCAATGCCGTAGATGAATCTACGCTGACGACTATTTCCGTAGGTACCTCCATTACTACCGGTAATGTGGCCTTCAGTGGCGCAGGCTCTGCTGCTATGATCAAGAAGGATACTGATACAGAGCTTGTTAATACCAATATCAATAAGGATAAGAATAATGCAGCGACTGTGCAGGCTACTGCTGACAGCAAGGGCAAGATTACTACCGTTGCCGTTGTTGCTGCAGGTGCTAAAGACGCTGCGATTGGTGCAGGTATTGCGGTTAACCAGCTTGATGCTGATACCAATACTACTGTTACCAAGGGTGAATACAAGGTTAAGGGCTTCACAGCTGAAGCTAAATCCGACAGCAGCATTCTTTCTGTCGGCGTAGCTGGCGGTGTTGCCAAAACTGCAGGTATTGCCGGTAATATCGGCGTTAACCTGCTGGCGAACGATACTAAGGCTACGATTGACGGCGCCAAGATTAATGCAGACGGCACGTTGGCCGTAATTGCCAAGAGCAAGGACACCCTGCAGAATTTTGCAGGTGCCTTTGGTGTGGCTGCAGGCGGTCAGGCCGGCGTTGGCATGGGCGTAGCCTACAATGAAATCAGCGGTACTACTGAAAGCGTAGTTAAGAATAATGCAGAGCTGACGGCAGCAGGCAATGATGCAGGTGTGGCTGTCAACGAACGCAATAAGGATAATGATAATGTAGTCAGCGATAAAAAGCGCACCGGCGTTATTATTGCGGCTGATGCGGAGCACAAGCTGACGAATGTAGCAATCAGCGGCGGTGTGGCAGTCAGTGCGGACGTTGGCGTGGGCGTAGCAGGTACGGTTACTGTTAACCGTATTTTGGGCGCAACCAATGCCACGGCAACGGATAGCAGCATTAATGCAACATTGACCGACCGCAGCAAGGCAGACGTTTATGTAGCAGCAAACGATGCTACCAAGAGCGAAAGCCATGTAGGTTCGCTGGGTGTAGGCGGTGGCGCTGATGGTGGTGCAGGCTTCGGTCTGGCATCTGATACTGGTGTTGTCAGCAGAAATGTAACGGCAATGATTGACGGTGGCAGTGCGAAGAAGCTTGTCAACGGCAATAGCATTGACGTCGCTGCCTTGAATAAGGCGAAAATGTCCACCAACTCCTACGGTATTGCCGCAGCCGGCGGCGCTTATGGCGCCGGAGCCGGCGCAGGCACCGTTTCGGTTGCTAAGCTGGACGCAGAAACTACTGCTGCAGTAAAGAATATCCAAGGCACGAATAATGGTTTGGCAATTACTGCTGACCACGTTAACGATATTACGTTGCGCAGCGCTGCTGCCGCAGCTTCCGGCGCGCTCGTGAGTGCTGCCGGTGGCGCAGGCATCGGCGTAGTGGATGATGACAGCAAGACTGTTGCTGAGCTGAGTGGCAGCAAAGTAACGGCTGAAACAGGTGATATCACTGTCAACGCTGCCAACAAGACTGATGTGAAAACAGCAGTCTTTGGCGTAGCTGCCAGCATGGTTGCAGGCGGTCTGAACGTAGCTGTAAATAATTTGGATAACACTGTTTCCACGCTGGTGAAGGATAACAGCAACCTGCAAGCACAGGGCACCTTCGCAGCGAAGGCAGATAACATTGTGAAAACAAGCTTTGTCAATGGTGCTGATGCAGTGGGCGCTGCAGGCGTTGCCGTCGGCATAGGCGTGAATACAATTGATACAGGCGTGATCACCGAAATTAGCGGCAGCAAGATTACTGCAGGTACTATCGACGTAGCAGCAACCGAAAGGCTGGACGTTAATCAGGTGGTACAAAACGCTGCTCTCGGCGGACATGGCTACAGTGCGAATGTCAGCGTAACTACAATTGGTGCAGCAGCTGCAGACCAGTACGGAGACAGCGAAACTACGGATAGTGATAAAAAGGCTACCTTTAATACAAACGATATTCTCAATAAAGCAAATGCTGCGATTGAAGGCCAGGGAACTGTCGGCACTGTTACTAATAAAGACGGCAAGAGCAGTTCTAACGCTGCAGGCATGACCTTTGATAAATATACCGGTAATGATGGACAAAAACTGAATGCAGCACCTGGTACTAATGCTAGCAAGGGCAGCGGCACGGCTGAGGGCGTGCAGGCGAAGGTAAGCAATTCTACGCTGCAGGCAACAGGCGATACGAAGGTTAATGCTAAGCGTACTGTTGACGCCAAGCTGACATCGGCGCAGGTGGCAGCAGGTATCGCAGGCAATGGCATTGCTGCTTCTGTTGCAGTAATGGATGTAGAACGCAAGACCGGCGTAACCATCAACAATAACAGCAAGCTTAGCGGCAAGAATGTAACGCTTGGCAGTGCGCAGGACGGCACATCCAAGATTGATGCTTATCAGGTAGCAGCAGGCGCTGCTTTCGCAGGCAGTGCTGCCTACGCGCAGAACAGTCTGCATGGCGCTAATGCTATTACTATCGATAGCAGTACGCTTCAGGCTACAGGCGATAACAGCTCCAGAGGTACGCTGACAGTTAAGGCAGAGGATACCAGCAGTACAGCAGTACGCACTATCGGCGCAACTGCAGGCGCTGTGGCTGGCGGTGTGCTGGTAACTAATGCTACAAATAATAGCGATAATACTGTAACTATTGGCGGCAGCAAGTTGATTGCCGGCAAAGAGTACAGTTACGGTAATGGATATTATAATATCGGCAAGGTTGACGTTGCTTCTGTCAAAGCTAACAGCATCACCGCCGAAACCTATGGCGGCATGGTTGGCATTGCTGCAGCGCAGGGCATTGTTGCACTTGCTACAGATGCAGGCAGCAGCAAGGTTAACGTAACCGGTGCTTCCGGCTTATTGGGCAAGAGCGTAAGCATGAACGCAACCAATAAGCCTGCAGTACGCGCAGAGGCACAGGCTTATTCCGGCGGCCTGCTGGCGGTAGCAGGCGTGGCAGTATCCAAGGCTAAGGCCAGCGGTACGGTAGAAGCAAAAATTGCGGACGGCAGTAGCTTTGCAGCCGATAACGTAGAGATTACGGCAAACGTAACAACTCAGACTGCCAAGGACAAGAACGATAACGAATATGTTGTAGATAATGTAAGCGCCAAGACAATCGGAGCTACTGCCTCCGGACAATACGCTGCAGGCTTCAACACTGCTTATGCAGAAAATGATATGACAGTCAGCGTTGATGTGGGCAAAGAGCAGTATAATGTCAACGCTTTGAAGCTCAAGGCTGATAATGCTTCGGTTATTTCGGCAGATACCCTGGGTGTAACAGTGGGCGGTTATATTGCCAGCGGCAGCAACTGGTCTGATACCAAGACGAACCTGACGACCAGCGTAAAGGCAGCGGGCGTTAAAGAGAATGTATACAACAGCCTGGGCGCTGTAAACTAAACATCAGCAGCTCCGGCTACAGTGCAGTAAACAATGATGCCAATGGCTATGGCGGCGGTATTGTAGGCTTCAACCCTGTTGCTGCAAGGTCGCAGAATGAGATTATTACCAATACTACTGCTGACGTGAGCGGCAAATGGCAGGGTGTAGGCTCCCTAAAGGTTGCTGCTAACAATGCGGATAAGCTGGATATTCTGGCGGACTCCCTGACGGCGGCTGTTGTCGGTGCCAGCGGCACAGAAATTAAAAACAAGGTTGCGCATAACGCTAATATCAACGTAACAGGCGATATTACAACCAGTGGCAAGCAGTCCTACATTGCCAACAACACACTGAACCATGACGTTGACCTGAAGGGCAGCGGTTATGGCGGCGGCAGTGTCAACGTTAATGATATGGACAATGATCTGACATACACTGCTGGCGTAAACATCAACAATGCAACCTTGAACGGTACCGGCAGCGCAGGCTCTATTGAGGCGCTTGCTTATACCGACGGCAAGATGAATTACAGTAATACGCTTAAATCTGCCGGCGTTGTTCCTGTTACTATCGCAGCAAGCAAGAATGTTATCACCTATAACAACAGCATCAATGTTACTGGCAGTAATCTGTCGACGGCGAAGGCTGATCAGGATATCACCCTTGCGGCAACCGATGAAACCACTGCAACCTTCGATACTACTGCTGATACCCAGGGAGGTGCTGTGGGTGCAGCTTCTGCTAAAACAGATAACACTCTGAACCGCAGCAACAAGATTACCGTTACTAACGGTAAGATTCTCAGCACCAATGACGTAAATATTTACGCAGGTGCAAACCTGGACGGCATCACCTCCTCGTTGACCTATAACGTGCTGGCGGATGCATATAACAAGACGGCAGTTCCTCTGGCTACTGTTCCGAAAGCCAAGAACACGATGACGCAGGAAAATCAGGTAAGCATCAACGGCGATATCGACAGTGTACGCCACGTCAACTTCAAGGCTGGCAAGGGCATGACCACTGTATCGACCTCCGCCCGCGAATACAACTTCTATAAGGGCACGAGCGGTAGCGGTTCTGTTACCTCCACCGCCTTGGGCGAGGTAACTCCGGGCGAAACAGTTGCCAATTATGTGGATATTGCCAGCGGTAAAAGGGTACGCGCAGGCATCCATAATAATCTGGAGCTTACTATAAGTGGCAGCACTAACGTTATACAGCCGCAATATAAGGATGGTAAGGTTGTTAAAGACGGCAGCATAGACTTCAGCGGCATCAAGGTTGAAACTGGTGCAGGTCAGGATTGGTTCAATACCAAGCAGAATGTTGTTGCAGATGTGGTTGATCTGGAAAATGGTCTTTATGCCCGTTTGCAGGAAATTAATGATCTCTTAGGACAATATGCTTCTGATTCTGGCGAATATAATATTTTGAACAGTGAAAGAGAGCGCATCCTTACCCAGATGGAGGAGAATGGCTTTGTCAAGACCAGAGTAGAAGGTGGCAAAACCTACAAGAGTATTTTCGATAAGATTTCTTTGCCGGCAGTTGATGTTAAGGATATCGTTGTTTCTGGTGGCAACATCAACATCGAAGCCGATAAGCTGCAGGGCAGCGGCAACCTGACGGCGCAGGGTGCCAATAACCTGACGATTAATAACAGCAGTGACCTGTACCTGAAGATTAACGACCTGGCTATTAAGGATAAGGGTGGCGTAATCCGCTACAACGATGCCGAGGTAAAGAGTGTTGCTGGCTTCAATGGTACAATGAATACTGCTGCAGGCACTAATGCTGATCCGAAGATTACTGTCAAGAGCACTGGCACATCTACCAACGGACTGACTAAGCCTGATATAGGTATCTTTGGTACTGTGCAGAACAGCGCCGGTGACGTTTTAATCCAAAACAGCAATTACAATATCAACGTAGACGGCAATGCCAATATCAGCGCGCGTAACATCGAGCTGAAGGCTGACAAGGGTTCGGTAACGCAGAACAGCAAGGGCCTGCTGCTTATCGGCGGCGACCCGGTAACCAAGTACCAGTTCAGCAATGCTATTGCCAAAAAGATTCAAAGCTATGTTTCCCAACAGGCTATTGCTGGCAAGACTACGATTGATTGGCTGAGCAATATCAGCAGCTACGATGATTATAAGAAAGCTTTGATTGAGCATAAGACCGAGCTTGGGCTTAGTGATGATGAGGTTAAGCAGATCGAGAATTACCGCGTTAACAAATCCAGCGGTATTGTTGCAGGCAACAACGTTTATGTCAGCGGCCTGAATGTTAACCTGGATGGCCTGGTACAGAGCGGCTACAAGGAATTCAAGGTTACGCTTGATAAAAAATCTAATAAAAAAATCAGTAACCTGGATAAGGCCTACGCTCTTAATAAGACTGCGCTTACAGATCAGTATGTTATGTCCAACGAGAAGTATTGCGTAAGCACAAAGGCCGGCGCAGTTTATAACTCAAAAACTGGCGCTTATGACTATACTGTTAAGGTTTACTATAACCCCGCAACTAAGGAGCTGCTGACGGAAGCAATTGAGCCTAACGGCGGTAAGATTTATATTACCGGCGCACTGTCGAGCACTGGCAGCGGTAAGCTGCTGGCAATGGACGGTACTGCCAATATTGCGATTGATACTACGAAGGCAGACCGCAATTTGCGGGTGAACAAAATCACTAATAAGGATATCACCGGTCTCATCAGCATTAAGGATACGCAGAAGAATACCTTGACTGAGTACACTACTGATGGGCAGAAGATGTCCGTTAAAACAACCAAGCTTAATAATAAAGGTAACGTGATTTCTAGCAGCACAACGCAGGTTAATGGTGCTACTACTACTTATGCACCGGCTAAAGGCATGACAATCAACTGGACTGGCGGTACCTCCGGCGACAAGAAGATTGTCAAGTGGCAGTATAAGAAGGACTTCGTTTTCTGGGGTCTGATTAAATACGGCACTACCAAGGACTTTGTCGAGAATGAAGAGGTTAAGAATGGTAAGACGGAGGTTTCTTCCACCAGTATCACTGGCGCCGATCCGCTTGGTCAAGGTACTGTTATCAAGGTGAACAATAATGCCAAGGAATATGGTGTAACAACTAAGGAATATAATGATCCTAATGCAACAACTTACACTCCTGTTGTCGAAAACAAGAAATATTCCGGTCTGTCAGGCAAAATCTTCGGCTATGGCAATTGCACCTACACCTGGACTGAAACCCAGATGCATTCCACCAGCAGTACCTATACAATTAAGGGCGATAAGCCGATTAACGTTGGCTTCATGACCGGCGGCAGCGGTGACATCAGCGTTTCCAGCGCCAAGGATATGTATCTTGCAGGCAACATCAGCAATGCAACTAAGGCTGACGGCAGCGCAATCGGCAAGGTTACCTTAAACAGCATTGGTGGCGCTATCAGCTCTGTTGGCAGTGCACGCGTTGACGCGGATGACCTGACTGCTAAAGCAGCCAAAGGTATCAGCATCAATCACAGTGTGTTGGGCAACATGGCGAAGCTGAATATTGAAGCAACGACTGGTGATGTAAGCATTAATTCCGACCGCGGCAAGCTGCAATTTGTCGGCGGCAATAAGGGAGCTTTAAACGGCAATCTGGTAATCAACGCAGCAGGTGACATTACTACAGCAGATGGCACTGTTTTGAACGGCAACCGCATTGATTTCACCACTCTTGGTGCAATCAACGCAGCGATTGCTCCCGGTCAGACGCTGACCAGCAGTGATACCATGTCTGCAAGCGTAAATGCCAATGCTTATGGCGATATTACACTGACCAACAGCAATGGTGATATGCGTATCGGTCATATTGCCAGCAAGAATGGTGATGTAAGCCTCACAACCAGCGGCAGCTTTATCGACGTAGTAGGCGACAGCACCTTGTCCGACAGCGAAAGCAAGCTGCAAAAGTGGCAGGAGCTGGGACTGATTAACAGTAATGACAAGGCAGAAGAAAGCGCAGCATCTGCAGCGGCAGCCAAGAGTGAGCGTGTGCAGGCACTGGAAAACAGGGCAAAGCAGCTGGCTATGGCAGATAAGAAATATACTGAAGACGCGCAGAATGCAGCTTTGGCAGAATACAAGGCATTGGCAGAAGCTTACAAAACTAATGGCGAAGCAGCCTTCGAAGACAAAAACTATAGCCAGGACGTTAAGGACTGGGCTAAGATGTACGCTGAGGTTGATAACAGCACTGCCTATGGTTGGAGTAAAAATGAGCTGCTATACGCTATTCAGGACAGCGTGCTGAATGCAAAACCCGGCCAGGTACTGACGGTAGATAATGCCAACGTTCAGGGCAAGAACATCAGCCTGAGCGCAGGCAAGAACATCGGTATCGACGGCGAAGCAACCAACATTGCCTACAAGGATATGGGCAATTTGGATAATCTTAAGCTTTTGGCACAGGCTAAGGCCGGTGACCTTACCTGGAATGATGCTGACAGCAGAATTGAGGTTCGTCAGCAGCGTCAGATTACTGTAAAGCTGGCAGATGGCGGCAAGCTGAATCTGCAGGCCAACACCAGTAAAACTGAAAATACTGGTAATGTTTATCTGGCAGGCGTTAAGGATACGATGCTGGATATTTCCGGTACGATTAACACGACGCAGGATGTTAAGCTGCTCAGCGATAAGGGCGTTCGCATGAACAACGGCAGCATTGTTGCCAATAACCTTATTATCCAGGGCGGCAAGGGCAATGTAGGCAGCAAGGATGCCTTCATCAAGACTAATATCAGCGGTAATTTGGAAGCTAATACCGATACCGGTTACGGTGTATATCTGCATCAGACGGCTGTAGGCAACAAGCCGGCGCAGGTGCTGACAATTCAGAATGCAGCAACAGGTACGCTGGTGCTCAAGGCAGATAATGGTATGCAGATGACTACGGAAGCAGGCAAGAATACCGGTTATCTGAACGCCAACAGCATTAACCTGCAGGCAGCCAACGGCAATATCGGCAAAGCTGATGAAGGTATCCGTATTCTGGAAAATAGCGCTGTGATTAACGCTAAAGCAGATAATGGTTCTGTTTACCTGCAGGGCGCAGGCACGAAGGATGCAGGCCTGGTAGTTGACAGCATTACTGCTAAAGGAAATGCTAAGCTCAATCTGAAGGGCAATGTTAACTTCGATAACGGTGAAACTAGCGGCAGCATCAATGCAGGTGGCGATGTAAATGTTAATGGTAAAAACGTTAACCTGAACGCGGGTACTGTTAAAGCAGGTGGCGCAAGCAATATTAACGCAGGTAAAGATGTAAACGTAACAACCGGTAGCATTACATCTAGCGGCGCAGGCAACATCACTGCAGGCGGAGACGTTAACCTGAACGCGGGTACTGTTAAAGCAGGTGGCGCAAGCAATATTAACGCAGGTAAAGATGTGAACGTAACAACCGGTAGCATTACTGCTGATGGTGCAGGCAACATTACTGCAGGCAATGACGTTAACCTGAACGCAGGTACTGTTACTGCAAGCGGTGCAAGCAATATCAACGCAGGTAAAGATGTGAACGTAACAACTGGTAGCATTACTGCTGGCGGCGCAGGCAACATTACTGCAGACAACAACGTAAACCTTAACAGCAGCACGCTGGTATTTGGCGCTGATAGCGTAATTACTTCTACTAATGCCAATATTTCTCTTGGTAGCAGTGGCATTACGGTTAATGGTGCAAATAACAACCTGAAATTGGATGCTGCTGGTACCGTGATGCAGGATGCAGCAGCTACGGGTATTACTGTAGATAATCTTATTGTTGAATCTGGCAAGATGCAGCAACTGCTCAGCCAGCAGAACAATGTGAAGAATCTGAGCATTAAAGGTAAGGATGCAGGCAGTATACTGGTAGTAGATGGCGTAACCAGGTTTAACGGTACGATGGATAATCTGTTGGTTACTGTTGCTGATTCTAATATCAAGGGTGATGTGCTGATAGAGAACTACCAGGCAAATACCGGCAAGATAACCATTAACTCAGCCATCAATACTTCTAAGTACAATGATGCGCATAACGGTAATATTACTGTTAAGGCAGATGGTGATATTACTACGGCTAGTGGCGCTGATTTGAATGCATCTGATAATATAAGCATTAATTCTAAGAAGGGTTCTGTTGTAACCATCGGTAATGTAACTGCCAAGAATGCAGTAGATATCAATGCAGCGCAAGATATTACGGCAGACGGAAATCTCACCTCTAACAATGGTGACATTACCATAGATGCAGGCGGAAGCATTACAACGAATAGCATAGTAAATGCGTTTAACAACGTAATAGCAAACGCTAACGGCAATATTGC
>ENA-UEQX01001219-UEQX01001219.1-human-gut-metagenome-genome-assembly--contig:-NODE-1219-length-16037-cov-7.501880_pt1 | contig 16037 bp, 15 predicted proteins | sample MGYA00242952_ERZ507952 | MGnify/ENA primary metagenome ERZ507952 (study PRJEB26167, sample SAMN06115425) | human gut metagenome | host: Homo sapiens | place: China:Sichuan | collected 2015-04-07... | reverse complement strand
CTTATCTTCTTGAATGTTAAGCATATTTGTGATAAACTGACGCATAGATAAAAAATCCTCCTTCGTTTTAGTAATATAGGCAATTACTATTTTAACGAAGGAGGATTTATTTGTTTAGATGTGGCTTGTACAGAAATTTTAGTCTGTACAAGCCATTTTTGCTTATTGTTGAACAGGGTATTTTTGCCTACGACCACAAAAGTTGTACTAGGTTGACCCACAGATTTGGACTAGCTTGAGCACAAAAATGTACTAGCGAAACCACAAAATGTACCAGGTCTTAATCGAGCACAAAAATTGGACTAGGTCGACCCAACCACAAGTAATGGACTAATGCATTCAAAATTAACTGTTAAAAATAACCGCTAGTGTAGGAGCTGGGCGGTTATTTTTTTGCGTTTTTCAAGAAAATATACAAAAGCAGACCATTGCATCCGAAAATGATGTAAAGGTCTGCTTTTAATCTTTATTCAGCAAGAAAGCTTGCTTATGCCAGCTCCTTGGTTACAACGTCGGCAATAGCGTTGGCAATCTGCTCCAAACGCTCCTGCTTCGGTCCTTCGGCCATAATACGGATTAAAGGCTCGGTTCCGGAAGCACGTACCAGAATCTGGCCGTTTTCGCCCAGCTCCTCCTGATATTTTTTGATTACTTCCTGAATAGCAGCCTTTTCTTCCCAGCCGTTTTTATTCTTCACGCGTACATTCAGCAGAATCTGCGGGAATTTAGTCATTACGGCGCCCATCTCGGACAAAGGCTTGTTGTTGCGAACCATTGCGCACAACAGCTGTACAGCAGTCAGAATACCGTCGCCGGTTTTAGCGAATTCGGAGAAAATGATATGACCTGATTGCTCGCCGCCGATAGAATAATTGTGCTTGAGCATTTCTTCCAGTACATAGCGGTCACCTACAGCGGTTTTGACGGTCTTGCCGCCATGAGCCTTCATAGCCTGATGCAGGCCGACGTTACTCATAACAGTGGTTACCAGCATATTGTCATGCAGCTTGTTGCGCTTCATCAGCTCCAGAGCGCAAATCAGCATAATCTGGTCGCCGTCCATAGCCTCGCCGTTTTCGTCAACTGCCAGGCAACGGTCGGCATCACCGTCATTGGCGATACCTACATGAGCGCCAACCTCGACAACCTTCTTCTGCAAAGCCTCCAGATGAGTGGAACCGCAGCCGTTGTTGATATTGATACCGTTAGGCTCGTTGAAAATTGCCACAACCTCAGCACCGAGGCTGCGCAGGATAACCGGTGCGATTTCGCTGTTGGCACCGTTGGAGCAGTCCATAACAATCTTCAGACCATTCAGCTTAGCATAAGCAGTGCTCAGAATGTGCTTAATATACAGTGCGGACAAATCCTTTTCATGAATAATCTGGCCTACGCTGCTGCCGCTTACTGCCTGAGTGTAATCAATCGGCGCAGCAACAATAGCTGCAATTTCGTCCTCTACTGCGTCAGGCAGCTTGTGGCCTGTCTGAGAGAAAAATTTGATGCCGTTATCTTCAAACGGATTGTGAGAAGCAGAAATTACTACACCGGCGTTAGCCTTAACCTCACTGGTAAGGAAGGAAACTGCCGGAGTAGGCATAACGCCCAGAAGATGTGCATTGCCGCCGGCGCTGCAGATGCCTGCTGCCAAAGCGCTTTCCAGCATTTGTCCGCTGCGGCGTGTATCTCTGCCGATAATAATTTTCGGGCAGGAAACCTCGCGGCCAAAGTATTTTGCGGCAGCATAGCCCAGCTTAAAGGCCAGCTCCGGAGTAAGCTCTACGTTCGCTACACCGCGAACACCATCAGTACCAAATAATCTTGTCATTTTTTGTAATAACCTCCCTAATGTTAATGCGTTTATATGTGAGTTGGGAATTGTTGAGATCTATATAGATAATAACAAAAGATTGCAACTCCCACAAGGGGACTGCAAGAAGAGCAATCGTTATATCGTATAGCGAATAAAAATTTTAGCAAATGAGTGTCCGAAACCATCGAAGCAAGGGTATGTAACTGTCTGTTACCATCTGCCAGATTTTACCGCAGCTTCGTCTTGGTTTCACACGAAATTTGCGTTGTGCCGCAGGCACAGGAAAATTTTTTCTGAGCGGAACGATATGTCAATTGCGACGCGCAAACCATCTCCGTATTTTAGTATCCTACTTCACCGGCGCAAATCTTTCCATAATCGCACACGCCACATGATAGCCGTCAAGCGCAGCGCTCATAATGCCGCCGGCATAGCCTGCGCCTTCACCGCAGGGGTAAAGCAAATCATGCGTCAGCGATACATAGCTCTGCCTGTCGCGCTCTATGCGAACCGGCGCCGAGGTGCGTGTTTCCACACCCGTCAGCAGCGCGCCGCCGTCGGCGTAACCCGCCAGCTTGCGGCCGAAGCTCGTAATGCCCTCGCGCAGCGTATCCGTAACGTAAGCAGGCAGCATCTTGTCTAAGCTGCAGGCCGCAAGTCCCGGACGATAGCTTGGCTGCACCAAGCATTCCAAGGACGGCGTTACGCGCTTCAAAAAGCTGTCCAGATTCTGCGCAGGCGCATAATAGCTGCTGCCTGCCGCCGCATAAGCAAGCTGCTCATAGCGGCGCTGGAATTCTACGCCTGCCAGCGCACCCTCGCCGAAATCCCGGCTGTCCACATTCACCACCAGCGCGCTGTTGGCAATGCCGCTGTCACGCTTAAACATGCTCATGCCGTTGACAACCACGCCACCGGCCTCCGAAGCGGCGGCAACCACCTGACCGCCCGGGCACATGCAGAACGAATAGGCTGTGCGTGTTTTATCCTGCGTGTGGTAAACAAGCGCGTAATCCGCTGCGCCCAGCAGATGATGTCCCGCAAAGCTGCCGTACTGCGCCTTGTCAATCAGCTCCTGCGGATGCTCGATGCGCACACCGATGGCAAAGGGCTTCGCCACAATGCCTACGCCCCTGCGTGCCAGCATAGCGTAGGTATCGCGCGCACTGTGACCGCAGGCCAGTACTACGGCTCCTGCCGCCAATCTTTCGCCGCCGTCGAGGATTACCCCCTGCACAGCATTATTTTTGATATCCAGATCAACCACATGCGCATCATAACGCACGCTGCCGCCCAGCTCCGCAATGCGGCGGCTGAGCCCCTGCACCATCGCACGCAGCTTATCTGTACCAACGTGCGGCTTGTGCTCGTACAAAATATTTTCCGGCGCGCCTGCAGCTACAAAAAGCTGCAGGATTTCGGCCATCATAGGATCATTCACACGCGTGGTCAGCTTGCCGTCCGAAAAGGTGCCTGCACCGCCCTCGCCAAACTGTACGTTGGACGCGGGGTTGAATTCTCCCGTCTGCCAAAAGCGCTGCACATCCTGCACACGCTGCGCCACCGGCTTGCCGCGCTCCAAAAGCAGCGGCTTATAGCCATGCTCTGCCAGCTGCAGTGCTGCCAAAAGTCCCGCAGGACCGGCACCGATAACCACTGGCGGTGCGCTCAGCGGCAGTGTTCCCAGCTCCAGCGTCGGCTGCTGCTGCTCCTGATATTGCGTGATGTCGCGGTCCGCCAGCAGGCGCTTCGCCTGTCTGCCGCCTGTTTCAACCTCTGCCAGCACATGGTAGTTGAGGCAGATATCATTTTTCTTGCGCGCATCCACTGCCTTGCGTACTATCTGCACACTGCCCAAAGCATCGCGCGGAATGCCGCATTTGCGGCACACCGCCTGCTCCAGCGTCTGCTCCTGACGCAGGCTGATACGCACATTGTTAATTTTCAGCTTCATCTAAAATTAATTCTGCCTTTCTACCGATATTTTAATCTGCACCGTACGTCTTTCGGGAATAACCTTTTCCGGCAGATCAAGCTCAGCTGCAACAACAGTACTGCCATTGAGCTTGCTTACATCCACGGGCTTGGTCTTAACATCCTTCAGCTCCTTCAGCACAGACGGAGGCGCAGTCACACGGATGCTCTCCGGAACAATCTCAGTCTTGGTAACAACAATTCCGGCAGGCAAATCGCCGCTCATAACCAGCTTAACCGGAATATCCAGCGAGTGCATCTGGCTGACCATATTAGCCTGCACCATAACACGCTCAGGGATAATTCTCATATTAGGAATATCGTAACCGTCATCACTGACAGCAACAAGCTCGCTTTCCGTCTGGAAGCTGCCGGTATGATTGCTGATATCAATCGGAGCAACAACGCGGTTTACCTTATCAATACGATGCGTTGCACCGCGCAGAGTAACCTCCGCCGGAGTAATTATACTGCTGCCGATAGTCATATCACTGTTCATCGCGCCCACGATACGCGTAGTAACGGGAACCTTTTTCTCGCTTACCGTATCTACATATATGGAAACCTCTTTAGGCGTTACGGATACAATCTCGCCACCGGAGTAGGTTACCGTAATCGGCAGACTCTGCTGACCTTCGGTTATATTTTTCAAATTGATAGAAGCATTGATTTCAGCACTCAGATTATCTGAACTCAGCTTGGCACGCGAACCGCGCACCTTTACCAGAATTTTATCGGGAGCATTAAAGACCATCATATTCTGCGGCAGATTTCTTTGCTGCAGACGCACCTCGATATTGCGCTCGATTATCGGGTTCTGGTCGGTCATTACATATACCCACAGGCCACAGGCCATGAGCAGGCAGATAATCCTTGCAAATAAATTTTCCTTACGCGCCAGCCTTTGCAAAAATCTCATTTTTTCTCACCGCCCCACAAGCTCTTGATTTTATCAACCAAAGAATTCTTAACTGCTGTATGCGGACGGAAAATTGCCGTGCGCAAAATTTCCTTCACATCATCCACCGTCAGGTAACGCATCAGCTCGCCATTGCGGGCAATAGAAATTGTACCGGTTTCCTCACTGACAACGAGAATCATCGCATCAGACTGCTCGGACATACCGATAGCAGCGCGATGACGTGTGCCCAGCTCCTGGCTCAGATTACGGTTTTCCGTAAGCGGCAGCAGACAGCAGGCAGCAACAACGCGGTTGCCGCGGATAATAACAGCGCCGTCATGCAGCGGTGTATCCTTAACAAAAATGTTCTGCAGCAGTCCAGAGCTCACCAGCCCGTCAATCGGCACACCGGTTTCGATGCGCTCTGCCAGACCGGTAGCACGCTCAAAGACCATCAGCGCACCTACCTTGTTTTTGCTCATCACCTTAGTGGCATGAGCAACGGAATCCAGCATTTCCTCCAGCTCCTGCTCGTCCAGCTCGCTGCCCTTATGAAACAGCTTGCCGCGGCCGATTTGCTCCAGAGCACGGCGCAGCTCCGGCTGAAAGACAACAGGCAGGGCGACCATAATCACCGTCATGCTCTTTTCCAGCAGCCAGCTGATAACATGCAGATTCAGCCAACGGCAGATAAGCGTGAAGCCTATCAGCACCATGAGGCCCTTGCCCAGTGTTGCAGCACGAGTGTTTTTCAGCATCAGGAACAAACGGTAAAGAAAATAGGCAACGACGACAATATCTATAACATCCAAAAATGTGATTGTCGAAAGCAAGCCTTGCAGTTGTATCATCATAATTGCATTGCTCCTATCTATCAGACACTATCGACTAAGCGCTAAGCCTTAGTCCATTTTCAGAATCGCCATGAATGCCTCCTGCGGCAGCTCCACACTGCCAACCTGCTTCATGCGCTTTTTACCTTCCTTCTGTTTTTCCAGCAGCTTACGCTTACGGCTGATATCGCCGCCGTAGCATTTCGCCAGTACGTCCTTACGCATAGCGCGGACGTTTTCGCGGGCAATAACCTTGTTGCCGATTGCTGCCTGTACCGGAATTTCAAACATCTGACGCGGAATCAGGCTGCGCAGCTTTTCAACCAGCTGACGGCCGCGTACAGTAGCAAATTCCTTATGCACAATCGCGGAAAGCGCATCGACAGGCTCGCCGTTCAGCAGGATATCTACCTTCACCAGATCAGAATAACGATAGCCGGACAGCTCGTAGTCCAAAGAAGCATAACCGCGGGTAGCGGATTTCAGACGGTCAAAATAGTCAAAGATAATCTCACTCAGCGGTAATGCGTAGTGAATCATTACGCGGGTATCATCAAGATAAGTCATGTTATCGTATTCACCGCGTTTTTCCTGGCTCAGCTCCATAACAGCGCCTACATAATCCTTCGGCACAATGATGGTTGCATTAACGAAAGGCTCCTCAACATGGTCGATAACGGTCGGGTCCGGGAAAAGGGACGGGTTATCTACCATTTCAACGTCACCGTTGGTGCGGAACACCTCATAAATAACGTTCGGTGCGGTAGTAATCAGGCTCAGATTATATTCACGCTCCAGGCGCTCCTTGATAACGTCCATATGCAGCAGGCCCAAAAAGCCGCAGCGGAAGCCAAAGCCCAGCGCGGTAGATGTCTCCGGCTCAAATACCAGAGAAGCATCGTTCAGCTGCAGCTTTTCCAAAGCATCACGCAGGTTATCGTAATCGGAATTCTCTACCGGATACAAACCGCAGTATACCATCGGTGTAGCCTTGCGGTAACCGGGCAACGCTTTTTCGGCAGGATTATCGGCATCTGTTACGGTATCGCCTACGCGTGCATCCTTAACGTTTTTGATGCTGGCAGCAAAGAAGCCTACCTGGCCCTCCTCCAGCTCATCAACATTGACAATGCCCGGTTTGAAGTAACCGACCTCGGTAACATCAAATTCCGCACCGGTTGCCATCATGCGAATCTTCATGCCCTTGCGCAGACGGCCCTGCATAATGCGTATATATAAAACTACGCCCTTGTAAGCGTCAAATTTGGAGTCGAACACCAAGGCCTTCAGCGGTGCTTCCGCATCGCCCTGCGGCGCCGGCACACGCGCTACGATTGCTTCCAGCACGTCCTCGATGCCGATGCCTGTCTTGGCACTGCACAGAACTGCGTCGGAAGCATCAATACCGATAACGTCCTCGATTTCCCTTTTTACATGCTCCGGGTCGGCACTCGGCAAATCAATTTTGTTGATAACCGGGATAATCTCCAGATCGTTATCCAGCGCCAGATACACGTTAGCCAAAGTCTGCGCTTCAATGCCCTGAGTAGCGTCGATAACCAGCAGTGCGCCCTCGCACGCTGCCAATGCACGCGAAACCTCGTAGGTAAAGTCTACGTGGCCCGGGGTGTCGATAAAGTTCAGCATATACTCCTCGCCGTTGCGCGCCTTGTAAATGCTGCGCACAGCCTGCGCCTTGATGGTGATGCCGCGTTCACGCTCCAAATCCATGGAATCGAGAATCTGCTCCTCCATCTCACGCTTGCTCAGCGTTCCTGTATATTCAATCAATCTGTCCGCCAGGGTAGACTTGCCATGATCTATATGGGCGATAATAGAAAAGTTGCGAATGTGATTTTGTTCAATCATAAATTACTCTTCCTGCTCCTTCATTAAAATGTATTATTTCAGGTCAATATTGGCTTGAGCCTGTTTTATTAGTACTAATTATTATACCATTATCCGGCAAAGCCTGTAAACTAAAAAGAGAGACAGCTCGGTGCCATCTCTCCTCGTACTGCGTTTTATTTCAGTTTAGTGTCCTCAAATTCAACGCATTTGTAATAATTGTCGATTTTATAATTCAGCTTATCAAGCGTTTCCTGCATCTGCGCCATACGCTCCAGCAGCTTGGCACGCTCCTCGATTAAAATTTCCTTACGTGCCGCCCTTGTTGTGTCGCCCTGCTGGAACAGCGCCACATATTCAATCAGGCTTTCTACTGAAATGCCTGCTGCGCGCATGCATTTGGCGAAGTTTACCCAGTTGCAGTCCGTTTCGGTGTAGTCGCGAATACCGCTTTCATTACGGTTCACAGCCGGAATCAGGCCGATGCGCTCATAATAACGCAGCGTGTCCGCTGTAATGTCATACATTTTGCTTACTTCGTTTATTTTCATCCCGCTTACCTCCTGGCAGGATTGTTTTCCTGCTTTCTGCTTATATTTTAGCATTTGGAGTCAGCTCCAGGTCAAGCGTCCGCAAAATATTTTTTACAGGAACAGACAGGCATATTTGTGATTTTCTCTTGCATAATGCTCGCATTCGTGGTAGAATAATGCAGTACAAGAAAATTCAGGAGGTGAAATTCGTTGCCGAACATTAAATCTTCCATCCGCAGTGTAAAGACCGACGCAGAACGTCGTGCTAAAAACGCTCCGATTAAAGCAGCTCTCCGCAATGCTTCCCGCAAAGTAGAGGCTCTGGCTAAAACCGGCGCTAAAGAAGACGCTCAAGCTACTATGGCTACTGCTTCCGGTTTGCTCGATAAAGCAGCTCGCAAAGGCATTATCCATAAGAATGCTGCAGCTCGCAAAAAATCCAGACTTGCAAAGAGAATCAACGCTATGGCTTAATTCTTACAAGCTGACCTGCTCTGAAAAGAGCAGGTTTTTTGCATTTCAGGGATAAATTTTTGCAGGCAGGCTAATCAAGATCATAATTGATGTAAGTAAAGCTCTCAATCACGTCATTATCATTCAGCGTAATAATCAGCTGCTTGGCAGGTCTGTCAAAGCCATCCGCATCAAGCACAGATTTTTCCCACACGATACTGTTTATCGGCTCCTCAATATCAACAGCAGACTCGTGCCAGCCGATTCTCCGCATCATATCGTAAAAATTATTCCGCTCTTTCTGATCAAAATGCTATCCGACTGCGTAGCCTGCCATCTCGCCGGGAGCCTTGTTAATCACTACCTGATAGGTTTTTCCGTCAAAGGCTCTCGTGTAGAACACTCGCGGACCTACCTGCACCTTATTAAGGTCATAAGCAATATTCATATCGTCGGCATGTTCTACTCTGCCCATGCTGTAGCCGGAGCCTGCTGCATAGCCGGCGGGATCGTTAATCCAGTTTGCCTCTACCGCAGCCTGAAAGCGTCCTTCATCTGAATGAGCATATTGGCCATCAGGCAACGCACCTATAAATTGGTTATACATGTATCCTCTGTAGCCTTTTTCGGTAGTTCCGTACACCCACACATATTTACTGTTATGTATAAACACTACCTTTCTTGCATAAAATTTATCGCCGTTTTGCAGCATGCTTACTACCTCACAGTTTGTGTTAGGCTCTGTTCTTAAGTTAACATCCGTAGCAATACATTGAGTTGCCAACGGCCAGCGCGGATGTTCATCAATAATATCCGAAAGATAACCGCCGCTGAGATGAGCAAAAGCGGTGTTGGCCAAGAGCGCCATCCCCAAGTTCATGCCCAAAAACAAATTCTTTTTCATATGTATATCCCTCCCTTGATTGCGGTACAAAATCCCTCAATCAATAAATTTCAGACACAGGCTGCTTATTTTTTACAACAAGCATCTGTCTTTCGGTTACCCGCAGAACATATACAGAGAATTATCAACCTTAAAGTTTTGTAATTCCTTTATATCTCCCCTGTAAGGGGAGATGGCTGCGAGCACTGGCGAGCAGACGGAAGGGTTGTTACCGCTTCCGAAGCAGCAAAAGCTGTGTCCTCAGCATCATTATAGCGTAAAAAAGCAAAAGCATCCCCACACTTTTACTGCAAAAAGTGTAGGGATGCTCAATTTTTTTGTTAGCAGCAGTCATTTCACTGCCTAAGCCTTACTCCCGGCAAACACCGCAACGACGGCAGCCGTCAAAGCACATCGGTGTAAATTTGCCGCTTTCGCTGCGCTGCAGCTCGGCTGCAAGATATTCCTGCGTTACGCCCATATCAAGATGCTGCCACGGCAGCGGCTGGCCGACCTGTAGCTCGCGCTCCGCCAGCTCCTCGGCATCCAGGCCTTCTTCCTTCAGCACCTGCTTCAGGCTGCGGCCTTCCACATGTGCCGTCAGCAGCGCTTCGCCGATACGTCTGCTGCCGCGCGCCAGCACAGACTGCACCACGGTTTCCTTCAGCGATTCGGTTATCAGCTTAATACGCTTTTCCTTCTTCAGGCCGTCACCCAAAATTTTAAAGCGCTTCTTCAGCGTGCGCACATTACAAAGCGGCGCCCACTGGTACGGCGTAAAGGGCTTGGGCACAAAGCCGTTGACCGAAATAACTAGCTCGCCCTTGTTACCCACCGCGTCCATTTTGGCACGCACGCGTTTAATCATCTCCACCGTTTCGACGATATCCTCGTCCTCTTCTCCCGGCAGACCGATCATATAATACAGCTTGATGTTGCGCATACCGGCAGCAGCAGCCAGCTCGATAGAATTATAAACGTGCTCCTCCGTAATGCCCTTGTTGATAGCAGCGCGCATCCGCTCGCTGCCTGCCTCCGGCGCTACGGTCATCGTGCGCTGTCCGCTCTGCGCCAGTGCATGCGCAATCTGCTCCGTGAGCATATCAGCACGCATGCTGGCCACGGAAAACGGTATCTTATGCTCTACTAAGTATTCCGTCAGCTCCGCCATCTGCGGATGGTCGGAAACGGCAGCGCCCATCAGGCCCACCTTTTTCGTGCACTCGGGACGCTTGGCGATATCTGCCAAAATATTTTCCAGCTTACGCGGACGCGGCTTGCGGAAGCAATAGCCTGCCATACAGAAGCGGCAATGACGGCCGCAGCCACGCGCCACCTCGACGATATACATATCCTCAAATTCCGTTCCACTCGTCACGATAGCAGAGGTGTGCGGATACGCGTCGATATCACGCGCCCACTGGCGCGCTACCTTCGCAGGCGCGCCGTCCTGCGGCAGCAGGGCAGTAAACTCGCCCTCCTCATCATACTGCGCTGTATAGAAGGAAGGAACATAAACGCCCGGCACCTGCGCCAACGCCGCCAAGCGCTCTTGCTTGCTTTCCTCGCGGTAGATGGTATCCAGAACGTGCTGCACTGTTTCCTCACCCTCGCCGATAACAAAGGCATCAGCCACTGCAGCCAACGGCTCGGGATTAAAGGTAGCACAGGGACCGCCGATAATCACCAGCGGTTCGCGCTGATTGCGCTCCGCCGCCCGCAGGCGGATATTGCCCAAATCCAGCACCGTCAGCAGATTATCATAGTCCATTTCAAAGGACAGCATGACGAAGATAACATCAAAATCTGCCAGCGGACGCTGATTTTCCAGGCTCAGCAGCGGTGTTTTGCTTTTGATATGCTCCTGCTGCAAGCGTTTATCCGGCAAAAAGAAGCGCTCGCAGGCACTGTCGCCGCGCTCGTTAATCATCTGATACAAAATGTGCATTCCCAGGTTAGACATGCCCAGATGGTAGACGTTGGGGTAAACAAACGCTACCGGATGGCGTAAGCCCGGCGGATACACCTGCGCGCCGGTTTCATTTTCTCTTGTTTCTTTAATGTAGTTTTTGATTATCCAGGACAAAGCATTTCCTCTCCGAGTATCTATAATTTATTAAGAAAATATCAGCGCAAAATTACGCTGATATCCTCTTGTATTTTACTGCTGTTTTTCTGCTAATTTGCGTTCAAACAAATCGATAACTGTTTTCAAAACCTTTAAGCGGGCATAATATTTATTGTTGCCCTCAACCACGGTCCACGGTGCATACGAGGTGTCGGTGCGCACCAGCATTTCATTAACTGCCGCTTCATAGGCATCCCATTTATCACGGTTACGCCAGTCCTCGTCCGTAATCTTCCACTGCTTATTGGGGTCAGCCTGACGGTCATTGAAGCGTCGCAGCTGCTCATCCTTGTCAATCTGCAGCCAGAATTTGGCGATGGCGATACCGTGCTCGCTCCACTGCGCCTCCATATCCTTGATTTCATCATAGGCGCGCTGCCATTCCTGCGGCTTGGCAAAGCCTTCGATGCGCTCTACCATGACACGTCCGTACCAGGTGCGGTCAAAAATCGCTATAGTTCCCGGCTGCGGCAATCTGGTCCAAAAGCGCCACTGATAATGGAACTGCTTTTCGACCACGTTCGGCGCCGCAATCGGGTGCACATGGAAGCCCAACGGGTCTAGTGCCGCCGTCAGTCTGCGGATAGCACCGCCCTTGCCGGCAGCATCCCAACCTTCAAAGCCGATAACTACCGGAATCTGCGCCTTGAACATTTCAATCTGCAGCTGTGTCAGCTTTTTCTGGTACTTATCCAGCTTTTCCTTATATTCTTCCTTGGTAAGCTCCTTGTTAGCATCAATCGTGCTCAGCACATCGTAGGTGGCCGCAGTGCGCTTGTCAGAGGCAGGCTCAACAGGCATCTGTACGGCCTTTTCGATAGCATCGGCAATCTTGGTGAAGACCTCCAGACGCGCGCTGCGCGGATCATCGTCGGCAATCAGATGCCAAGGAGCGTTTACCGTATCGGTAGCCTCCAGCATTTTTTCGTAATGCGGCAAAAATTTATCGTAATCTTCGCTTTCATCAAGAGCCGGATTCAGGTCACGCCACGCCTTGCCCAGTGTTTTGGCATTCTTGGCGATATTTTTCTTTTGCTGCTCCGGTGACAGATGCAGGAAAAATTTAAGCACAAGATAATTATCATCCGTAAGCATTTTTTCAAAGTTGTTGATATGCTCAAAGGAAACAGCAGGATACTTGGTGTTATCCTCTTTATCCGCCAGCTCGTTGGCGTTTTTCAGATAATACCAGCTGCGGTGATAAACGGCAATATGTCCCAATGCCGGCAAGCGCTTCCAGAAGGCACTGAAAAACGGCTGCTCCTGCATTACGCCGCGCAAACGCACGCTGGAATAAACATTAAAGCCGCGTGCATCCATCTGCTGCATCATTTCGTTAATCAGCGCACTGCGGCGTGCACCGCGCCAACCCTCAAACACGATGATAATCGGTCTTTTGGCGTCGCGGGCCATGCGCTGCGCCTTTCCCAGACGTTCACCCAGCACATCCATCTGCCTGTTGTATTCTTCCTTGGACACTTTTTTACTCAAATCCAGCTTTTCCAGCATTCTCCAACATCTCCTTACTGTTTGCGAGAATCTTTAAATCAGCGCTCCTCGTAGGGGTTAAGAGCGCGCGGTTTTCCTAATACCTCTGCCATGATAATGCCGTTGACCAGCGCCGCATGCTTCAGCTTGACGCGCTTTTTCGCTGCAGGCTGCGCCTGCGCGTAGCGCGCATTAAACGCTGCCGCAGCAGCGTTCATCTTCGCTTCATCGTAGCTATAATCACCGCGGGGATCATAATAAACCTTGCCCTTGTCATGCACGAGGGCTTCGTTTTCGCGATGAATTCTGCCGGTGTGGTCATGCAGTGCTTCGCCGTCACGGTGAACTCTGCTGCCATCATCACGGTGCACACGCGTTCCGTCATGCACTACGCCTTGGCTGCTTTGACGCTTGCGTGCCTGTGCTTCTTCCGTCGTCTTTTTCAGACGGCGTTCAAACTCGGCGGCAATATCTTTAGGCTTAGCCTGCGTCGGCTCCGCCGTTTCCTGCGGCTGCTCTTGCGGCAGCTCCTGCGGCCTGCGGCGCCGACGGTTTCGACGGTCCAAAAATACGTTGGCCAGCATTACGAGGACAAAAAGCAGGGGGATTAAATCACTGTCAAATAAACCGCCCATAAGCTACACCTCGCTTATTTACTGCCCTCAGGCTTTTCCTCGCCCTCCGGGCTTACCTCGGCAATCGTGCGGCGCATCTGCGTATCTGCCTGAATATTGTTCAGGCGGTAATAATCCATTACACCCAAGCGGCCGTTGGCCAGTGCCTCCGCCATAGCTGTCGGCACCTTAGCCTGTGCTTCCACAACCTTCGCCTGCATTTCCTGCGTATAAGCCTTCATTTCCTGCTCCTTGGCAACAGCCATCGCACGGCGTTCCTCAGCACGTGCCTGAGCAATGCGCTTATCAGCCTCCGCCTGGTCGGTCATCAGAGCAGCGCCGATGTTACGGCCTACATCTACGTCCGCAATATCAATGGAAAGAATTTCAAAAGCGGTGCCTGCATCAAGGCCTTTATCCAAAACCGTTTTGGAAATATAGTCGGGGTTTTCCAGTACCTTGCTGTGGTCGGCGCTGGAGCCTACGTTTGTTACAATGCCTTCGCCGACACGCGCAATAATCGTTGCTTCGCCGGCACCGCCTACCAAGCGGTCAATGTTGGCGCGCACGGTTACACGCGCCTTAACCTTCAGCTCAATGCCATCCTTGGCAACAGCGCTTACTACCGGAGTTTCGATAACCTCGGGGTTAACGCTCATCTGCACAGCCTCCAGCACATTGCGTCCCGCAAGGTCAATGGCACAGCCACGCTCAAAGCTCAGCTCAATCTGCGCTCTGTGGGCCGCAATCAAAGCATCAATAACACGGTCAACGTTACCGCCTGCCAGATAATGCGCCTCCAGCTGGTTAACATTAACGTCAAGGCCTGCCTTGTTCGCCTTAATCAAAGGCAGCACAATCTGCGACGCGGGCACACGGCGCAAGCGCATACCGATGAGGTTGAAAATGCCCACGTTAACACCGGCGGCGATTGCGGAAATCCACAGTCCCAACGGCACAAAGTTAAGAAAAATAGCAATACCGGCAATAGCAATGATTACTGCAAAGCCACTGCCGAAAATCATACTGAATAATAAATCCATAACGTCACTCCTTCGTTTGTTCTACAAAAATTTTGCTGCCCTCTACCAGCACAATAATCACGGGAGCAGACTTTTCGATATAATCTCCCTGACTGCTCACATCAAGACGCTTGCCGTCCACCAGAATCGTGCCAGCAGGACGCAGCGTAGTCAAGGCTGTGCCTCTTTTGCCCACCAGCATGCTCAAGTTTTTGCCGCCGGTGTAGCCCTCGCTGTTTTTTTGACGTGTCCACAGCACAAAGGGATTATACTTGCTTTCCTTGGGCAGATACACGCACAGCAGTGTAACCACCAGCACCAAAAACAGATACACTGCCAACAGCACCAGCGCCGCCCAGGCATTGCCGCCCAAAACGTAAAAGCCGCCGACTGTCAGGCACACCATGCCGCTGACACCGAAAATTCCGAAGCCCGGCACAACAAATTCTATCAGCAGCAGGACAAGGCCCGCCAGCATAAAATAATATTCCAATGGCATGACTGCACCTCCTCAACGCTTGTACATTTATAGTATAGCAGAGTAAAAGCATGAAGTAAATGTGAAGTTTATGCTGCCAAAAGCAAAGCTGCCTGTAATGCTTTAACAAAAGATTTTTTCTGGCGCATTTATTCAAAAAGCAGTATTCTGGATACGTGTACAGTAAGAATATTTGCTGCTTTACTTATCGCGCCAAAAATTGTATGATAAAGGAAAAGCTTCTTCTACTATAAACAAAGGCGGGACTTAATGATGAAAAAATTATTTATTTTACTGACGCTGATTTTTGCGCTTGCCTGCACTTGCACAGCCTTCGCTGGCGCAGGCACTGATAAAAACGCTAACATGGAAAAAATAACCAGCACCAGCGCTGGCGATTTATATCTTGATAAGGATAATTTGCAGGCATTGCGCCAGGGCGACAAGCTTTTTTTGCTGTTGTCTGCCGAGCTGCGCTACAATAAGGAAATGCTGCCTAAGCTGCAGGCCACCAAGCCGGAGCTGAAAACAGCAATCAGCATGACGCAGATTTATTTGTATAATAACGATGGCACGCAGTATGCGCTGCTCAAAAGCCTGTACACCGATAAGGACGATAATGTTGTTTACACTATAGAAGGCTCGCCCAAGCTGCAGCCTGTCAAAAGCAAGCTGCAGATGCTGCTTTATGAAAGAGCGTTGACAGCGTTGGAAAACCAAAAGCGCATTGCCGATATGCTCAGACGCAAAGCGTAACAAAAAGACCTTGATGTCAGTTTTTACTGACGCCAAGGTCTTAATTTTTTAATGAAGCTCTTTATAAGCAAACATTTTATTGCTTTAGTTGAAATTTTATGATAAAATGTTTTTGACAACCGTGTTGCAGGATGGTGTTGCCTTAATTCCTCAGGAATCGAGGTGATGCTTATGAAGAACTATTCCTTTCAAGACTTAATGCTCTTCGGAATGTTCATTCTGGCATTACTTACATTTATTTTTCAATATTGTAAATAACCCAGACATAAGAAAACCACTCCTACACATTCCAAGAAAAAAAGTGGCTTTCTAA
>ENA-UEQX01001210-UEQX01001210.1-human-gut-metagenome-genome-assembly--contig:-NODE-1210-length-16122-cov-4.122219_pt1 | contig 16122 bp, 9 predicted proteins | sample MGYA00242952_ERZ507952 | MGnify/ENA primary metagenome ERZ507952 (study PRJEB26167, sample SAMN06115425) | human gut metagenome | host: Homo sapiens | place: China:Sichuan | collected 2015-04-07... | reverse complement strand
TAGCCTGTCTTTTGGCTTCTTGTCTGGAAGACAAGGGGAATGACCTCTACATCGAATTGAATGACGTAACCATCGGGAAAATACGTGATACGACAGTGGAACAGTTTACCCGCCTGAAAATCGAACCGGAGATTACAACTCGTTCCGGTGAGTTCAAAGCTGAGGATTATACCTATTTGTGGTATATGTATACAACTTATGGGATGAGTAGTCTGACTTCTGCGGATACATTGAGTCTGGAGAAAAATCTGGATACGGAGGTCACTTGTATCCCGGGTGACTATAGTTTGGTATTTAAAGTAATGGACAAAGAGACGGGGATAACGTATACTACGGAGTATGCCACTTCTGTCACAGTTATCAATTCCTATTCCAAGGGCATGATGGCATTGAGCAGCGAAGATGGAGAGGCGAGTGTGACTTTTGTGAATACCGTCGGTACGGTGACCGAGAATGCCTATAAGAAAGTGAATGGGGAAGCGGCCGGTAAGAACCCTACGGGTATCCGTTATGTTTCAGGCATGTTATCGCAGGCGGAAGAAATGATCGTTATCATGACGGACGATGAGAAAGGCGGTACGGTGGTAAAGCCTCTCGATATGTCGTATGTGATGGATTTCAAGGATATGTTTTATATACAACCGGAAGTCATCAAGCCCCAATCCTTTGGAACTGCCGAAGTAACCTTGTATGAATATGTGAATAATGACGGAATTATCTATCGCCGGGAAAATAGGGAGAGTGGTTATCCGAAATACGGAGTGGCGGTTAAAGGGGAATACGACCGGATCGCTCCTTTTGACTTTTTTGATGCGACAGGTAGCTATGTGGCCTGGTTCTATGACCAGGGACGGGAACGTTTCATTTATTTGAACTGCCCACTGCAAGGTGATGTGATGATTGAATTGCAGGATATGTCAGGTGCGTTTAATCCCAACAATGTGGGGATGCAGATGTTGTGGGGAGGTGCATTCGGCAGTAATAATAAGTTGAATAACGGGCGTATGGTGATGGAGGATGATGCCGGGGAACGCTGGATGCTTTCCTTTACTTCGAGCAAGGTTGACAAACAAGTTGTATTTACACCTTTGGCGAAGCTTCAACTGACCTATGAGGGGGCTCGTGAGGCTCATACCTTTACTACGGCTCAGAATGCCAATTTCCTGTATTACGGTTACGATAACAAGATTGCGTGCGTCAGTTTTTCTACCGGCAATCTGCTGAATGTGTATGAGATGGAAGGAGGAAACGTGGATTATATCGAATGTGACCAGGTGGGGAATATCAATCAGATGTGGGTAGGCATCAGCGATGGTTCCGGTACGGCCAAGTCCGGTTCTATCGTAGTACTGGAAATGAGTACGGACGGTTCGCTGAAAGAAGTGACGCGGTATAAGAATGTGTGTGGAAAAGTAGTCGATTTTGAATACAAGCAATAAAACTGTAAAAATGAAGAAAATATTGATATTAGGGACCGCACTGTTGTGCGGTTTCCTTGGCCGGGTGGCTGCACAGGGGGTGGAGTTCCGTGATCTGACCTTCGGACAGGCGTTGGAACAGGCCCGGACAGAAAACAAGCTGGTATTTATGGATTGCTATACCAGCTGGTGCGGACCTTGTAAGAATATGCTGAAAAACGTCTTCACTTTGCCTGAAGCCGGTGAGTTTATGAATGCACATTTCGTTTGTGTAAAGTATGACATGGAAAAAGGCGAAGGGATCGGGTTGAAAAAACAGTTTGCAGTCCGTGCTTTCCCGACATTTTTTATTATCCGGCCGGACGGTACGGTGCAACACCGGTTGGCCGGAGGAAGTCAATGGGAGCGTTTCCGCGAACGGGTTGCAAGAGGATTGGAGGAAACGACTTCTTATGCCTATCTCAACGAACGCTATCAGCAGGGTAAGCTTGCCCGGAAACAATACCCCCATTACGTTCAGGCTTTGAAAGATGCCGGCGATCGGCCTGCCGTGAAGAACGTTTGTATGGAAGTTTTCGGGCAACTGAGCGACAAAGCGAAATGCAGTGCAGAAAACTGGTATATTTTCGATCAGGAAATGGGACCGGCCGATCCCCGGTTTGAATACCTGGTGGATCACAAAGAGGCTTTCGACCGGACAGTGGGGCAGAAAATAGTGGATGAGAAGATTTATTCCGTTTATGGAGATGAATTGCTTGGCATCAATAATAGTAAGGATGCTGAATGGCCGGAAAGAATTGGCCGTATCGCCCATCAGATGCAAAAGATCGGTTTTGAGAAAAAGCCGGAGATCGAGAATACACTGGACTACGTGGTGGCTTATCTGAGTAAGGATATCGAAGGGGTGTTGAAAAATTTGGAAGAACGGACTGATTTTCCCCAATATGTGATGATGGATCTGGCTTTTCGTTTCGGTTTTATTGTTCAGGAAGGTACGGATGAGCAAGTAGCCCGGTATATTCAGTTGGGACGACGGGCCGAACAGCAGGCGGCTACCCCTCAGCTGGCCGGCTTGATCCGGGAGTATATGGACCGGTATGAAGCAGAACTGAACGACCGCAAGACTTATGCCGGCATACGGGGCCGGGTGACTCGCGAGAGAATGAATGAAGTGAATTTATATAAGGTGGAAGACGGAAAAGAATGTCTGATCGCAACCTCGAAGGTGAGCCGGGACGGCTGGTATGGATTCGCCTTCCAGCCTGAACGGAAAGGCTTCTATACGGTGGGGGGAAAGGAGAATCTGGATCGGATCCGTCTTTATATAAAACCGGGTGATCAGGGAGAAGTGAATTTCCCCGAAGATACTATCGTGATTACTGCGCGGAATACGCCGGAAAATCTCTTGCTTGCCCGTTGGGAAACGATGATGATTCCGGTACGGGAAAGAGTCGATAATCTGAAGTATGCTTTGTTCGATTACCGCGATTTCTTCCCTTATTTTATGGATTTTCTGCCACAGGCCCGTGAGTTTCAGGAAAAGCTGACCTTCCGGGATGAGACATTCGCACGCTTGGTGAAACAAACGATTGATTTCGATCTCGATTATTATGCTTTCCGGATTTTGAATGCCCTGAAAGCGGGTAAAGAAACCCATAAACCCAGTCGTCCTACTCCGGCCGATTATCCGGCGTATTACGAAACCATTGTTTCCCGGGATAAGTTAACGGATGCTTCGGTACTGGAACAACCTTATGGTTACGATTATTTGCAACGTTATACGACATTTGCTCTGGCAAAAGAGGGGGAAAAAGACAATTTATCCAATCGGCTTAAATGGTTGTCGGATGATTTGCTGAAAGCGGAAATCGTGCTTTGGTATGCCGAACGTTGCCGGACTTATGAAAACTATCAGAAAATACTCGGTGAATATGGCAGTTTCCTGACAACTGAAAATCACCGGGAGCGGATGAATGCCGTTTCGGCCAGGCTGTATCAGGGGAAGAAGGGCGAAATGGCAGCCGATTTCACTTATCCCGACCGGAATGGTAAGCTGGTATCCCTGTCCGATTTCCGGGGTAAGGTTGTACTGGTGGACGTATGGGCTACGTGGTGCGGTCCCTGCCGTGCGGAAATCCCTCATCTTGTGAAACTGGAGAAAGAAATGGAAGGTAAAGATGTCGTTTTTATCGGTGTATCGATCGATCAGAAGAAAGATCACCGGAAGTGGCTCGAGGTTCTGGAGCAGGAGGGGCTTAGTGGTGTACAGCTTTTTGCTGGCGTGTCTCCGCAAATTATGAAAGACTATAAATTTACCACAATTCCCCGTTTCATGGTATTTGACCGGGAAGGGAAAGTGGTGACGACTAAATCGCCTCGGCCTTCCAGTCCGGAATTGAAAAAATTATTGGAAAAATTATTGAATTCGGGTTTATAAACTGAGTTAATTCTACTTTTTAAATAGTTACTTTTGTAACTATTTAAAAAGTACGTTTTAAAATCTCCCGGATGTTGTCGGCTTTTCCCATGGTATAATAGTGGATAGCCGGGGCACCGTGGGCTAATAAATCCTTGCTTTGGGCTGTACACCATTCGATGCCTACCTGATAGATGGCTTTATTGTCTTTACATTTCCGGACTTCGTTCATCAGTTCCTGGGGCAGGTCGATACTGAAAGCCCGGGGGAGCATTTCGATGTGGGTTTGCGTCGAGATGGGTTTCAGGCCGGGGATGATCGGAACAGTAATACCGGCGGCCCGGCATTTGGCTGCAAATTCATAAAACCGGGTATTGTCGAAAAACATTTGAGTAACGATATAATCGGCTCCTGCATCTACTTTGCGTTTCAGATTTTCGATATCGATGTCTATATTCGGGGCTTCATAATGTTTTTCGGGATAAGCGGCGACACCGATACAAAAATTAGTAGGTACGGCATTTTTCAGACATTCGTCCAGGTAAATTCCCCGGTTCATATTGTGGATTTGTTCCACCAGTTCGCAACTGTAACGGTGGCCGTCGGGTTCGGGAACGAAATATTTTTGGCCGGGGATAGCATCTCCGCGTAAAGCGACTACATTCTGAATATCCAGGAAGTTCAGGTCGATCAGGTCGTTCTCGATCTGATGTTTACTGGCTCCTCCGCAGATCAGATGGGGGACGACTTCTACAGGAAACCGTTTCATTATCGCTGCTGCAATGGCTACCGATCCCGGCCGTTTGGTGATGGTCACTTTTTCAAAGGTACCGTCGGCCGTTTGGCGGAATTCCACTTCATCCCGGTGAAAGGTGATATTGATGAAGGGAGGGGCGAATTCCATCAGAGGTTCTATGGCTCCGTATAGTTTGTTGATATCGCTTCCTTTCAATGGAGGCACCAGTTCGAACGAAGCGAAAGGTGCCTTTTTCTGATTGATAATATCGATTACTTTAGTCATGATGTACTGGTTATGGGCATAGGCTTGCCCGGTTTTATAATCCTAATAATCTTTTTCCTTCTTCCAGGGTGATCGCCCGCTTTGTGCAATAGTCCGTCAACTGGTCTGCGCCGATTTTTCCAATGCTGAAATAACGGGCAGCAGGATGGGCGATGAGCATACCACAAAGACTTGTCGTCGGATAGATCGCATAAGACGTGGTCAGGGAAACCCCGATTTTAGACGGTGCATCCAATAGGTCGAAGACATCTTTTTTCAGTGAATGATCCGGACAGGCCGAATAGCCGAAGGCCGGGCGGATCAGGGACAAACCTTCACTCAATTGTTCCTGCATCCATTCGGCCAAAGCCTCGGTTAACCGGGCACATAAGCTTTCACGCAGCAGATGGCTGAAGTCGTGGCAGTCACAACCGCCCTGTTTGTCGGCGACTTTCAGAGCAAATAACCCGATGGTGGAAGTTCCGTAAGCCTTGGGACAGATATAATCGGATAAACTCAGGCATTCTTGCCCCGCTTTTTGTTGACGCAACATGGGGAGACGGTGACCGTTATCCAATACGATTTCGTCATCTTCTGCATAGGCATCGAAGAAGTTGACCACGATCGAAGCTTCGAATTCATTGCCGGCAATAACGGTGCCCAACATTTCCAGTGCGGCCTGGTAAGTACGGTCGGCTTCTTCATGCTGATGAATGATTTCCGGGAATTTACCTTTGAATCCCCAGAAATGGAAAAATGGAGTCCAATCGATTTTAGCGATCAGGTCCTGCAAGTCCATATTTTTTCCCAACAGATTGTGTTCCCCGAAACTGGCAGGCAACCGGTAGCTTTCCCGGTCAAAGACAGGAGCCAGGGCCTGAGCTTCTGTATAGGGAAGCAAACGGTCCTGTTTATGATAATATTGCCCGCGTATTTTTTCCTGTTCTGCTTTCACTTGTGCGAGGTAGGACGACCGGTCGGATAGTAGCCGTTTCATGATCCCTGCAGTCCGGGAGGCATCTCCCCCCTGGATGACGCCATAATCGTATCGGGGGGCCAGTTTTACAGCGGTATGTACGGTTGAAGTGGTCGCTCCGCCTACGATAAGCGGAATCCGGAGCTGCTCTTTCTGTAGTAACTCACACAAAGCTTCCATTTCGCTCAAGGAAGGAGTGATGAGTCCGCTGACTCCGATCAGGTCTGCCTGATGGGCTTTGGCTGCGGCAACGATTTTTTGGTTATCGACCATCACCCCCAGGTCGATGACATCGAAATTGTTGCAGGTCAATACGATACTGACGATGTTTTTACCGATATCGTGTACATCTCCTTTGGCAGTCGCAAGGACAACTTTAGGGCGCTGAATATTTTCTCCCGTACCGGCGTTGTGTTTTTCGATCTCCGGTTGTAAAATTGCGACAGCTGCTTTCATCGCTTTCGCCGATTTTACCACTTGGGGTAAAAACATTTTTCCTTCACCGAATAGTGTCCCCACTTTATCCATCCCCTGCATCAGGGGACCTTCGATGATTTCGACGGGGGAGGCATAAACGGTCAGCGCTTCGGCCAGATCGGCTTCCAGATATTCCGTATTACCTTTGATCAGAGCGAAATTCAGGCGTTCGGATAACGTACGGGTGCGCCATTCTTCATTTTTTATAGCCTTTCCGTCTGCGGTTTTCTGTCCCTTGATTTGTTCGGCCAGTTCGATCAGGCGTTCCGTGGCTTCCGGGTGTTTGTTCAATACCACCTCTTCTACTGCTTCCAGTAATTGAGGTTCTATCTCATCGTATACCTGTAACATGGCCGGATTGACGATGCCCATATCCATGCCTGCCTCGATCGCATGGTAGAGAAATACGGAGTGCATGGCTTCGCGTACCGGGTTATTTCCCCGGAAAGAAAACGAGAGATTGGAGATTCCGCCGGAAGTACGGCATCCCGGCAGGTTGGCCTTGATCCAGGCTATTGCCCGGATGAAATCGACGGCGTAATTATTGTGCTCTTCCAGGCCTGTTCCGATAGCCAGAATATTGACGTCGAAAATGATGTCTTCCGCACGGAAACCGGCTTGCCGGGTTAAGAGCCGGTAAGCCCGCTCACAGATTTCGATTTTACGTTCATAAGTGACGGCTTGTCCCTGTTCGTCGAAAGCCATAACGACGACAGCAGCTCCCAAATGATGTATTTCCCGGGCTTTTGCCAGAAACAGATCCTCTCCTTCTTTCAGGCTGATCGAATTGACGATACATTTCCCCTGGGCATTTTTGAGTCCTGCTAAAATGGTATTCCAATCCGAAGAATCGATCATCAGGGCTGCCCGGGCAATATCGGGGTCATTGCTGATATAACGGACGAAAGTGGACATTTCGAGAGCACTGTCGAGCATGGCATCGTCCATGTTGATATCGATAACCGATGCCCCGTCCTCGATTTGTTTCCGGGCGATCCGGGCAGCTTCTTCATAAGCTTTGGCGTGGATGAGTTTGGCAAATTTAGCGGAACCGGCAACATTGGTCCGTTCACCGACATTGATGAAGTTATTTTGGGCTTTATCGACTACGACCTTGTCCAGACCACTTACCACAAGCTGGGCCGGGATAACCGGTAGCTGTCGGGGAGAAATGGCTTGAAGGGCTTCACGTATGGCCCGGATGTGCTCCGGAGTAGTACCGCAACACCCTCCCGCGATATTGAGTAAACCTGCTGTGGCCATCTGTTTCAGACAGGAAGCCGTTAGCTCCGGGCTTTCATCATATTCTCCCATTTCGTTGGGAAGACCTGCATTAGGATAAATACTCAACGGACAAGGCAGCGTCTTGGATAAGCGTTCGATAAACGGCAATAAGTCGGTGGCCCCGAACGAACAATTCAATCCGAAACTGAACAGCGGGTAATGGGATACAGTGGTGTAAAGTGCTTCCAGGCTCTGTCCGGTGAGCGTCCGCCCACTTCTGTCGTTGATGGTGGCCGATAACATGACAGGGAGTGAAGTCCTTTTTTCTTCCTGTACCTGGGTAATGGCATAAAGGGCTGCTTTTGCATTCAGACCGTCGAAAACGGTTTCCACTAACAAGAGATCTACTCCGCCGTCGATTAATCCGCTTACCTGCTCTGCATAAGTCGAGACCAGGGTATCGAAGTCCACTGGACGGAATTCCGGCCGGTTGACATCCGGTGATAGTGATAATGTCTTGGAAGTCGGTCCCATACTGCCGGCTACATATACCTGGTGTGAAGCTGCACGGGCTTCCGTTACAGCTAATTTCGCCCCCGCGTAGTTTAAGCGGTATACGAGCTTTTCTCCCCGATATTCGGCTTGTGAGATGGCGTTCGAGTTGAAAGTATTGGTTTCGATAATATCGGCTCCTGCTTCGATATACGACCGATGAATCTGCCGGATCACTTCGGGACAGGTCAGGTTCAGGATATCGTTGTTGCCTTTCAGGTTTACCGGATGGGAGATAAATTCACTACCGCGAAAATCGGCTTCTGTCAGACCGTATTGCTGGATAGCTGTTCCCATGGCTCCGTCGAGGATCAGAATCCGCTTCTTGATTTCGTCTTGTATCATAGTTGTACGTTCGTTCAATTCAAAAAAGTTTGAGTTCAAAATTACCGCATATACCTAATTTATCGTCTTTGATCGCAATGGCGGCCAGTATGTCTTCCTGCTCCCTGATTTTTTCGATGCAGGTCTGAACATCCTCCGCTGTCTGAATCGTGTTGGCGAAAGCGGTTGCATAAGTGTCGGCCAGCATTACGTCTGAACAGACAATCATCACTGCATCGGCTTTACCGAAGCTGAGTGACGGACCGACGGTTCCGGAAGAGGTACAAATCCCGAGGGGGGCATAGGCTGCCTCGATATGCAAACCGACCTTTTCAGACAAGGGGGAAGAACCGGCAAATACCGAAATATCCATATCCTGACAGAGGTCGGCATAAATATCCCCTCCGTTTTCGACGATCACTTCTTTTATACCGAATCGTTTTTTCAGGTTTTCCCCTACTTTCAGAGCGACGGCGCCGGCTACGGCACTCATCGGGCCGATACCGCTTGTTTGGGTTACCCGCGACATCTCTTTGAATATGCCGGGAGCATCCCCGCTTGCCTGAAAGGGGGTTAAAGCCTGGGCATAATCCGGGTGTGAACCGATCCAGCGGTCCATATCCGTCCGTAATTCCCGGACAAATCGTTCTGCACAGACCGGTATTTCCGGTTGCCAGGAACCCCGGTCCACGCCGATACACAGATCGGTTTCTTTATAAGCTATGGTAAAATAGCTCCAGCGATCCTGGCGGAAATGCTTGCGATAGGTGCGATCGATATATTCCATACGGCATAGGGTAAATTCAGGCTTCGGCAAATTCGATCCGGAATAGTTTGAGAGGACAAGCTTTCAAACATAATTTGCAGGCAATACATTTTTCCGGATTGAAATGCAGTTTCCAATCCGGAGCCCCTATGGTCAACGCGTGGGAAAAGCAGGCCGATACACAGTTGCCACAATCGATACAGAGGCTCGCGTCATACGATACTTTACTGGATACCGGACTTACCGTAACTCCGTTTTCGATTAAATAGGCGATACCCTGGTCCAGTTTGTCGGTATCGGCTTCGAGTTCGACTAATAGATTACCGGATTTCCCGGCTTGTATTTCGGCTTTCAGTATATTGATCCGGATATCGTATAATTTGACCAGGTCATAGGTCAGCGATCTGTCGGTAGCATCTACCGGGAAGGATAATACAACTTTCTTTATCATGATGTTTCTAATTGACAAGGTTTTAAATTTTAATCTTCAATGGCTTTCAATCCGTTCAGGCTGGCTTGTACAGGCATTGGCCGTACCGGTTCGGTGAGTAAAAATTCACCTTTCTGAATCCAGCTTTTCAGTAAATCTGCGATTTCCCGGGCTTTGGCCAGACTGGAAAGGGGCGCTGTTCTTACTTTATGGCCATTGATTTCGATAGCACCACTTTGTAGAGCGGCATAATTCGTTTTTCCCAGAATTTGATTGCCATTCCCATAATCGACGACAGTCGTTTCGATTTGTTCATTCCGGATAGACACCCTTTTCGCCAGATCCTCGTCCAGAATAGGGATAGGAATTCCGATTCCGACATATAAGGTGATACCGTATTTTTCGATATAGGCCCCCCGGAGGTATTGGGTGCTCATGTTTTTCAAGTCACCCACAACAGCTATCGTACGGGCATTACTAGTGGGAATATCGTGTTCATTTACCGCTTTGGAAGTGTTGAACTGAGTGCCGTTCCAGGTGACATAACCGTCTGTACCGCAAAGGAAAATATGAGTTCCCAACCCGATGGTCCGGCATTCCGGATCGTTAAGCAAGGGCGATAGCTCACCGGCAGAACTGTAAGAGGCATTCCTCATCTTAGGAAGCAGCGTACCCATGTAGGTATATTTGATCTGATCGGTGGTGTTGGTCGCTACATTATAATTTTGGTAACAATTTCGCGGATTGTATAAGATAGCTTCATTGATGCAATTCTTGTTGATAATAGCTTTTATATGTTTGCGGGGATAACAATCCGTCCCTTTTCCCCAGGCTTCCAGTGTAATGTCTTTACCATTGACCAGGTCTTCGATGATATGGGCTCCGCCATAAGCCGGAGAGGATGGGTTACAATCTGTAGCGCCGACATAAGTATCTACCGCTGCCAGTCCACCACTAACCCGGATGCCGTTCAATTCGATCTTCTCCATCCGGATTGGGGGATTGGAATGACCGAAATTCAAAAATGCACCCGAAGAACACATCGCTCCGAAAGTGGCGGTGGTTACTACGTCTACTTTTTCTGCAATTTCTTTGGGTGATAATGTCTTGGATAATTCGGATACTTCTTCGGCTGTCAGTACTACGGCAGTCCCTTTTTTTATCTTTTCATTGATTTCTGCGTAAGTTTTCATTTTGTCGTTTTTTAATGAGCGTTTCATGTCTGGGGCGTTTACCCTTTAAATTGGTCAGGATATAGTTCGGATTCGACTATACCACTATAAAATAAACATTAAACCGAATGTTTATTAACGGGGCTTGCCAACTACTGCCTGGTAATATCGTAAGCCGGTAAATCGGAATAGGGGGTATAAAAGATCAGCGCATGCAGCGCATGTCCATAGAAGATACAAAAAGAGAGAAGAATTTGAGATTCCGGTTTCTCCGGTCGGTGATGTGGGTTAAATAATCTGCTTTTTTCATCTTACTTTTGTTTTAAATTATAACTCCTGTTATCGGAGTTTCATAGAGCCCAGTCTCTCAACTCCTCTTTATAATTCAAACAATCTTTCTTAAGGATTGAATTGACGAAACAAAGGAATAGGAAATATTTTGAAAAAACAAATGAATGCCGGGGAAAAAATGTGCTAACGTTTTAAATAGCCCACAGGGACGGGCAGTGGGCTATTTTTAAATGTGGTCTTAAATAATCTTTAGTCCCAGGGTGAAATTGAACGACCGGGGAGCTTTCAGTTCATGACCTAAATTTTTGAATGCTTTTTCATAATCGATATCGAAGGTCAGTTTCCAGACATCTACCCCGACGCCGACTTTACCGTGCCAGTTGGTTTTATCGGTACTGATATCTCCTAGTTTTTTCAGGTTTTTTACTTTCCCGACGGAAAGTACCGGTCCGAGGAAGGCCCGTAGTTTAACGATAGATAAATCCAATACTTGGAAACCCAACATAATCGGAATATCGAACGTGTTGAGTTTCAGATCGAAGTTGTCAGGATTTTCTCCTAGTGCCTGTGCCTTTTCTTCTATCACACTTCTCTTATGCGAATAGTTTAAAGCAGGTTCCAGATAGAGTTTTCCCAGATTGACGCGCATAAATGCGCCGACCATATAGCCAGTATTGGCTTGTGTCCCGATAGCCTGGGGGATATCTTTGAATTTTATCCGGTTACTGGAAATCCCGCCGTGAACACCCAGATTGATCGGTAATTGGGCCATCGCTCCGAAACCCAGGCAACAGATGCATAATAACGTAAAAATCTTTTTCATTTCGTTTTATTTTAAATTGCTGATTACATCCTTCTCTTGAATTCCGACAGAATAATACCGGTAGCTACTCCGACGTTCAGCGATTCGGTCGATTCGCTATTCCGGGCGAAACTCGGAATCGTTAGTTTCTGTCCGGTCAGCGCTTCTATTTCTGCTGAAATTCCTTTTCCTTCGTTCCCCATGACGATCAGGCCCCGGGTACTTAATGCTGTCGTATAAATATTTTTCCCATCTAAAAACGTGCCAAAGACAGGAAGGCCTTCTTGCTTCAGTTCGCTCAATAAAACAGGGAGATCCGTATAGAACGTCTTGACCCTGAAGATGGCCCCCATGCTGGCTTGTACACATTTGGGATTATAAACACCGGCACAATCGGCATCACAGAATATGTTTCCGATTCCGAACCAGTCTGCCACCCGGAGGATGGTACCCAAATTACCCGGATCTTGTATCCCGTTCAATACCAGGGATAAAGAATCGAGAACCTCTTCCTTCCGATAGATATAGACAGGTATTTCGGCGAGTGCGATGACTTCGGGTAAAGATTGGAAGTTGGATATCCCATGCATTTCCCGTTCATCGGCTTCAATGATATTTACGTTTGACAACGCTTTTTTGTTTTGTTCGAGCCAAGACGGGAAAGCGATCAGGGAATGGATTTTCAGGGGAGAATGCAACAGTTCTCCGACCAGTTTTTCCCCTTCGATTTTAAAGAGATTATATTTTTCCCTGAATTTCTTTTTTTCAAGGTTTTGGACTATTTTTGTTACCTGTTTGCTTAACATGGTTTGTGCCTCTACATCGGTTTTAGCGTGGTTTTAATCCTGAATAAAGAGCAATTCAGAAGCTGTGCAAAAGTAGTAACATTTTTTGAGATTTGGAGAAGTGGGTTCCATATAAGATTGTTTCGGAATATTTTATCAGCCAACCGTTCATCAGCTTACTGAAAAAGCGAGGGGGAATTTTGTTATTGACGGGCTTTATGCTGGTCATGGTATCGTGTTCGCCTACCCGTTATGTGGGGAAAGATGAATATCTGTTGAATAAGGTGAAAGTGAGGGTAGAAGAGAAAGGGGTGAATTTTTCTGAATTGAAAAAAACGGTGCGGCAACGTCCTAATACGCGGATATTGGGAGTGGCTCGTTTTCATCTGGGACTTTATAACCTGAGTGGGAAGAATGAGAATAAGCGCTTTAACAAATGGTTGCGTTCCATCGGTGAGGCTGCTGTGATTTATAGTCCTTTCCTGACCGACAGAAGTGTGACCCAGTTGAAATTGTACCTGAACAATAAAGGTTTTTATAAAGCTGAGGTGACGGATTCCGTTTGGTTTAAAAAGAAAAAGGCCCATGTTGTGTACCGGATTTATCCCGGTCCGCTGACTCGGGTAAAAGATTTTACTTTCCGGGAAGACAGTAGTTTCCGGGCCGGAGGATTACCCGAAAGCTTTCCGTTAGTACAATTGGTTTTGCGGGACACCAATCACACTTTGTTGCATCAGGAAATGCCGATGGATATAGAGATATTGGAAGATGAACGGGAACGGATCATTCATATGCTCCGGCAAAACGGGTATTATAATTTTTCAAAGAATTTTATTCATTATTATGCCGATACCTCGCGGAGCGGTAATCCGGAACAGGCTCATCTTTTGCTGAGCATCGTCAACAGTGTGTCCGACAGTATGGCTTACCGCAAATATAAAATAAAGCACATTCAGGTAAATTTGGATTATGATCCCCTGCTGATGGCCAATGGACTCGATTCGCTTTACCGGCATACCCGTTACGGTGAATATGGGATTGTTTATCGTGGCCATATGAAGATTAAGCCGAAGGTGATCCAGGAAACGATCCAGTTCAAGGAAGGAGAATTTTATGATGTCCGTAAAGTGGCTGATTCCTATTCCCGCCTGCAAGCCTTGAATCTGTTTAAATTTATCAATATTATTTTCCGGGAAGAGCAAAAGGAAGACGGTGAGCCGGTGTTGTTTTGTGAAGTGCAGCTTACTCCGCTCAAACGGCAGTCTTATAATGTCTTTCTCGAAGGGACCAACAATTCCGGGAATATCGGGGTCGGAGGTAACTTTGCTTATAATCACCGCAATTTGTTTCATGGAGGGGAGAATCTGACCTTGAGTGTATGGGGGGCTTTAAAAAAAGAGAAATTGAAGGAAAATGAAATTTTCAGTACCACCGAAGTCGGTACGGAATTGAAGTTAGTGACGCCTCAATTTTGGATGCCGGTTTTTCGTATGGATGAATTCCGCCGTAATTTTGCTCCTAAAACTTCGATCTCTCTCTCCTTCAGTCAGGAAAATACACAGTTTTACAAACGCCGTGTAGCTAGTGCTAAGTTCGGTTACCTTTGGCGGCGGGCAGATAATAAATGGCGGTATAATTTCGATCTCATCGATCTGAATTATGTGCTGATGCCGAGTGTCGATTCGAGTTTTATCAGTGAATTGAAAAATGAATATATCAAAAGTGCCTATACCAACCATATGATTCTGTCGGCGAATTTTTCGGCTGTGTTTACCGACCAGGTGGTCAATTCTGCACAAAGTTTTAATTATTTCCGGGGTAATCTGGAGACTTCCGGGAATTTTCTTTTGGCTATGGATAAACTTTTAGGGGCCAGAAAATCCGGTTCCGAGGAAGAACGTTTTTATAAAATTCTGGGTGTCCGGTATGCCCAATTTATCAAAGCCGACGGTGAATATCGGTTCAACCATTACCTGAATAAAGCCAATTCGGTCGTCTACCGGCTGTTTCTGGGTTGTGGTTATCCCTACGGTAACATGAAGGCTTTGCCTTTTGAAGAGGCTTATTATTGCGGAGGTGCCAACGATATCCGGGCCTGGCAGGCGAGAACTTTGGGACCGGGATCTTATGCTCCGCCGGATAAATATCCGAATAATGTAGGGGACTTTAAGTTGGAAGCCAATGTGGAATATCGGTTTAAATTATTCTGGTTATTAGAAGGAGCTTTATTCATCGATGCCGGAAATATCTGGAATATCAATCGGTATGAGAATCGTCAGGGTACGAAGTTGTCCTCCGGATTTTATAAACAAATCGCAGTCGGAACAGGGGCCGGACTACGGTTGGATGTCAATTTCTTTCTGTTGCGTTTTGATCTTGGTTTGAAATTACATGATCCGATGCAGGCCGAAGGGCAACGTTTTGTGTTGTTGAATCGTAATGGAGGTTTTAATAAATCTGTATTTAATATAGCTATCGGATATCCGTTTTAATTTTAATGAACTTACTATGTTGTCCACTATTCTCGTTTATGTTTCGCTTTTTTTACAGGTTGCTGCTGCCGTTATTGCCATTAGCTTGTTTAAGCGGACAAAATTCAATGCTTCCTGGATTCTGATTTCCGTCGGATTTTTGTTGATGGTGGTGTCGAGGGTCTTCGATTTATGGCCTACGATTTATCCCGAAATGGAAGATGAATTGGCTATTGTACAGAAGATTCTGGCTTTTATCATTGCTTTGGTCCTCCTGATCGGAGTATTTTATATCCGGAAAATTTTTCAATTTATGCGAAGAGTGGATGAGATCCGGCGCGAATCAGAGAAACGGGTACTGGCAGCGGTTATCCGCACGGAAGAGCAAGAACGGCAGCGTTTTGCGAAAGAGCTGCACGATGGGCTGGGACCTTTGCTGAGTGTGATTAAAATGCTGGTCTCGGGGTTGGATGCCAATAAAGAAAGTGAAGTCAATGAAAAGATAAAGCAGAATCTGCGGCAGGCTGTGGATGAAGCGATTAGCGGGGTCAGGGACATCTCGGCCAATATCAGCCCGCATATCCTCAACAATTTTGGCTTAAAAGATGCGGTAGAGGCATTCATAAAACGGATGCGGCAAGCCGATAATTTTAAGGTGTATTTTACTACTAATCTCGAAAATCAACGTTTCAATTATAATATCGAAGTGGTGGTCTACCGTGTTATCTGCGAGTTGATCAACAACACATTGCGGCATGCTGCAGCCTCGAAAGTGACGATCGATTTACAACTCGAAGAAGGAATATTATATTTAGAATATACCGACAACGGTATCGGATTCGATGTAAACCGTATTTCCGGACATACCGGTATGGGATTGGATAACATGCGTTACCGGCTGCAATCCGGTAACGGGGATATCGAGATTGTCAGCGAGCATGGAAAAGGGATGCGGGCCAACGCTTTTATTAAAGTCTTTTGACTTTCTGACTTTATTTTTATCTTTGTTTATCAGTTA
>ENA-UEQX01001189-UEQX01001189.1-human-gut-metagenome-genome-assembly--contig:-NODE-1189-length-16281-cov-6.706801_pt1 | contig 16281 bp, 8 predicted proteins | sample MGYA00242952_ERZ507952 | MGnify/ENA primary metagenome ERZ507952 (study PRJEB26167, sample SAMN06115425) | human gut metagenome | host: Homo sapiens | place: China:Sichuan | collected 2015-04-07... | reverse complement strand
ACAGTTGATGATTTTGATGCATTAATTAAAAGCGGGCTAATTAAAGTTGTCGCATCTGAAATTGCATCGCATATAACTGTTCCATCGAAGACGATACAACAGAAAAATAAGTCTCAAACACAAGTGTCGAATTCTGACACAATAGCAACTATCAATTTTAAAACGATTGAAAATTTGCAACAAGCCGGATTCACCGGCTTTATTCCAATTGCACATTTATGGAGGGATTGTTCAGCTATTCCGAGAATCAAGGGTGTATATATGGTCGTGCGTACCACGACTGTCGCACCTGAGTTTCTCGAACAAGGCACGGGCGGGTATTTTCAAGATAAAAGCCCCAATGTGCCGCTCGACATATTACGTGCAAATTGGGTAAATGATGCTTGTGTTATCTATATTGGAAAAGCTGGAGGTGCTTCCTCTTCAACAACACTTCGAAGTCGGCTGAAACAATATCTACAATTTGGGCAAGGAAAGGCAGTAGGCCATCGAGGAGGGCGTTATATTTGGCAATTGAAAGATGCTGCTGATCTCTTATTCTGTTGGATGCCATTATTTTCAGATGACCCTACCGATGTCGAAACAAATTTGATCCGAACTTTTAAGGGACGATATAATGGGATGCGTCCGTTCGCCAATTTAAAAAAATAGAAAATATCCCGCCGAAATGGCGGGATATTTTACAGCGCAAAGGTTCTATTTCATGAAAGCCTTCACGACCATGATCTCACGGCCCGAAGTATTGACGATCCGGTAGGAGCCGGCCGCGGCCGACACCACGAACGTCTCGGCATAGCTGATCGGGAAGCTGTCGCCACCTGCGGTCTCGATGCGGGCGCTCTCGCCTTCGACCAGATTCAGTACATGGCATTTTCCTTCGGTCTGCACCTCCACCGAGGTGTCGAGCTTGTAGCGATGCACGTCGTAGGAGTGGTTGCGGTGCGTCGGCAGGTGCCAGAGTTCCCAGTCGGCGCCCTTTTCGAGCAGTTCGGGATGCGCGATCAGCTCGCGCTTCACCGTTTCGCCCTTGCGGTCGAAGCAGAGGTTCTCCATCGCACGGCGGATGTTCAGCGGACGGGGTTTGCCGTCGAGGTCCAGCGCCAGCCAGTCGTACATCTTGAACGTGAAGATGTAGGGCGTGGTGCTGATCTCCAGCACGAGGTTGTTGCGGCCCGAACTGTGAAGCGTCCCCGGAGGCATCAGGAAAAGATCGTGTTTGGCCGACGGTTCCGCATTGACGTACTTGTTCACGTCAAGCTCCGTCCCCTTCTCGAAACTTTCGGTCAGGGCCTGTTCGAACTTCTCCGGTACGATATCCTCCTTGAAACCGAGGTACACGACCGAATCCGGCGTCGTGTCGAGGATGTAATAGGTCTCCTCCTGCGTCAGCACCTCGCCGAAATTCTTGCGGATATACTCGCGCTGCGGATGACACTGGATCGAGAGGTTGCCGCCGTCGAAGTTGTCGAGGTAGTCCATACGGATCGGAAATTCGTCGCCGTAGAGACCGTAGCACTCCTTTCCCACGACCCGCTCGCCGGCCTGAAACATCACCGTATCGAACGAGACTTCGAGCATTCGTTCACCGCTGCGGAAGATCAGGCCGTTTTCGGGCACGATCAGCTCGAACGACCATGCGTAGTTGGGCACGTCGTGCGGCAGCGCCTCGATGTGGTTGCGGATCCACTGTCCTCCCCACGCTCCGGGCTCGAACCACGGACGCACACGGAATCCGTTGCCGGCGAGACGGTCCAGACCGCGGCGCAGATCGGCTCCTTCGGTCCACGTAATCTCCGTCTCGCGCTGGCCGTCGATCATCACGTCGATTTTCGGCAGCAACGCCTTCTTATGACGGTTGAGCACCACCCAGTCCACGAAGTAGAAACGCTTGTACATCTTCTTCGGCGCATCGGCCGCAGCGGCTCCCAGATTCGTGATGCTGCCCGCACGCGAGCGGAACTGAATCTCGTTCTTCGGAATGTCGATATAAAGCAGCAGGCCGTCCCAGCCGGCAAGCGAAGCGCCGATGCCGATCAGGATGTTCATCCGGGCAGCGTCGTCGGGACGTATCCGGTCCAGCTTCTCCCGGTCGAAGAACTCTTCGAGCCGGAGCGGAGTCCGGAATCCGAAGATCGGATCGTCACCGCCCAAATAGGGTTCGATCAGACGGTCGATCTCGGCAGGCTCCTTCATGGCCGCACCCGTGTTCCACCAGACGGGCCGGATGCCGAGCGTTTCGAGGGCCTTGTTCAGTTCACGGCTGAAAATATCGAAACGGACGCCGACGTAACCGTCGATAATCACCCGTTTCGATCCGGCGATCCGACGCGCCAGCGACATATAATCGCAAAAGATTTTCTCCTCGCCCAGATCGTGCGCCGGATAGATGTCGTATTGGTTTACGCCTGTTTCCGGCTTCTCGACGGGAAGTACAAACTGTGTGGTTTTTCTTAAAAGAGTCATATCTAAAATTATAAAAATAACGAAGCTGCACCAATCATGGCCGCATGGTCGAGCAGGGCCGAAGTGCGGACCGCGACACGGATTCCGTCCGCGGCGAAACGCCGCTCCAAAGCGGGTCCGAAAAGCGGATAAGCCCGCGAAATATTTCCGCCGAGCACCAATACGTCCGCGTTGAAACGGGTAAGGACCGGACCCGCGAACTGCGCCAGCTCTTCGTCGTAGACGTCGAAAAGACGGCGCGCAGCCGGATCGGCGTCGTACCGGGCGGCGACATCCCGCGCACCGGTCAGGGTCTCACCGGTCAGCTCTTCGTAACGGCGGATAATTCCGCGCGTCGAGAAGGCTTCATCCACGATTCCGCCGCCGAACGGCAGGCAGTAGACCCAGCCGTCGGCAGGCACCTCATCGCCCGAAGTCACCAGTTTACGGTCGGATACGAAACCCGACCCGACGCCTGTTCCGAGCGTGAGCGCCACCACGCGCCGGGCATCGCACGCCGCGCCGCCGAGACACTCGCCCAGCGCAAAGGCCGAAGCGTCGTTGACATAGCGGAACTCTTCGGCTCCGGACCGCCGCAGCAGCGGAAAAAGCGACTCCGAAATGTCAAGTCCGTAGATCCGCTCGAATTTATTGACGCCCCGAATCAGCGAAACGCCGTGTTCGTAGTCGAACGGGCCGGGGAAGGCGAATCCCACCCGGCGCACGGTCTTCAGGCCGGAAGCCGCGATGCTCTGCCGGATATTGTCCGCCCATGCGCCGAGTATCTCCCCGGCGCCGGCGTCGCAATCGACCTTGCCGGAGAGAGGCTCTCCGCAGATTTCACCCGTCGTCAGATCGACCACGGCCGAACAAATATGACTGCCGCCTATGTCAGCGCCGACGGCGTAACGTTCCATGTCGTTCGATATCATCGTATCCGTAAAAATTTTCCTTATCGGGCGCCGCAGTTCCGGAGACAATACGCCTCCGGAACCCGGCATCCTGAACCTAACTAACGGGCAATTGTGGTAATCTCCTTGACAGTCGTGTAATTGTAACGGTTGGTACCGTCGAACTGCCGCGTCGTCCGCGCGCCGAACCGCAGGAAATACTTCCGCGAAAAGGCCGGGAACGGCGTATAGGTGCCGGCGGGATTATAACCTCCCGGCTGTCCCGTACGGATGGTATAGACCTGATCGAACTGCACCATGCCGATAGCCGCACCGGAGATACGGGTCGAATAGTTGGGGCTGTAGCTGAAATCCCCGACATACATGTTCTCGCTCACGAACAGCCATGCTTCGGCCAGCGCCTCCTGATAGTCGGGATTGTCCGTACCGCGGGAAACCTTCACCTTCACGTCCACAGTTCCGTCGGCATTCACCACCGGCTCTCCGACCCACTCCACACGCAGCAGGGGTTCGACTTCCCAAGTCTTCTCGACAGTGCCCGAAATCTTGATCCGCTCCTCTTCCAGCGGCACGAACGCGCCCGAAGGGGTGATGCCGTACTCGCCCTTGAAAACCTTGGTGTTGTTGAACGTACCGTCCATCTTGACGTTCATGTCATAGGGCTGGGGGTTGTCGCTCCAGCTGTACTCCATCATGCGGATACGGATACCCGTATTGCCGATGGCCGTCTGGAACGGCTCGCCCGTCTGCTTGTCGATGAACTTTCCGCGGAAAGTCTCCTGCGGCTCGTCGTAATTGTCCTTGCTGCACGAAGCTGCAAGCAGCGGCAGCGAAAAGAGCAAAAGATATATATACTTTTTCATATCGATCGGTTTTTATGCTGTCCGGATTAGAAACCGGGGTTATTCTTGAGGTTGGGGTTCTTGGTCAGTTCGCCCGACGGCAACGGCTGGTAATAGTAGCGGGTGTCGTAGGTGAAGATGTAGTTATACCCGGCCCGCGGCTCGGTGAAGCGCACGTCGAAGAAGTACTTGTTGACGTCCGTTGCGAAGAAGGGCATCAGGATACGATAGCGCGTGGTATTCTGCTCGTCGTAGAAGATGCGCCAGCGGCGGAGGTCCCAATAGGTCTGGTTCTCGAAGGCCAGCTCCTTGCGGCGTTCGCGGCGTACGATATCGACCGAATTGAGGTCGGCGGCCGATGCCAGCAGATCGGCGCCCGCCCGTTCGCGGATGAGGTTGATGCAGCGGAAAGCCTCGTCGCGGTAGCTGTCACCCTCTTCGGAGGTCGTCTTGCCGAGCTGAGTCAGCTCGTAGGCGGCTTCGGCACGGTTGAGCAGCACCTCGGCATAGCGGATGTCGATCCAGTGCTGCGTGGATTTGCCGCCCGAATTATTCTCCAGATCGGGATCGAGGTACTTGCGCAGGTAGGTGCCGCCGATGTTGCCGAAGTTCCAGCCGTTCACCGGACCGTTGAGACCCGTGATGAGCATCGACGTGACGGGCGTAGCCCCCGGATAGGGAGTATAGGGCGTCTTGAGCTGGACGGCAGGACCGCCGTTGAAGTTTCCGGTCAGCTGCACGTCTTTGAGTCCCAGCGTTTCGTAGGCCGCGGTCTCGCCCTCCTTGATCAGACGCGAGATACCTTTGCCCTCTTCCACCTTGCCGGTGTAGAGACCGCGGCGGATTTCGATATACTGGTCCTTGAACTTCGACATGGGGAGGATGACCGTACCCAGCAGGCGCGGCTCGGCGTTGGCGAAGGCGTCCATCGGGTTGTCGTAGAGCTTGTAATAGCCGTTTTCGTCGAGGAACCCGAACTTGCCGTCGGCATCCAGCTCGACGCCGTCGAACATCTCGATGAAATCGACCGTGGGGCTTACCTCCGAGTCGTTGCCGCCCGTCGAGGTCGAGCGCGGCTGCACCGAGTTGTCGTAGTCGTGCGTCAGGAATTTCTCCTTGTAATAGCGGGCGAAGATGGTCTCGGTGTTGGCGCTGCTTTCGTCGAGGAACAGTGCAGCGAAGTTCTCGGCCTGAGCGTCGCGGTTACCGGCAGCCCACTTGGCCTTGTAGAGCGAATAACCGCCCTCGTCCACGATCTTCGAGGCTTTGTAAGCCGCTTCGAAATAACCGGCGGCCCGTTCGGCGGGAATGCCGCAGATACGCTTGTCGAGGTGTTCTTCATTGACGGTATTGTACTTGGCGATCGAACCGGCATAGAGCATGGCGCGCGACTTGAGAGCTGCCGCGGCATAGCGGGTGGCACGGCCGGAAGCGTTCTTGTCGGGCAGGCTGGCGATGGCCGCATCGAGATCCTGTCCGATAAAGTCCCAGCACTCCTCTTCGGAGGCACGGGGAGTCCACGTATCCTCCAGCGTCGCGTTGGCCGGATAATCAATCACGTAATCGATCTTCGGAACACCGCCCAGCCGCTTGACCATTGCGAAGTACACATAGGCGCGGATGAAATAGGCCTCGCCCAAGACCGTATTGTAATCGCTGTCCGAAAATCCGCTTTTGTATTTCGGAAGCCCCTCGATAAGCAGGTTGATTTCGCGGATCGTTTTGTAAGCGGCGTCCCACATGTTGCTGCCGGGTTCGGCGAAGAATCCCTGCGTGTCGCGTCCTACGGCTTCGCCCGTGGCGCAGCACATCTGGCGGTACATGGCGCCCGAATAGCCGAAGCCGTGTTCGAAACTATACCGGAAATCCTCCATGGGCAAGACGCCGTACAAGCGTGCAATATAGCTCGTCGCACCCTCGACGTTGCCGAAGATATCCTGTTCGTTAAAAATATTTTTCGGCGGTATATCCAAATCGGTGCACGCGGCGAATGCGCCCGCACAAAGAATCAGGAGATAATATTTCAGACGTTTCATTTTTTTGCTTTTTTAGAATTTGACGTTCAGTCCGATAGTATAGGTCTTGTTGATCGGATAGAAGTATCCCATATTGCTGGCCCCGCCATCCGACGGATGAATGTAGAACTCCGGGTCGAGATAATCCAGACCGGTGATCGTCAGCAGGTTGTAAGCGCTGGCGTAGATCCGGACATTCTCGATACCCACCTTCGTCAGCCACTTCTTGGGCAGCGAATAACCGATTTCGAGGTTCTTCAGACGCAGGTAGCGGGCATTCTGCAACCCATGCTCCGAGTTGGGATTTGCCGTCGAGCCCGTATAGCCGTATTCGCCGGCGACCCACTTCGTGGCGGGATCGTAGGGATTGGCCGTCGGATCGGCCGGATGCCAGCGGTCCATGTGTTCGCTGATGGCGTTGGTACGCGACCAGAGCGGCTCCTGCAGAAACTCGCGGGCGATGATGTAACGGTTGCCCGAACCCTGCCAGAGCATCGAGAAGTCGATCCCTTTCCACGATGCGCTGATCGTCAGACCGAAATTGACCATCGGAACCATATCCGTGTAGCCGATCGGGTGTACGTCCAGATCGTTGATCCAGCCGTCGCCGTTCCAGTCCTCGTAGAGATAGTCTCCCATCACGCTGCCGCGGCCGATATAGACGGGATTGTAGTACAACTGATCCCAGCTGGTGATACGCCCGCCTTCGCCGTAACCCCACCAGATGCTGTTGAAACGGTCGTTGTTGTTCTGACGCCAGTTCAGGTAGGAGTTGCCCGACTCGGCACGCTCGTAGTAGAGCGTCTTGCGGCGCGTGAACGAAACATTGCCCTTGACCGCATAGGAGAAATCGCCGACGCGGTTGCGGTGGCTCAACTCAAGCTCGAAACCGGTATCCCGGTCGCTGTTGAGGTTTTCCAGCGGCAGACTCGCGCCCACGCTGCCCGGAAGGCTCAGATTTCGTCTGGCATAGAGTCCGTCACGATGCCGGCGAAAATAATCGAAGGTCAGGCCGAGTTTGCCGTTCCATGCGCTGAAATCCAAACCGATGTCGAACATTTTGATGGTCTGCCACGTAATATCCTTGTTGGCAATGCCCTTGGGAACGGAACCGTTGACGTAATCGCCGCCGAGGATAGCTCCGCCGGAAGGATAGGTAAAGCCGGTCAGGAATTCGTAATTCAGATCTCCGTCGTACCCCGTCTTACCGTACGATGCACGGATTTTCAGATTCTCGATGAAGTCGAGCGAAGACTCTTTCCAGAAGTTTTCCTCCGAAATGCGCCATCCGACGGATACCGAGGGGAAGAAGACCCAGCGCAGGTCGCCCGACGGGAAGCGCGACGATGCGTCGTAGCGGAAGACGAATTCGGCGAGGTACTTGTCGCCGAAGTCGTAGTTGAAACGGCCGGCCAGCGACTGGTAGGCATAGTCGTAAAGCGAACCGCCGCCTGACGACTGGTTGAACTGCTGCGTTTCGCCGTCGCCGACAAACACCTGATCCATAGGCAACACCACTTCGCGGCTGCCGTAGAAGTTGTCGCCCACCTTGTGCTGATCCTCGAAGAGCAGCATGCCCGATACGGAGTGACGGCCGAAGGTGCGGTCATAGCCCACCTGCACGTGCCACTGGCGATGTTCCTTGCCGTAATAGTTGCGCTGCACGAAATAATCGTGCGCGTCTCCCTTCAGGAAACTGGTCGCGGCTCCGGTAGAAGTATAAGTGTTGAACGCCTTTCTGTAGAACTTGTTGTCGTTCATGATATAGTCGTAGCTGAAGAAGCCCTTGGCATACAGTCCCGGCAGGAACGGCATGTCCCAGCGCAGCGAGAAGGCAGACTGGAACCAGCGGCTGATCAGGCTCTGGTATCCGTTGGCGTCCTTGTCGATCATGGCCAGCGGGTTGACGATGCCCGTGTTGTCGTCCTTGGTATGGTACATGGTCTGCTCGTCGTCATAGTAGAACGGATCGAGCGGGGTGAAGAGCCACGTGCTACGCACGATGTCCGAAGAGGAGAAGTTGCTCATCTTCTTTTCATCCATATGACCTGCGAGGTTGACATCGAGGGTCAGGTTCTTGGCGATCTTCGCGTTGATGTTGGCGCGCAGCGTGTACTTGTCATAGGTAATAGGCGTGTGCTGCAGGAAGCTCTCCTGATACTGGTAACCGAGACTGGTATAGAAGGTGACCTTGTCGTTGCCGCCGCTGGCGCTCACCGTATGCTGCGTCTGGGGCGCCGAATTGCGGAAGACGGCATCTTTCCAGTTGTAGGACTTCTTCTCGCCGTTGCGGTAGGCGGCGATATCCTCCTGACTGTACTGCGGAACAGGCGACATGTTGTCTACGGAGTGCATCGCGTATTTCTCGTTGTAGAGCGTCATCCAGTCGGCCGCATCCACGAGATCGGGGAAGTTCGAAGGACGCTGCCACGATATGTTGCCCGAATAATTGATATTGACCCTGCCCTTGTCGCCTTTCTTGGTGGTGATAAGCACGACGCCGTTACCGCCCTTCACGCCGTAGATGGCTGCCGACGCATCCTTCAGCACCGAAACCTGCTCGATATCTTCGGGATCGAGCCGCGCCATGTTGTCGCGCGGCACACCGTCGATCACGATAAGCGGAGCGCCGAAGCCGCGGATGTCCATCGAGGTATTGAACTGGCCCGGTTCGCTGGAGTTCTGCCTTACGCGGAGTCCCGCGACCTTACCGGTCAGCATGTTCTGGACGTTCTCGTTCTTGGTCGTGATGATCTCTTCGTTGTTGATGGCCGAGATGGCTCCCGTAAGGGAGGCTTTCTTCTGAGTGCCGTAACCTACGACGACCAGCTCCTCGATTTCGAGGGCGTCGCTCTCCAGCACGAAATCATAGGTGGTCTTTCCGGCTACGACTTTGGCCGACTGCTCGGCGTATCCGACGAAACTCACCTTCAGCACCGAGCCGGGAACGACCTGCAGCGAAAAGCTGCCCGTCGTACTTGTTACATCTCCTTTTTGGGTCGTGGTGTCGAAGACCGTAGCTCCGATCACCGGCTGCCCGGAAGCATCCTTGACGGTACCCGATACCGTAAAGGACTCCCCTTGCGCGCGGGTTTCGAGGGCCGCGAAAGCCAACGCCACGCACATACAAACCTTCAGCAGGTTCAAGAAGTTAGTACAAATTTTCATACGTTTTGTTTTTAAGTAGTTGGTTTCAAAAAACTCCGGCCCGACACGGGGTCCGGCCGGAGCCGGGAATTCAGATTTCCTTTTTCAACATAAGCGGTTTATAATTAGGTCTAATTGGCGTTGCTATTCCGTAAGCGACGTGTTAGGCTCCGGAGCGAGCGTGATTTTCAGACGGCCGCCGCGCACCACGTCCGCGAAAGGCAGCTGTACGCCCGTCAGGGGTTTGCCGTCGAGCTGCGCAGAACCGATATAGCAGTTCTCCGGAGCGTTGCCCGCGGTCTCGATCACGAATTCGCGGCCTTCGTAATAATCGGGATTCAGGCTGATCGTAATCTTGTCGAACAGCGGGCTGCAGAGCTGGAACGACGGATCGGGAGCCGTCAGGCCCTTCACGTCGAAGAGTCCCATCGAAGCCATGACGTACCATGCGCCCAGCTGTCCCTGATCCTCGTCCTGTCCGTAGCCGTAGCCGTGAATCTCCTCCGTACCGTAGAATTCGTTGCAGATCGTGCGCATCCACTTCTGCGAGAGCCACGGCTTGCCCGAAAAGTTGAACAGGCCCGAAATATGGAGGTTCGGCTGGTTGCCGTGGTTGTAGTAGGTATGCAGTCCCGCGAAGGCGTCGATGGTCTTGCCGCCGCCGAAGATATTTTCGCGCGAAATAAGGAACGTGCTGTCGAGCCGGTTGTTGAACTCCTCGCGGCCGACCATCTCCACCAGACGGTCGATATCGTGGGGAACATAATAGGTGTACTGTACGGCGTTGCCCTCCTGAAAGCCCACCCACGGCGCATAGGGATCGAAGTCGGCGATAAACCGGCCCTGCTCGTCGCGCGGACGCATCAGTTTGGTTTCAGGGTCGAAGAGCAGTTTCCACCCTTCGGAGAGCTTCGAAAGCCGTTCGTAATCGGCTTCATGTCCCAGCTGGCGGGCCATCTGGGCCACGGCATAGGCGCTGAACGAATATTCGAGCGTATGCGAAGCCGAGAAACCCGAACCGCGGGGCGTGGTCTGCATGTGCAGCTCCGTCGAATAGGGCGAATAGCCGCGCTCGACGAACTGCCCCACATCCAGCTTGCCGGCTCCCGCGGGACGACCTTCGCTGCCCAGCTCGTTCTTGCGGGCGGCTTCATAGCCGAGCGCCACGTCGAAATTGCGGATGCCGCAGTTGTAGGCCGCCGCGATGGCGAGGCCCGTAAAGTTGGTGCCCACGCCCGAAACATACTTGCTGCATGCGATGCCGTCGCCCAGCCAACCGGCGTCCTTGTAAACCAACAGCTGGCTCGAAATCCAGTCGGCGTAATATTCGGGATAGGCGATGCTCCACAACTGGGTCAGGTTCCAGAATCCGCCCCAGATGGCATCGGTATTATAGTGGTTATGCAGCGGATTGCCGGCGGGGTCGAGCGGAATCTGCCCGACGGTTCCGTCGTTCGCGGGATAGGCCCCGTTCACGTCGCTGGCCAGACCGCGTCCCAGCACGGCATGGAACAACCCCGTATAGAATTTGACCCGGTCCTCCCGTTTGCCGCCCTCGACGCGGATGCGTCCGAGCGCCTCTTCCCATGCTTCGTTTGCGGCCAAGAGCGCCCCGTCGAAATCCAGATCGGCGGCTTCGGCCTGCATGTTCAGGCGGGCGTTCTCGACCGAAGTATACGACAGGCCGATCTTCACACCGACGTCCCGACGCGCACGGGTATCGAAACGCAGGTACACGCCGGCGCCCACGCCCGTACGGCTCCGCTCACCGGCAAAAACCTCCTCGCCGCAGAAAGCGCCCCACGACGCAGGTTCGGCATCCACGACGGCGCTGAAATACATCTTCACGACGGCGCCCTTCTGATAGATGTCCACATAGACGGGTTCGGTCACCACCCAGCCCTCGATACGGCCGTCCTCGGTGAAGGTCACCGAAGCGTCGCGCGCAGGACCGCTTTCGCCCATCTTCGTGCCGATGTTGAAGATCAGGTTGGCCTCTTCCGAAGCGGGGAAGGTATAGCGGTGGAAACCGACGCGCTCGGTAGCCGTCAGTTCGGCTTTCACGCCGTAGTCTTTCAGCAGTACGGAGTAATAGCCCGGCCGCGCCACCTCGTCTTTCTTGTCGAAACGCGAACGGTAACCCGCATCCGGATCGTCGAGGGGACCGGGAACGGTCTGCAGCGCGCCGACGGTCGGGGCGATCACCACGCCGCCCACCTGAAATTCGTGGAAATTGGCGAAACCTTCGATCGAAGTATGGCGGGCGTCGTAGCCCACGGCCTGCCAGCCGCCGGGATTTCCGAGGTGGCCGTCGGTGGTCGGCGCCAGCTTCGCCATGCCGAACGGCACCGCCGCGGGCGTGAAGAAGAACCAGCGCGAATGGGCCGTTCCGATACGGGGATCGACATAGTCGGTCAGCGGTTCGGGCGACGTGCAGGAGCTCATGCAGGCCGCCAAGGAAATCAGGGATAAAAAGAGTCTATTCATAGGTAGTTTGAGTTATTCGGTTTCGACTTTGAGCATCAGGTACTCGAAGGGCTTCATCCAGAACGAGCGGTCGTCGAACGGTGCGAGAGGCTGTTCGCGGTAGTCGCAGACGCTCACCCGGCGGGCCTTCATCCGGCCCCAGACGAATGCTGAATGCACGCTTTGATCGCCCATGTTCTGCAGACGCACGATATAGCCCGTCCCGTCCGCCGAAGGCGCGATGCCCGACACGGCGATCCGGTTGCGGCCTTCGAGCCGGAACAGCCGGCCGACAGGTTCGGCCCTGCCGCTCTCGACGGCGATCAGGGGCTGTTCGCGTTCGGCGCCGCGCTGTTTGAGTTTCAGATCGAACGGATCGCTGATCTGCAACGAATAGCGGAAGCTGGCCACGCCGCCCTGCGACGCCTTGTAGTTCGTCCGCCACGTATTGTTCATCACCCACGAATAGACCACGGGCGAAATCTGCGCCGAGGGCCACCAGCCGTAGCCGTGGCGGGGATTGAGCCGGTAATCTTCGCCCGAAGGCGTGCCCAGCTCGACGAACGGGGCATCGAGGGTGGTCAGGCATACGGCGTGTTCCAGATCGCCGACGGCCATGCCGTTCAGCAGCGAATAGTAGTGCTTGTTGACGCCCGCGAGCTGTTCGCGTTCGGGGTGCATCTCGCTCATGGCGAGGTCCATCGTGATTTCGGGATGCGCAAAGTTGAACGGGAAGACGAAACGCACGCTTTCGTGCTCCAAAATATCCTGCTTGTCAACCGTATTGCGGATATCGACGCGGCCGAGGCCCCTGTAAACCGTCACGTCGCGCCAGAGGGCGTTGCAGCCCGGAGCGTCGGAGACGATGCGCAGGGTCGCGGCGACGGGGCCGTCGTCGAGCGTTTCGACGCCCGCCACCCGGTCGATGCCCCGCGGATCGGCGGCGATGCGGCCCGAATAGATATAATCGTTGAGTCCTTCGCCTGCGGCATATTCGTAATCGGCGTCCGCAGCCTTCAGCGAGCGGATCGTACCCTTCGCCGGATCGACCGCGACACGCACCAGCCCGTTGTCGAGCGTATTGCCGTCGATCATCGAAGCCGGAGCCTCAGGGCTCTTCTTCGCCTTCGCGGAAGTTTTGGCCGGAACGATCCGGTAAACGGACGACGAAAGCGCGGGCACCTCCTCGGCAAGGAAGATCCAGCCGCCGTCGTGCAGGCGCTGAACGGCGACCGGCTCTCCCGAAGGAGCGAGCAGCCGTTTGCCTGTGAGGTCGGCCGCCACAGTCACGACGTCCGTACGAGGCCAGAGGTTCGTATTGAGCACCTGAACATATCCCTCGCCGGCCGTTATGCCGGCCATCGCCTCGTCGCAGAGACGGCGCGACTGCACGTCGGCGCTGTCGCCGTACATCGTCTTGCCGGCCCACAAGTCTTTCGTAAACTGCGAGTAGGGATCGGGACCGCTGGCCGACGCGCCCCACGTATGTTCGGAAAAGAGCAGCACGTTCTTCCACGCCTCGGCGAGTTCACGGGCAGGATAGTCGCTTTCGGGAGAGAGCATGCTCCAGAGAATTTCGGTACGGGTCAGACGGGCGGCGCTCTCGCGGTTCATCGCCGTTTCGCGGGCCGTCGAGGAGGCGCCGTCCTCCCACGTCGGGGGCATGTCGCCCCCGTAGGTGGGCAGGTATTCGCCATACTGCTCTTCGAATGCCGTAAAGAATTCCTTGGTCGTCGTGATGCGGAACTGCGGCGAATCGTAACGCTCGTTCCACGCGCGGATCACGTCGGGCATCAGCTCGTCGGGAGGTCCGTTGTCGCCGTGGACCGTGTAGCGCAGATAACAGGTGTTATAGGGAAATTCGTCGGTCTCCAGCTCCTGCAGGTAGTTCCAGATCGGCTCCACCCCGCACACCGAAAGGCGTCCGGCCAGCCAGCCGTGGAACCACGAATAGCCGCGTCCGGCCTGCCACACCAGCACCTTGTCGGTTCCCGACTGCGACTGCCAGTAGAAGGGCCGGTCGCCCCATTCGACGTGCAGGGCCGCGGCGCGGTCGTTGCCGATCTTTCCGTAGAAAGGCACGTAATTGGGACCCGGCGAGTAGTACTTCACGCCGTTTTTGGACATGGCGGTGGCAAGTCCCCAGACCTGTCCGGGAACGTCGCTCATCATCGCCGTATTCACCTCCACGCCGATTTCACGGGCAAGCCGGTGCGCGTCGTCGAACATGTGCATCAGCTCCTCCTGCCGGCAGATGCCCGTCAGGATACTGCCCAGCGGGGCGTCGATGTTGATTACGCCGTCGCGTACGGCCTGAATCAGCCGTGCGGCCTTGTCGGTTCCGGCATAGGCTTCGAGATACCCGGCGATCGCCCACGTCGCTTCGGTATTCCAGCGGTAACGGGCGCCTTCGGGATAATCCTTCGTCCGCTCGGCGAGGTCCATCGCACGCTCCAGATTGCGCCACTGGAACTTCATCACGTCCATCTGACGGTGCGTATAGCCGATGTCCTGATGCGAATGGGAGAGGAAATTGACGGTCCATTTGCGGGCGGCAGGCACCTCGAAACGCTTTTCGACGGTTCCCTGACGGCTCGTCAGACGCACGTCGAGCTTCGCCGTCTCCTCCATGTATCCCGCCGGGAAAAGGCCGTCGTAACGCACGACGCCGACGCCCGAAGGTGCGATTTCGGCGCTCCACGTACGGCCGCCGCATTCGAACGCGAGGTCGGCCCCGGCATATATCGGATTGTCGAAGCGCAGGGTGAATTCGCGCGACGGCCCTTCGGGCGTTTTCAGATAGCCCTGCGAAGCCGCGAATGACAGCTCCGAAACGGGAGCCAGCGTGCGTACGTCGGCGCGCTCCTTCGTATAGAAACGGATTTCGGCCAGCCCGTAATAATCGGGATTCTGGTGCATGTCGGCCGCTTCGCGCATGACGACCGGATCGTTGCGGTCGTAGTGGTTGCCCTCGCCGCCGGCAGCTGCCGTAAAACAGATATAGCGGGCTTTCAGGCCCGGTGTGTTCAGGATAAGGTCGGCCGGTTCGGGATTGCGCCCCACCGACTCCGGAATGACGTGGTAGTCGAGCCGTCCGTCGGGCAGCAGCTGCCACGTTTGGCCGTCGGCCGAATACTCGACATATACTTTGTTCAGTCCGCGGCGGGTGTGTTCGTTCTGGTTATGATTCCATATGCGGATCTGGTCGATTTGACGGGGGGGGGAATTCTTATCGCCCACCTGACAGAGGAACCACACTACCCCTTCGCGCGTCGAGGGGCTGTAACGCACCGTTCCGGCCGAAGCCTGCGACACCCACATGCCATGCCCCAGATTATTGGCTTCGTGCAGGTCGCCCCGCATGCCGGCGCCGTCGACCGCAGCCGCGGCGGACGAGCCCCTGAGCGTCGAACTGGCCGACGCCGTAATTTGGTCGGAAGGCAACTGGCGATAGACTTCGACACGCTGCGCATGCACGGCGGCGGTCGTCGCCAGCGTCAGGAGCCATAAAAGGAGTAACTTCTTCATTTCTACAGGTTAGTCGTTATACGTATCCGGCAGGCCGGAAAGATATATGTCGGGTTGTTTTCACATATGTCCATACATTACCACATCGCAAATGTAAAAATATTTTCCGTATTCTGTTTGTTTCGAAGCAATCGTCCCCCCAGTTCCTATCATCAATATCTTTTTCATATCGCTCCCTCTCCATGTTTCTCGTATAAATGAGTATACCACAATTTATATCATATAGAAAGGATGACTCTGTGCAATCATCTCTTTGCATAAAATCATCCTTTATCCTTCTATATTTACAATGCTTTTTTAATTGCCGCAAGCAACTCACTATATTCCTCGTATGCCGGAAGTTCCGGATACTCTTTCTTAATAGCATCTGTACTTCTAAAAAGAAAACCAGCCTTACTTGCCTGAATCATCCCCAAATCGTTGTGGCTGTCTCCACTTGCTATCGTATCATACCCAATAGACTGCAGTGCTTTCACTGTTGTAAGCTTTGACTGTTCACATCTCATTTTAAATCCTGTGATTTCTCCAGTTTCTGCAACTTCAAGTGAATTACAGAAAATAGTCGGCCATCCCAGTTTTTCCATAAGTGGACTTGCAAACTGTGTAAATGTATCACTTATAATAATAACCTGTGTGATAGAACGAAGCTCATCCAGGAACTCTTTTGCTCCTGGCATTGGATCAATCTTTGCAATCGTCTCCTGTATTTCTTTTAATCCAAGTCCATGTTCTTTTAAAATATCCAGTCTCCATCTCATCAGTTTATTGTAATCCGGTTCATCCCTTGTCGTTCTTTTTAGTTCAGGGATTCCACTTTCCTCGGCAAATGCGATCCATATTTCCGGTACTAATACTCCTTCAACATCCAGACATGTAATATACATTCTATGATTCCTCCTATACCTGTTTGTCTTTTTGCTTTTTATCATA
>ENA-UEQX01001169-UEQX01001169.1-human-gut-metagenome-genome-assembly--contig:-NODE-1169-length-16389-cov-19.472903_pt1 | contig 16389 bp, 8 predicted proteins | sample MGYA00242952_ERZ507952 | MGnify/ENA primary metagenome ERZ507952 (study PRJEB26167, sample SAMN06115425) | human gut metagenome | host: Homo sapiens | place: China:Sichuan | collected 2015-04-07... | reverse complement strand
CTGAAGCAAGCCGGCTTAATCTTGTTTGAATGAAAGTACTCTCTGTTTTCTCAATCATTACGAGTCCTCCTTAACTTCTTGGTCAATAAAACTGGCATTTACTCGGTTGATTATTCTTCTTCGTAATCATTTTGAGATTTATTACTCGAATTACCAACACAAGAAGCAATTAATATTCCTCCAATCAAAAAACAATAGTTCAACAGTCTCATAATAAATAATTTAATTGTAACATAATTCTTTTCAACACTTATTTCACTGAAAACACAAATACACCCGCTGTAGGAATCTCTGTAGTCCCGATCAATGCTTTGGCTCCCTTCGATAAGTTGAAGGTATAAGGCTGATCTGAATAGTTTAATACAATTCCCAACCCATTCCGGTATTCCATTGTCACGCCATAAGGCAAATCCATTACCGGGATATTCAGCTGTACATATAGCTTTTTCAATATATCTTTTTCCAATGCTCCATTGTGGCTGTCCACTCCTACATAGGTAATCGTACCTTTCCCCAGTTTGCGGAAAGTCACAGCCGGACTTCCTTCATAGAATTCGTTTTTATAAGTAGCCCATACTTGAGCATCTGCCGGAGGATTCAGAATCTCTCCCCATGTATTCCAAATATACTCTTTTCCGTCCATAACAACAGTACCGGGATTTTCGGGAAGCAGCAAATCATAAAAGTTCATTTCATTTCCGGTCAGCGGAGTAATCATAGAACCAAAGGGAGCTTCCGGAAGACGACCATAACGGTCTTTCTGTGCCGTACGACAAGTCAGAATGAGGTTTCCGCCGTTCTTTACATAAGTGATCCATTTGTCTACCAGTTCTTTATCAGCTAATTGATAAGTCGGTGCAATAACGACCGGATAATCGGACAAGTTCTTTGCTTCGGAAATAAAATCGACAGGAGCTCCGAATGATTTTAGGGTACGATAGTACTTTTCGATGTGTGCAAAAGTATCCCATGTCCGGTTCTGTTTCTGTCGCTCAATGCTCCAGGAGTTTTCATGGTTAAAAAGAATAGCTGTACGACGGGCAAGGTAATCGGCAGGTTTGGTTTCACGGGAAGAGCTATGTTTACGAAGTTCACGAATCTCCTTTATAAATGTCTCATATTCTCTTCCACCGGGAGTTATAGTCACTCCGTCCGTGCCGACAATTCCGTAATGATATTGTTCCGTGCCGTAAAGAGGCTGGCGATAACGATAGGTGCAGATAAAATCACTTCCACCGGCAAACACACTCCACATCCACAGACGAACTGCGCCCGGAAGAGGTTGGGGATTGATACTGCCCCAGTTCACCTGTCCCGGCTGTAATTCCATCACACCATAAGTTCCCTGTATCGGACGGAAAAAGTCATTTGCCCAGGCTATCCGCAACGGATTACCTACCCGGTAGCCTCGACGACCAATCCCCTCATTATCACCATATACCATATAACGGGTATAACTTTGAAAATCAAGCGAGGGGCTACCACCAATGTGACCTTCATCATAATTCGGTATATAATTCGTAGTCACCCATTGGTTCTTTGCATATTTCTTTATCAACAGACATTGTTCGTTCAGGAAATCATTGGTTTGTGATGCAGCAAAACGGCGGTAATCCAAAATTTGATGATGATTCATAAACATCTGTACGCGCTTGGGAAGCGTTATTTCATCAAAAGACGAATAAACCTCACTCCAGAAAGCAGTGCCCCATGCATTATTTAAAAGTTGAATGTCATTATTGTATTTGGCACGGAGAAAATCACGGAAAGCAAGCTCCGCTTTCAGATTATAATCAAACTGTACAGCAGGTTCGTTGTCGAGTTGCCATCCGATAATACGGGAGTCATTGCCATAATGTTGCGCCAGTTTTTCAATCATCTTGTATGATAATTCCCTGTAAAGAGGCGAAGCAAATGAAGCATGCTGGCGAGCACCGTGGTCAAGTATCGTTCCATCCTCATTCTTCAATAGAATTTCGGGGTATTTCCGGCTCATCCATACAGGAGGAGTGGCAGTAGAAGTACACATGATAACTTTCAAATCATACTTGGCTGCCAAAGCTACAGCCCTGTCCAGCCATGCAAAATCATAGCGTCCCTCTTCCGGTTCCAGTTGCGCCCAGGCAAACTCGGCAAAATGGGTAAATTCAAATCCCAATTCATGCATTTTCTTGAAGTCACGTTCCCACTGGCTCTCATCCCAGTGTTCGGGATAATAATAGACACCCGTCAAAGTCAGGTCTTTATCATCAAACCAGGGAGAAGTTTCAATTACAGTCTTTTGAGCTTGCTTCTGTTGAGTTCCGGTTGCCAGTCTCTCTGCTGCCTGTATTCCGGTAGAAACGGTTAATAGACCGGCACAGAAAGTAGCCAGAATTTTACTTTTTACCATATACTTCATAAATTCGATTGATTATTAGCGTTATAAAACGTTATTCATATATTTTCCATTCCCACAAACCGGCATCTCCCCTACGAATATGAAGACGGAGATAACGTGTCTCTCCTATCTCCTTAGCAATATGTGGAGAGCATACTTGTACTTTCCCTTGTTCGGCACACATCTGCCAATGTTTTCCGTCGATAGACTTCTCCAGTCGCCAGGTATGTCCTTCAGTAGGACGGGTAAAATAGAGCTGGCACTCCCCGACCTTACGGATTTCCTTTAAATCGACTGTAATAAACGGACTGCTATCCGTATCAGCCGCCATCCAACGGGTTCCATTCGATTCGTCAGCTACATGGGTAGCCTGATAAGTATGCGTGCGGGTATAGCTCTTCACCGAACCTTTTTCCGGCAACGGTTGATTGGGTTGCGTTTCGATATTGACCACGGAAGTACGGGGAGATTTCTCACTGGAAGCATAAAAATGCGACTGTAATGCCAGATTCGGCCGGGTCTCTTGGGAAGCAGCCAGATAACCTACACCACGCATATCGGGGATTAATGTCTTTATCGTTCCATCGTCATTAAATTCCATCCGGTTAGCATACACTTGACGGGTAGTTCCGCCATCTCCGTATTCCAGATAGAGAAAAATATATTCATCCGTTCCCTCGTCATAAAACACGTTGCCATGTCCCGGTCCCCACACTTGATTTTCAGGAGAAGAGAATAAAAAAATGTCGTTCCCCTCCGGCTTTACAAAACCCGTCAAAGGAGACTCGCGGCTCATCATATAAGCATTGACATAATTCTGATGACCACTCAACGTATAAATATAGTAATAGATACCTTTACGCTTAAACATCACCGGACCTTCGGAATATCCCTGGCGGGCTGTTGCCAGAGCTACCGGCTCACCATCCAGATGAAGCCTGTCCGCAGAAAGCCGTCCCGCATTCCGGCGACGCCAGAAGATATATCCTGAACCATCGTCATTAATAAAAGGTTCTCCGTCAATATCATCAACGACAGCCGGGCTATCTGTTCCTTCTTCTCCGGGAGGCAAAAGCCCCTGTCCCGCAGTAAAATGGAAAGGACCATCCGGGCGATCAGCTACAAGTACATAAGTTCCCATCTTGTCATCCGGTTTCACAAACGTAACGTATAAATAAAACTTGCCGTCCTGCTCAATCACTTTTCCAGGCGCCCAATACCGGAAATAGCCCTTTTTCTTTTCACCTTTATCATTCGTGTAGTCATATCCTTTCGACCAGTCGAACCCGCTGATATGGGAACCTTCGAAACTCCAGTTCACAAAATCTTTCGATTTCCATACGACAGGAGTTCCGGCACGTCCAAGTCCGTAATCCAGATCGGTAGTGCCATAAAGATAATAGGTATCACCAAATTTGGAGACAGACGGATCCGCCAGATTATCGGGAATAAGCGGATTATAGTTCCGGTCGGCAATCAGTGACTCCACAATGGAGGCATCCACTGCAAACGCCGTTCCATGACGAATCCCCCTCGGAAAAAAGACCTGATCGGACACATCTTCCCATGTTTCACCATAGTCCAAAGAACGAACAGCTCCATAACGATGGTCACGGTATTTATCAAAATAGACATAAAGCGTATCACCTACAAAAAGAGGAGCTGGACCTTCCGCCCAATATTTTCCTGTAATAGGTGCCGATACTTTGGTCGGGAATCCTTTTTCTATCTTCTTTGTACGCGTCACACGCAAATTCTTTTCCGGCGGATTGGAATTTTCATTCTTGACTACCATTATCAGGTCTTCCCGCTTCGGGTCTTTCACAATAGCGGCATCAATCACACTGAAATCTGGATTGAAGAACATCTTCGTCTTTGAGAAAGTACGAAAATCCTTCGTTGTTACATAATAAATACGATGATTCAGTCCCTTCTCACTTTCACTGGTAGCCACTTCTTTGTGACGGCCGGGAATCGTAGTTGCCCAAAAGATATAATAGGTTTGTGAAGGTTCATCATAAAACAGTTCGGGAGCCCAACAGTTATGTGCATCCGGCTCGTGCATCATCACAGGGATTGCTTGTTGCTCACTCCAATGAACCAAATCGCGTGAAGAGGCATATCCGATAATCCGGTCCGTCCAACTGGAAGTCCAGACCATGTGAAAAGTTCCGTCCGGCGACTGGCAAATGCTGGGGTCACGCATTAATTTATCTTTACCAACCGCAGGGGTAAGATAAGAACGTCCGCCATGTAAAGGCAGCCAGTTCAATCCATCATAACTATATGCTAAATGCAGTCCGTCTTTACTGTCATTGATAAAATAAGAAAAGAGGTAAGCTGTCTCACCGGCAAAGACTGTCATCACCGACCAAAGACTTAGAGCTATCCAGATTACTACTTTTTTCATGGTTCCTTATTAAGATTAAAAAGTTTACCTTGCAAAGATAAGGCATCTCCGCCCCTCCTCAAAGATAAAGAGCATGGACAATATTTCAAATCCATGTAGTTTTGTACACGAACGCTTTTAGATGTCCATTTTGATACAATATTCTATGTATCTGTACATCTTTCTATTTACTAAACCCTTAAAAAGCTCTACTTTAGCGGCAGATTTTAAAAAGAATGAAAAACATATCAACTCTATATATCATGAAACGACTTTTAGTAAGTATTGCTATCGTATTTATCTCCATACTGACCGTAGCGGGACAAAATCACTCTTTCAGCTTATCCGGCAAATGGAATTTCCGGATAGACCGGGAAGATACCGGCGTCAAGGAACAATGGTTCAAAAAATCCCTCGACGATTCTATCAACCTGCCCGGCTCCATGCCCGAAAAACTGAAAGGAGATGAAGTGACCGTCCGTACCCAATGGACCGGAAGCCTCTACGACAGTTCTTACTACTTCAACCCATATATGGAAAAATACAAGATAGAGGGACAAGTAAAGCTACCCTTCTTTCTGACTCCCGACAAACATTATGTAGGTGTGGCCTGGTATCAAAAGAAAGTGACAATTCCGGCTGACTGGAAAGGAGAAAGAATCACTCTTTTTCTGGAACGTCCGCACATCGAAACTACTGTATGGGTAAATCAGCAGGAGCTTGGTATGCAAAACAGTCTTTGTGTTCCCCATGTCTATGACCTGACTGCTGCAACCACCCCCGGAAAAACGTACCTGATTACCATCCGTATCGATAATAGAATCAAAGAAATCAACGTAGGTCCAGATTCTCACAGCATCACCGACCAGACACAAGGTAACTGGAACGGTATCGTCGGACGAATCGAATTACAAGCTACTCCTAAAGTCCATTTAGAAGATATTCAGGTATATCCCGATTTGAGCAATCAGAAAGCGCTGGTTCGCATGAATATACGGTCTGCTTCTTCCACCAAGGGAGAGATCACCCTTTCCGCTGCGAGCTTTAACACGGACATTCAGCACAAAGTGGCTCCCGTACATCAAAGTTTCAACATCCGTCCGGGAGATAATCCGGTGGAAATGGAACTTCCGATGGGAAAAGAGTTTCTGACGTGGGATGAATTCAGTCCGGCACTTTATAAACTGACGGCAAAATTAACCAACGGCAAGCAAACTGACACACAACAAGTACAGTTCGGTATGCGTGATTTCAAGATAGAAGGGAAATGGTTCTATGTAAATGGTCGCAAAACGATGCTTCGCGGTACGGTGGAAAACTGTGACTTCCCATTGACAGGCTATGCGCCGATGGATGTAGCTTCTTGGGAACGGGTGTTCCGCATTTGTCGTAACTATGGCCTGAATCACATGCGCTTCCACTCTTTCTGTCCGCCGGAAGCAGCTTTCATCGCTGCCGATCTGGTCGGTTTCTATCTGCAACCGGAAGGACCGAGCTGGCCGAACCACGGTCCGAGACTGGGTAACGGACAACCGATTGACAAATACCTGATGGACGAAACCATTGCACTGACCAAGGAATATGGGAATTACGCTTCTTACTGCATGCTGGCTTGCGGCAATGAACCTTCCGGTCGTTGGGTGGCATGGGTCAGCAAGTTCGTGGATTATTGGAAAGCAACCGATCCGCGTCGTGTATACACAGGAGCCTCCGTTGGAAACAGCTGGCAATGGCAACCTCACAATGAGTATCATGTGAAAGCCGGCGCACGCGGACTTAGTTGGGCAGGTGCGCAACCGGAAAGTGAATCGGATTATCGTGCAAGAATCGACACGGTGAAACAACCGTATGTATCACACGAAACAGGTCAATGGTGCGTATTCCCGAATTTCAATGAGATCCGTAAATATACCGGAGTCAACAAAGCGAAGAACTTTGAAATCTTCCGGGATATTCTGAACGATAACCACATGGGAAGCCAGAGTCACGACTTTATGATGGCTTCGGGCAAATTGCAGGCACTCTGCTACAAACATGAGATTGAAAAGACCTTGCGTACTCCGGACTATGCGGGATTCCAGTTGCTGGCTCTCAATGATTATTCCGGCCAGGGAACTGCATTAGTCGGTGTACTGGACGTGTTCTTTGAAGAAAAAGGATATATCAACGCAGAACAGTTCAGACGCTTTTGCAGTCCGACCGTACTTTTGGCACGTATTCCTAAATTTGTATATGCCAACAATGAAACATTCCATGCCGACATTGAAGTATCTCATTTCGGAGCTGCTCCCTTAGAAAGTGCAAAAACAGTATATACCATTAAGGATAAATTCGGAAAAGTATATGCTCATGGAACTGTCGGCACCCATCACATTCCCATCGGAAATCTTTATTCTCTGGGTAGTGTAGATATGACTCTGGAAGGAATCGATACACCGCAGAAACTAAATCTGGAAGTACGTATCGAAGGCTGTGATGCCGTAAACGACTGGGATTTCTGGGTATATCCGGCACAAGTGGAACTGGTACAAGGAACAGTATATACCACCGACACCTTGGACGCCAAGGCATTGGCTGTGTTACAAGACGGAGGAAATGTGCTGATTACGGCTGCCGGAAAGATACAATACGGCAAAGAAGTCAAACAATACTTCACTCCCGTATTCTGGAATACTTCCTGGTTCAAGATGCGTCCGCCGCACACAACCGGTATTTTCCTGAATGAATATCACCCTCTTTTCCGCGAATTCCCTACCGAATATCATAGTAACCTTCAATGGTGGGAACTGCTGAACAAAGCGCAGGTGATGCAATTCACCGACTTCCCGGCAACATTCCAACCAACGGTTCAAAGTATTGATACTTGGTTTATCAGCCGGAAAATCGGCATGTTGTTCGAAGCAAAGGTCTTGAACGGTAAATTGATGATGACCAGTATGGACATTACTTCCCAACCGGAAAAACGAATCGTTGCCCGCCAGATGCACAAAGCAATCCTGAATTATATGAATTCGGATGCTTTCCGTCCGGCAGACAAGATAGCTCCGGAGCTAATACAAGCATTATTCACCAAAGTGGCGGGAGATGTGAAATCTTATACCAAAGATTCTCCTGACGAGCTCAAACCGAAAATTAACTAAATGGGAATTATCAGGCACGAATTACACGGATTACGCTGTTGCTTTATAAAAGCGTAATTCTAAAAACCGTGAAATCCGTGTAATCCGTGCCTAAATTCCATAAACAATATACATTAAATATCATTTTACATGAAAACTACGATCATAGGCTTGCTACTCTTAGCTACGGCAAGTGTCAATGCACAGGAGAAAGCCCAAACATACCAGTTGGCAGATGCTCCCCGCTACAGTGAGGAGACGGGATATGGATATGATCTCGTCGCTACTCCCGAAAAAGGCAGCAAGGCACCCTTCTTCTTTTCTGTCCGCGTGCCGGACGGTAACTATCAAGTAACCGTTCGCCTGGGAAGCAAGAAACAGGCAGGGGTGACAACAGTAAGAGGCGAATCACGCCGACTGTTCATTGATAACCTCGCTACTAAAAAGGGACAATTCGTAGATGAAACATTTATCATCAACAAACGCAACCCCCGCATTTCCGAAAAAGAATCCGTACGTATCAAACCCCGCGAAAAAGCCAAACTGAACTGGGACGATAAACTGACGCTGGAATTTAACGGCGATGCACCCGTATGCCAGAGTATCAGCATCGAGCCTGCCGATCCGTCGGTGATTACCGTTTTTCTATGCGGTAACAGTACCGTAGTCGACCAGGACAACGAGCCATGGGCAAGCTGGGGACAAATGATACCTCATTTTTTCGGTACGGACGTTTGTATCGCCAATTATGCGGAATCGGGCGAATCAGCCAATACGTTTATTGCCGCAGGACGTTTGAAAAAAGCATTGAGCCAGATAAAGAAAGGAGATTATCTTTTCATGGAATTCGGGCATAACGACCAAAAGCAAAAAGGACCGGGCAAAGGAGCTTATTACTCTTTTATGACCAGCCTGAAAACATTTATTGATGAAGCTCGTGCACGGGGAGCATACCCCGTACTGGTCACTCCCACCCAACGCCGGAGTTTCGACGCAACCGGACATATCCGTGACACACACGAAGATTATCCGGAAGCCATGCGCTGGCTGGCAGCTAAAGAAAATGTTCCGTTGATCGACCTCAACGAGATGACCCGTACGCTTTATGAAGCTTTGGGAACAGAAACGTCGAAACGTGCTTTCGTACACTATCCGGCAGGCACTTATCCGGGACAGACCAAAGCTTTTGAGGATAACACCCACTTCAATCCATACGGAGCCTATCAAATAGCCCAATGTGTGATTGAAGGAATGAAGAAAGCCGTACCGGAACTGGCTAAACACCTGAAAATAGACCCGTCCTATAATCCGGCACAGCCGGACGATGTAAATGGTTTCCACTGGAACGAATCACCATTCACGGAAATTGAAAAACCGGACGGAAATTAAGAGATAAGTAGTAGGTATTAAGTATTAAGAATCAGGCATTAGATAAATATGAAAACCAAAAGCATCTTTCCCCTGTTCCTATTGGCAGGCACACTTTTGACAGCAGCTTGCGCCACCCCAACGGCTAAACAGGCAGGAAACAACAGCTTCGAATGGGGGCAAGTACCGCAACAACCGGATTTGTCATGGGCCGATAGTGTAGGCAGCCGGCAAATGCCCGGAAACCATGTAATTTTATCCGCTAATTCTTTTGGCGCAGTAGCAGACAGCACGGTGCTTAGCACGGAAGCTATCCAGAAAGCAATTGACAGTTGTGCCGTCATCGGTGGAGGAACGGTAGTTTTTCAGCCGGGATATTATCAGACTGGCGCACTGTTCATAAAAAGCGGTGTCAACCTGCAACTGGACAAAGGGGTGACTTTACTGGCCAGCCCTTACATTCATCATTATCCCGAATTCCGCTCACGGATTGCAGGAATCGAGATGACATGGCCCGCGGCAGTTATCAACATTGTCAATGAAAAGAACGCTTCCGTCAGCGGAGAAGGAACGCTGGACTGCCGGGGAAAAGTATTTTGGGATAAATATTGGGAAATGCGGAAAGAATACGAAGCAAAAGGATTGCGCTGGATTGTGGATTATGACTGCAAACGGGTACGGGGCATCCTCATAGAACGTAGCTCGGACATTACATTGAAAGGATTTACCCTGATGCGTACCGGTTTTTGGGGATGTCAGATTCTTTACTCCGATTATTGCACGATAGACGGATTGACCATCAACAACAATATAGGTGGACACGGTCCGAGCACGGACGGTATCGACATTGATTCTTCCTGCAATATCTTGGTCGAAAACTGCGATGTAGACTGTAACGATGATAATATCTGTATCAAATCGGGACGGGATGCAGACGGACTGCGGGTGAACCTTCCTACGGAAAATGTGGTCATACGCAATTGCATCGCCCGCAAAGGTGCCGGACTTATCACCTGCGGAAGCGAAACTTCCGGTAGCATACGGAATGTATTGGGATATAATCTGGAAGCAATCGGCACCTCCGCCGTGCTGCGGTTGAAAAGCGCCATGAACCGTGGAGGGACAATCGAAAACATTTATATGACCGAAGTAAAAGCGGAAAACGTCCGTCACGTGCTGGCGGCAGACTTGAACTGGAACCCCAGTTACAGTTACAGCACTTTACCCAAAGAGTATGAAGGGAAAGAAATCCCGGAACACTGGAGAATCATGCTGACTCCGGTAACGCCTCCCGAAAAAGGTTATCCGCGTTTCCGCAATGTCTACGTATCAAAGGTAAAAGCGGAAAATGTGGACGAATTTATCTCCGCTTCGGGATGGAATGACTCGTTACGTCTGGAAAATTTCTATCTTTATGCCATCGAAGCGCAGACCGACAAACCGGGCAAAATCTGCTATACGAAGAATTTCAACTTGTCTGAAATTACATTAAAGACAGAAGAAAAGAATGTCATTGAACTAAAAGAGAACGAACAAAGTAATATCAACTTCAACTATGTTAAGACATCTCCTGACCATCGTACTGCTGGGAATCTTGCTCATTGATGCGCAAGCACAAGCACTGACGCCACCTGCCGGCACTTTCCGGTTGGGCATATCAAAAGGAAATGAAAGCCACTGGCTAAAACCTAAAGAAAAGATACAGGGAGTATCCTTCCAATGGAAAGCACTGCCCGATAGTCGTGGATTTATTCTGGAAGTAGAAGTCGCCTCTGCTCCGGAAGCCGATGCCCTATTTTGGAGTTTCGGCGATTGCCAACCGGATTCGGACATCAATGTATTCAGCGTGGAGGGACAAGCCTTCACTTGCTACTACGGAGAAAGTATGCAATTACGGACGCTGCAGGCTGTCACTCCTACCGATGATATTCGCTTGAGTGACGGACATAAGGATGCAACTCCCCTGATGCTTTACGAATCAGGCAAACGAACCGACCGCCCTGTACTGGCCGGACGTTGCAGTCTCTCCCCGGCTTCTTCGCGAAACGAAGGAAGCAAGCCTTTCCGGCTTTACTTCTGTTTCTACGAACAGAATGAAAAAGCGGATTACAACTACTATATGTTACCGGATATTTTTGCCAAAATCGACAAAAAATGAAAAGGATCTATTTATTATTCAGTCTGTTAATAGGTTGCATCTATCTACATGCAGCCATTTATAATGTAATGGACTTCGGAGCCAAAGCGGATGGGAAAACGATTGATTCGCCTGCCATCAATCGTGCAATTGAAGCGGCCGCACAGGCCGGAGGAGGCACAGTATATCTACCTGCGGGAGAATATGCGTGTTATTCCATCCGGTTAAAAAGCAACATTCATATCTATTTGGAACAGGGCACCCGTATCATTGCCGCCTTTCCCGGAAAAGAGGAAGGATATGATACCGCCGAACCGAATGAACATAATAAGTATCAGGATTTCGGTCACAGCCATTGGAAAAACTCTTTAATTTGGGGAATCGGACTGGAGAATATTACGATCAGTGGTCCCGGCTTAATCTATGGCAAAGGCTTGACCCGTGAAGAGAGTCGCCTACCGGGGGTAGGCAATAAGGCTATCAGCCTGAAAGATTGCAGAAATGTGACCCTGAAAGATTTATCCATGCTGCATTGCGGGCATTTCGCCCTGTTGGCTACCGGAGTGGATCATCTGACGATTATGAATCTGAAAGTAGACACCAACCGGGATGGCTTTGATATTGATTGCTGCCGGAACGTACGTATCAGCCAATGCACGGTGAACTCCCCCTGGGATGATGCCATTGTATTGAAAGCCTCTTATGGATTAGGACGCTTCCAAGATACGGAAAATGTGACGATCAGTGATTGTTATGTCAGCGGCTTTGACAAAGGCAGTGTAATGGACGGCACTTGGCAGTTGGACGAACCGCAGGCTCCCGATCATGGTTTCCGTACGGGACGCATCAAACTCGGCACAGAAAGTAGTGGAGGTTTCCGCAATATTGCGATTACGAACTGTATCTTTGAACATTGCCGTGGATTGGCATTGGAAACGGTAGACGGAGGACATCTGGAAGATATTGTAATCAGTAATATTACAATGAGAAATATAGTCAACGCGCCTATTTTCCTTCGGTTGGGCGCACGTATGCGCAGTCCTGAAGGTACTCCTGTAGGTACCATGAAACGTATTCTTATCAGCGATATCAATGTATGGAATGCCGACAGCCGGTATGCTTCTATCATCAACGGAGTGCCGGGTGCATGTATTGAGGACGTAACTTTTCGGAATATTCACCTCTATTATAAAGGAGGATATAGCGAAGAGGATGGCAAACGTATTCCGCCCGAACAGGAGAAAGTATACCCCGAACCCTGGATGTTCGGCACTATTCCCGCCAAAGGGTTTTATATCCGCCACGCACGGAACATTACCTTCGACGGCATCCGCTTCCACTTTGAACAGCCGGACGGACGACCGCTTTTTGTAACTGATGACGCAGAAAATATAGAATACTATAACACACCGAAAGAATGATGAATAAAAGAGAATTGATAGTTCTTTGCCTGCTCGCCGCAGGTGGAGTAATGCAAGCACAACAATGGCCGGACACTCCGGTGGAAGCACGTCCCGGCGCCAGATGGTGGTGGCTGGGAAGTGCCGTAGACGAAAAGAATCTGACGTATAATCTGGAAGAATACGCACGTACCGGAATGGGAGCAGTAGAAATTACTCCTATCTATGGGGTGCAAGGCAATGACGCGAATGAAATTCAGTTCCTTTCTCCCCGCTGGATGGAAATGCTTAAGCATACACAAACGGAAGGAAAACGTACGGGTATTGAGATTGATATGAATACCGGAACCGGATGGCCTTTTGGCGGACCTGAAGTTAGTATAGAAGATGCGGCTACCAAGGCTATCTTCCAGACATACGAAATAGAGGGCGGCAAAGAGATTGAACAGGATATTAATGTGACCGATCCCAAGCAACAACCATTTTCTGTACTAAGCCGGGTGATGGCATATGATGAGAAAGGCAAATGTATCAACCTGACTGCTCACGTCAAAAAAGACAAACTGCAATGGAAAGCGCCTGCCGGCAAATGGAAAGTGATCGCTCTTTACATCGGAAAAACAAGGCAGAAAGTGAAACGGGCAGCTCCGGGAGGAGAAGGCTATGTGATGAATCATCTCTCAAAAAAGGCGGTAAAAAATTATCTTTCCCGCTTTGACCGTGCTTTCAAAAGTAGCAAGACAAGTTATCCACATACTTTCTTCAACGATTCATACGAAGTTTATCAAGCTGACTGGACGGATGATTTCCTGGAACAGTTCGCTCGTAGACGGGGGTATAAACTGGAAGAACATTTCCCCGAATTCCTGGATAAAAACCGTCCGGAAGTTAGCAGACGTATCGTGTCGGATTACCGGGAAACCATTTCCGACCTCTTATTGGAGAACTTCAGTCATCAATGGACAGACTGGGCACACAAAAACGGTAGTATCACCCGTAATCAGGCACATGGTTCGCCCGGTAATCTGATTGATATCTATGCTTCCGTGGATATTCCGGAATGTGAAGGTTTCGGACTGTCGCAGTTCCACATCGAAGGATTGCGTCAGGACTCATTGACCAAAAAGAATGATTCGGACCTGTCTATGCTGAAATATGCCTCCTCGGCAGCTCATATTGCAGGAAAAACGTATACTTCTTCCGAGACATTTACATGGCTGACGGAGCATTTCCGTACTTCCCTGTCGCAATGTAAACCGGATATGGATTTGATGTTTGTTTCCGGAGTCAATCACATGTTTTTCCACGGCACTCCGTATTCTCCGAAAGAAGCCGAATGGCCCGGATGGTTGTTCTACGCTTCTATCAATATGAGTCCGACAAACAGTATTTGGCGTGATGCCCCTTCGTTCTTCAACTATATCACCCGTTGCCAGAGCTTTCTGCAAATGGGACGGCCGGATAATGATTTCCTGATTTATCTTCCGGTATATGATATGTGGAATGAGCAACCGGGACGATTGTTATTATTCACGATACACCACATGGATAAACTGGCTCCTAAGTTTATCGACGCTATCCATCGCATCAACAACAGCGGGTATGACGGGGATTATATTTCCGATAACTTTATTCGCAGTACACGTTTCAAAGACGGACAGTTGGTTACTTCAGGCGGAACGGGCTACAAAGCATTGGTAGTGCCTGCTGCACACCTAATGCCGAGTGATGTATTGGCACATCTTTATGAACTGGCCAAACAGGGAGCTACTATCGTATTCCTCGAAAATTATCCGACAGATGTACCGGGATACGGTCAGTTGGAACAAAAACGCCAAAGTTACCAGCGTACGCTCCGGCAACTTCCGGCTGTTTCTTTCTCGGAAACAACCGTTACTCCAATCGGAAAGGGGAAGATTATCACAGGAACGGATTATGCACGCACATTGGCCAGCTGCAATATTTCTCCCGAAGAAATGAAAACCAAATTCGGACTACAAGCGATCCGAAGAGTGAATGATACGGGACACCACTATTTCATCTCTTCCTTGCAAAATAAAGGAGTGGACGGTTGGATCACATTGGGAACGAATGCAGCCGCAGCCGCTCTCTTCAATCCCATGACCGGAGAATGTGGTGAAGCTAAGGTAAGACAGGCAAACGGAAAAACACAAGTCTATCTGCAATTAAAATCCGGTGAATCGTTCATTCTGCAAACATATCAACAACCTTTGCAGGCATCCAAACCGTGGAAGTATGTCAAAGAGCAACCTTTCAGTCTTCGTCTGGATCATGGTTGGAAGTTACACTTCGCCGAAAGCAAACCGGAAATTCAAGGAACATTTGATATAGATCGCCCCTGTTCATGGACCCATATCGATCATCCGGCAGCCCAAACGAACATGGGAACCGGTGTTTATTCCTTAGACATCGAATTGCCGACTTTGCAGGCCGACGACTGGATTCTTGATTTGGGAGATGTACGCGAAAGTGCCCGTGTCCGCATCAACGGACAGGAAGCGGGATGCGCATGGGCAGTGCCTTATCAACTAAAGGTGGGCCAGTTCTTAAAACCCGGAAAAAACCACATCGAGATAGAAGTCACGAATCTCCCTGCGAATCGAATTACAGAATTAGACAGGCAGGGAGTGCAGTGGCGCAAATTCAAAGAAATCAATATTGTTGATTTGAACTATCGTCCGGCCAATTATGGACATTGGAGTCCATTACCCTCCGGCTTGAATAGTGAGGTACGGCTGATTCCGGTAAATGTGATGCCATAGTTGAGGCATTGTCATATCATCATACTGCAACAAACTAGTTTTTCAATCTTGTACTTAAGACTTTTCAGTGCAAAGATTAAGGGTTTTCAGTGCAGAGATTAGTTTTTTTATGCAGCCGGTAAGTCGTCCCGTTACAATGGGACAATAGGCACATTGCAAAGTGGGAGGTGTGTCGTAATGCACGATGCACCTCTTTTTTTGTTCATCACTATACAAATCTGTTCACTTTCTTTAAGCTGCGATCTTTTGAAGATTTCTTTGATTTATGTGTTCCCAGCATCTAAAAACAGCAGTTGTAAGCTCATAAAACAGTCTAATCAGCCAGTTCATACCCTTTTTTGTCAGTTTTGCACACATCTTTTTTATATTGAAGGCAATGGCTAGGAAGGCAAAGTCCATGAAGACCTTGTCCTTTCCAAAATGTCGGAAACGTTTGTAGTTCATATTGTTTTTAATTTGTCCGAACACGGCTTCCGGTTCTATGCATCTCTGCCCTCTGTGTTTCAGTCCTTTCTCAGAGCAGAGCAGTTCTTTGGCTCTCCGCTTGTATTGTCTAAGCCTATGATTCAGTTCTATCGTCCTGTTTCCTTTTGCTTTAAAACAGCGGCATCGCAGGGGACAGCCTTCACACCTGACAGCTCTGTACCGTGCATTTTCGTTGACATATCCGGATGCGGTTTTCACATTCCTGGTGCCTATCCTCCGCATCCTTTGCCCCATAGGGCAGATGCAGAAGTCATGTTCTTCATTGTAGTAGAAGTTTTCGGCCTTGAACGGGTCCGGTTTGAATCTCGGCCGCTGCTCCATGTGGAA
>ENA-UEQX01001151-UEQX01001151.1-human-gut-metagenome-genome-assembly--contig:-NODE-1151-length-16524-cov-13.982489_pt1 | contig 16524 bp, 13 predicted proteins | sample MGYA00242952_ERZ507952 | MGnify/ENA primary metagenome ERZ507952 (study PRJEB26167, sample SAMN06115425) | human gut metagenome | host: Homo sapiens | place: China:Sichuan | collected 2015-04-07... | reverse complement strand
GTGGCTGCCCTGATGGCAGACGGCACCAGCGAGATCGAGGAGATCGGCCACATTGAGCGCGGCTACGAGAACATCGTGGAAAAGCTGCGCGGCCTGGGCGCTGAGATCAGCAAGGTGGATCGGATGCCTGCCGCACTGGAATCAGCAATGTGATCATTCAGAACCTCTCAGTCTGCTTCACAAAAGTTCCCCTGACAGGGAGCTTTTGTGAAGCCATGACGGAGAGGTTCGTTTCTTGAGGTTTGAAATGTCTGAATTCATCTCGTTATACTCTGGTTCCTCCGGCAACTGCAGCGTGGTGCGCACGGGGGAAAAGTACATCATCATCGATATGGGAAAGGGCGTGCGCACCACCTCGGCGGCGCTCAAGGAGCTGGGCCTGAACATCAGCGATTGTGCGGGCATTCTGGTCACCCACGAGCACTCTGACCACGTCAAGGGGCTGGCCACCTTCCTCAAAAAGAATCCGCTGCCGGTATACGGCGCAGACGATACGCTGGATTTTCTGGATGCAAACGGTATCGTGCCCGCCAGCTGTGAGCTGCGCACCCTGTCCGGCGGGGAAGAGGATGTGGGAGATTTCGGCGTGACGATGTTCCCCACCAGCCACGACGTGCCCTGCGTGGGCTACCGCATCCGCACCCCGGACAACAAGACCATGACCATTGCCACCGACTTGGGAGTCCTGACCCCGCCGGTGCATCAGGCCCTGAGCGGCTGTGACCTGGTGGCGCTGGAAAGTAACTACGACCTCCACATGCTCCGCAGCGGGCGGTATCCCTACTACCTGCGCTCCCGCATCGAGTCCAACCGGGGCCACCTTTCCAACGATGAGTGTTCGGCAAAGCTGCTGGAGCTGATCCAGGAGGGATGCAAAAAGTTTGCCCTCTGCCATCTCTCGCAGGAGAACAACACCCCGGCGCTTGCTTTGCAGACCATGTTCAACACCCTGGGTGCGGCAGGTGTCGTGCCGGAAAAGGACTGCATCGTGCAGGCCCAGCGCCGCAATGAGATCAGCCCCGCGCTTACATTTTAAGAAAAAATGGCCCTCTCCGTCAATGCTTCGCAAAGCGTGACAGAGAGGGCCTTTTTTGTTGTTATGCCAGATCCGGCAGGATATCGGGCCAGAGGGCCTGCTCCTGCCGCAGGTCGGTGAAAACGCAGTCCAGATAGATCTTGTTCACAGCCGAGATGATGGTGCTGCGCAGGAGCTTGCGTGCATCATCAACATCCGGCTCCAGCTCGGAAAAGCTTTTGGTCAGGCCGAACACATAGGGCAGGTAATTCTCCAGCTCATCGCAAAAGGTATCATACGCCTGCGCGGAGGTATAATGCGCCCGCTGCATCTTGAACAGACTGTCGATGTTTTCCATGGACAGGACATTTTTAGAAACCACGATGTAGATCAGGCAGGCCAGCTGATCCCGGGTATACTTCTTTTTGATGGGGTGGCTGATGATCCCTTTCTTGACGTAGTTGCTCACCATGGAAGCGGTGAGCTCCACCCCCTGAAATGTGCGGAAACACCCGTTGACAAACTGTACACTCTGATCTAGATAAAGCCCTACGGTGGGGAGTTCTGCATACCGGGGCAGGGCAAACCCTGCGGCGCAGGCCGCAACGCGGCGGTTTGATTCTAATTTCATGCGGACAGTATACCATGTTTTGGAAATGTGGTCAACAGGAAATTGAAAACTTTTGAAATAATTCAATAAAACAGTTGACAGGGTTTTGAAAAGCTGATATAGTGATTCAGACAACAGGAAAAGCTGCGGCATCCTCTGCCGCCGGAATGGAGATAAATGCTTATGAACACCAAGATTGTTGTGGATTCCTCCGCCAGCCTGTACACCTTACAGGGCGTGGATTTTGAATGCGTTCCCCTGAAGATCATCACCGACGATGCCGAATATCTGGACAACGGCACGGTGGATGCCGTGGGCATGGCCCAGACCCTGCGCACCTATAAGGGCAAGACCTCGACCTCCTGCCCCAACGTCAGCGACTGGCTGGCCGCCTACGAGGGAGCCGACGAGGTGTATGCCATCACCATCACGGGCACTCTGTCCGGCAGCTACAATGCGGCCCAGCTGGCCGCCGAGGAATACCAGCAGGAGAACCCCGGCAAGCGGGTGTTCGTGCTGGACAGCCTTTCCACCGGCCCGGAGCAGCGCCTGCTGGCCGAGCATCTGCGGGATCTGCTGGCTGAGGGCAGGGAGTTTGACGAGGTCTGTGAAGAGATGCTCCGCTACCACAAGCACACCCATCTGCTCTTCTCGCTGGAATCGTTGGCCAATCTGGCCCGCAATGGCCGCGTGAAGCCTGCCGTTGCTGCTGTGGCGCGGATGCTGGGCATCCGGGTCATCGGACAGGCAAGTGAGGCCGGGGAGCTGGATGTTCTCTGCAAGACCCGTGGTGAGCATGGTGCGCTGGAGCGCATCGTGCTGGAACTCAAGGAGCACGGCTATACCAACGGCAGGCTCCATATCTCTCACTGCGGCAATCCCGCCGCCGCCGAGCGCCTGAAGCACATGGTAAAGGCTGTGTTTGATGGAGCAAAGGTGGACATCAGCGAATGCGGCGGTCTGTGCAGCTATTATGCAGAGCTGGGCGGTCTGCTGGTTGGTTATGAGGACGCGGAAGCATAAGCGGTCAACCCTCGGAAAAAATTCTGCCCACGATTGAATAGGCGCTCATAGCGGGGAAAGCCGTTGTGGGCGCTTTTTTGTTTGCAAAATCCTCCGCTCTGCGCTATACTAACAGCATCAAAAATCGCCGTGGGCGGCAGGGGAGGGATACCACATGTTCAGATTGCCCATCGTCAAGTTTTTCAACCGCATCTTCAACCGTGTCACGATCACAGTGGTGCTGGTGGCTCTACAGGTGCTCTGGCTGCTCTGGGCGTTCTGGTCGTTCACGGCGGGGCGGGTCTGGCTGAACGGTGCCCTGAAGGCGCTGAGCATCATGATTGTGCTGTATCTGGTGCGCAAGGATGAAAACAGTGCTTATAAGATCGGCTGGATCGTTCTGATCGGTCTTCTGCCCCTGCTGGGCGGCGCGCTTTATCTGGCTTTTGGCAACAAGGCCCCCGCCAAGTATCTGCGGGAGCGGATGCAGAAGGTGGAACAGGCCCATCAGACCGAGCTTGCCCAGCCCGAGGGCCAGACCGATGCGCTGGATATCTCCAGCCGGAACCTGAGCCGCTACGTGGCAAAGTTCGGGCCGTATCCGGCCTGGAGGGATACCGCTGCTCACTACTTTTCCTGCGGGGAGGAGATGTATCCCCAGCTGCTGGCAGATCTGGACAAGGCAGAGAAGTTCATCTTTCTGGAATTCTTTATTCTCCGTTCCGGCAAAATGTGGGACGGCGTGGAGCAGATCCTCCGCCGCAAGGCCGCCCAGGGCGTGGATGTGCGGCTGATCTACGATGATTTTGGCAGCCTGCTGGGTTTGCCCAGTGATTTTGTCATCCGCATGGAGAAGGCGCACATCCGCTGCATCCCTTTCAACCCGGTGGTGCCGCTGGTCTCGCTGGTGATGAATCACCGCGACCACCGCAAGATCGTGGTGGTTGACGGCAATGTGGCCTACACCGGCGGTGTGAATCTGGCGGATGAGTATATCAATGCCGAGCAGCGCTTTGGCTACTGGAAGGATGCGGCCATCCGGTTGGAAGGAGCCGCTGTCTGGAACTTTACCGTGATGTTCCTCAATGTATGGAACGCCTTCCGCCCGCAGGAGAACGATTACACCGCCTTTGTGCCCACCCGCCTGCCCGCAGTGCAGGATGGCGTGGTGCAGCCCTACGCGGACAGCCCGCTGGACGAGGAACCGCTGGCCGAGACGGTCTATCTGGACATCCTCTCTCAGGCCCAGCGGTATGTTTATATCTACACACCCTACCTGGCCGTGGGCGAGGAGATGCTGGATGCTCTGAAAAATGCGGCCAAGCGCGGGGTGGACGTGCGGCTCATCCTGCCCGGGATCCCGGATAAGAAGCTGGTGTTCCGGCTCAGCCGCTCCTACTATCTGCCCCTGCTCAGGGCGGGCGTGCGCATTTATGAATTCACGCCCGGTTTCCTCCACGCCAAGTGCTATGTCAGCGATGACAGTGTCGCCGTGGTGGGCAGCATCAATATGGATTACCGGAGCCTGTTTCTCCATTTTGAGTGCGGAACACTGCTCTTCCATAACAGCCAGATCGCCGCACTGCGGAAGGATGTGGAGCGCACACTGCCGCAGTGCCGGGAGATCATGCGCTCCGACTGCCGCACCAATCTGCCGGGCACAGCACTGGACAGCGTGCTGCGGCTGCTGAGTCCGTTGATGTAAGCGGCTGCGCGCAGCACTCGGGGAGCTTTTCCACGCAAGTGAAACGGGCCATTCCATCGCCCGCCCTATTGCCTGCGGCAACAGGGTCCCACCCCAGCGGACACTTGCTTTGGAAAACTCCCGTCGGCTGCGTAATCTTACGCTCTTCTGGACATACTATGGGGCAAAGGCCCAACGGGCCGTGTGGAAAGGGAGCGTATCTATGAATCAGAACCATCGGGCTCTTTGGAGCTGTGCCATGGCGGCGGCGCTGCTGCTGACCGCCTGCGGCAAAACGAACGCCGGGTCGGGCAGCCCCGGCAGCATGAGCGGAAGCAGCGGCACATCCTCCGCACAGACCCAGACAGCGGCATGGAAAACCGGTCTGGGTGTGGTAACAGAGGCCACCGATCAGGACAGGGCAGGGAAAATTGAACTGGCAGCGGCCGCTGTCCTGCTGGATGGCGAGGGCAAACTGGAGAGTGTTCTGCTGGATGAGCTGGAAGTGTCTGTTTCGGCGGACAGCACCGGCCATGTGACCCTGCCCACCGACTGGCGCACCAAGCGGCAGAAGGGGGACGATTACCCGCTGGCCGAGGTCTCTTCCTTGAAAAAGGGATGGGCGGAACAGGCGGATGCCTTTGCCAGTTACCTGATCGGCATGACCCCGGAACAGGTCTCCATGCTCAAAGTGGATAAGGATGGCAAGCCCACGGATGCCGACCTGCTGAGCGGTTGCACCATCGCAGTGGATCGTTACCGGGATGCCGTGACCCGGGCCTGTGCCAATGCCAGGGCATTGGGTGCCGCCAAGGGAGACAGGGCCGCACTGGGCATCGAAGCGGTGAACGGGACTTCGGACATTACCGCTACCGATGACAAGGATGTGAATGCGCAGGTGGATGTGAGCATCGTGGCACTGACCACCGATGCGGATCACCGCGTGACCAGTGCCATTGCGGATATGGCCGAGCCGGCCCTGACGGTGGTGTCGGACGGCAGTGTGACAGCCCCGGACCTCGTCAAGACCAAGCTGGAGCTGGGCGAGGACTATGGGATGCGCGGCGCATCGGCGCTGGGCAAGGAGTGGTATGAGCACAGCGAGGGCTTCTGTGATGCCCTCAAGGGCAAGACCCGCACCGAGATCGCTGGGCTTTCCGGCGGCGATGCCGACCTGAAGGCTCTGTGTACCATTGACATCACCGATCTGCAAAAGGCGGCGCTGGATGCCCTGAGCTGAGGAGGAAATCCTTTTCGGTCTCGCAATCGCGTACCGGCTCTCCCGGATAGGGGAGCGGTGGCATTCCGCTGCGTTTTCAGAGAGAAACCCTCTCGCCGCGTCTGGCAGCTGCCGACGCGGCGTTTTTGTTTTGTCAAAATGACCGCTTTGCCGTGGTAAAGCGGTAAAGATTTGAGCAAACTGCGAAAAATCAGTCTTCCCCCTTGCCAAATGGCTGAAAACGCGCTATTCTATAACCACAGTTTAGCGATTTAGCATGGTAAAGCAATAAAACAAGGCTGCTTGCCACTGAGGGAGGAACCGTATATGAAACGTCTTGTATCTGCATTCCTGGCCGGCGCCATGGCACTGAGCCTTGCCGCCTGCGGCGGTGCCGCTTCCACTTCCACTGCCGCATCTGCTTCGGCCTCTGCTTCCGGCAGTGCTGCCGCATCCCAGGCTGCAGGCAGCGATCTGGATTACATCAAGGGCAAGGGCAAGCTGGTCATCGGCTACACCGTTTACGAGCCCATGAACTACACCGATGCCGATGGCAACTTCACGGGTTTTGATACCGAGCTGGCCACTGCTGTCTGCGAAAAGCTGGGCGTGGAACCGGAATTTGTAGAGATCAACTGGGATACCAAGGTCGTGGAGCTGGATGCCAGGAGCATCGACTGCATCTGGAACGGTATGACCCTGACCGATGACATCATGCAGAACACCGCTACCACCAAGGCCTATGCCAAGAACGCACAGGTGGTCGTAGTGAAAGATGGCACCGATTATACTTCTACCGCTGATCTGGTGGGGAAGACCGTGGTCGCCGAGGCGGGTTCCGCCGGTGAGGCCGCCATTGAGGGGGACGAGAACCTGGCACAGGCTGATTACGTTTCCAAGAGCGTTCAGACCGACTGCCTGATGGAAGTTGCAGCAGGCACTGCCGATGCCGCTGTACTTGACCTGACCCTGGCCAACGCCATGATCGGTGAGGGCACTGACTATGCCGGCCTGAAGATCGTGGACGAGCTGAACGCTGAGGAGTACGGCGTGGCATTCCGCAAGGACAGTGATGCTGCCGCCGCTGTGGATGAGGCCTTTGATGCACTGAAGGCCGATGGTACCATGCAGGCACTGGCCGACAAGTACGATCTGGCACTGGCTGACTGAATTTGTTGAACAACTCCTTCCGTCATCGCTATGCGATGCAACCTCCCTCGGTGAGGGAGGCTTTTTGTTGCCGATGCGTGAAAGGCTCCCGAGCAGAGGAAACTTTCACCGGCTGTGATGGAAGGGGAATATGGATTCTGAATAAAAAAGGTGTGTTTTTGTGTCTGTGATTCTTATGCGCCTGTCCGGCGCGTTCCTGCTCAATTGTGAGCTCTTTGCCCTGACACTGCTGTTTGCACTGCCGCTGGGGCTGGTGGTCTCGTTTGGCTCCATGAGCCGCTGCAAGCCGCTGGCCGGGCTGGTCAAGACCTTTGTCTGGATCATCCGCGGCACCCCGCTGATGCTGCAGATCATCGTGATCTATCTGGGCCCCGGCCTGCTGGGCATGAACAACCCCTGGCCCTCCGGCTCCGGCGGACGGATGGTGGCGGCGGTGGTGGCCTTTGCCATCAACTATGCCTGCTATTTTTCTGAGATCTACCGCGGCGGCATTGAAGCAGTGCCCAAGGGGCAGACTGAGGCCGGGCAGGTGCTTGGCATGACCAAAACACAGATCTTTTTCAAGGTGACCTTGCTTCAGGTCGTCAAGCGCATCCTGCCCCCCATGGGCAACGAGATCATCACGCTGGTCAAGGATACCTCGCTGGCAAACACCATTGCCAACAAGGAAATCATTATGATGGCCAAGGAGTACAGCGCAAAGGGCCTGATCTGGCCGCTGTTCTCCACTGCGCTCTTCTTCCTGGTGTTTGTGGGCGCACTGACCATCCTGTTCAACTGGGCTGAAAAAAAGCTCGATTATTTCCGCTGCTAAGGAGGCAGATAGATTATGGCGTTGCTCGAAGCTTCCGGTATCGGGAAAAATTTTGGCGAGACCCATGTGTTGAAGGACATCTCCCTGGATCTGGAGCAGGGGGAAGCGCTGGCGATCATCGGCTCGTCCGGTTCCGGCAAAACGACGCTGCTGCGCTGCCTGAACTTTCTGGAACGGCCTGACACGGGTGTGATCAAGGTAAACGGCGAGACCATGTGGGATGCCGCCGACCCTGCCACCCAGAAGGAAAGTGAGATCCGCAAAAAGCGGCTCCATTTCGGTCTGGTGTTCCAGAACTTCAACCTGTTCCCGCAGTACACGGCCTTGCAGAACGTTATGCTGGCAGGAGAACTGCTGGCAAAGGAACGTCCGGAATATCAGGCAAACAAAAAGGCCATCCACGCGGAGCTGGAACAGCAGGCAAGAGAGCTGCTGGCGCAGATGGGCCTTTCGGAGCGGGCCGGCCACTACCCGCATCAGCTCTCCGGCGGCCAGCAGCAGCGTGTAGCCATTGCCCGCGCGCTGGCGCTTCACCCGGATATCCTCTGCTTTGATGAGCCCACCAGCGCCCTCGACCCGGAGCTGACCGGCGAGGTGCTGAAGGTCCTGCGTGATCTTGCTGACCGCAAGACCACGATGATCATTGTCACCCATGAGATGCACTTTGCCCGCGATGTGGCCGACCGCATCCTGTTCATGGATGGCGGCGTGGTCGTAGAAGAAGGCCCGGCCAAACAGCTCATCGACCACCCCCGGGAAGAGCGTACCAGACAGTTCCTCGCACACTATTCAGAATGACCCGCCGCTGAGCGTTCCGGATGAGGATACCCCGCCTTCGGGCAATGCCGGAACGGGGTTCTGGAGCATTCTGTTCCAGTTGCTGAAGCATCTGGCCGGGAAGCACTGAAAAATTTGAAAAAACCTCTTGAAAATTCATCGCAACCTGATATAATACCCACATGAACAAAAACGTCCTGCCCATTGCGCGGCAGGGCGTTTTTGTCGGAAAAAATTCGTGTGATAAGGTCTGTGATGCTTTCCCAAGGAGGAACGTGCGTATGACGAAAGATATGACGCAGGGCAGCCCGCTCAAGCTGATCCTTGCCTTTGCGGTGCCGCTGATGCTGGGCAGCCTGTTCCAGCAGTTCTATAATCTGGCAGATACCATCATCGTGGGTCGCTTTGTGGGCGTGGAAGCCCTGGCGGCAGTCGGCAGTGTGGGCGGTCTGAACTATCTGGTGCTGGGCTTTGTCAATGGCATTGCCTGCGGCTTCTCCATCCCCATCTCGTGGACATTCGGGGCAAAAGACTATGCGGAGATGCGCCGCTACACCGCCAATGCCGTCTGGCTGAGCGTCTTTTTTGCCGCAGTGCTTACCGTGGTCACGGTGGCCATGACCCGTTCCATTCTGGTCTGGACCAATACCCCGGACAACATCATTGATCTGGCAGATATCTACATCCGCACCATCTTTATCGGCATCCCGTTCACTCTGCTGTATAACATGACCAGCGCCCTGATGCGCGCTCTGGGTGACAGCAAGCGGCCTCTGTATTTCCTGCTGATGGCAAGCTTTCTGAACATCGGGCTGGACCTGCTTTGCATCATCACCTTCAAGATGGGTGTGTTCGGTGCGGCATTCGCCACCGTGTTCAGTCAGGCAGTGGCCGGTCTGGGCAGCCTGTGGTACATCCTCAAGCATTATAATGAACTGCGCTGGAACAAAGAAGAAAGCCGCCTGAGCAGACAACACTGTGTCAAGCTGTGCGGCATGGGTATCCCCATGGGCCTGCAGTGCAGCATCACGGCCATCGGTTCCGTTGTGCTGCAGGGTGCGGTCAATGGCCTGGGCAGCGACATCGTGGCAGCGCAGACTGCAGGCGGCAAGGCGGCGCAGTTTCTGTCCGTCCCGCTGGAAAGCATTGGCACGGCCATGACCACCTACGCCAGCCAGAACATGGGTGCCCACGACCTGAACCGAGTGAACAAGGGTGTGAACACCGCCCTGGGCATCGGCTGCGTGTACAGTGTGGCATCCTTCCTGATCCTGCGCGTGCTGGATAAGGCTTTGATCGGCCTGTTCCTTGAGAGCAGCCAGACCGAGATCATGGCCAACGCCCAGAGCTTCATCTTCTGGAACAGCGTGTTCTATATCCCGCTGGCGGTCCTTATCATTTACCGCTACACCATTCAGGGTCTGGGTTATTCCAGCCTGGCCATGTTTGCTGGTGTGGCAGAGATGATCGCCCGTGCTCTGGTGGGTTTCCTGTTCGTGCCGCTGTGGGGCTATTTTGCCGCCTGCATTGCAAATCCGGTGGCCTGGTTCTTTGCCTGCTTCTTCCTGATCCCTGCATATATCGTTGTGTTCCGGAAGCTGAAACAGGAAAAAGCAAGACCGCACGCAAACTTGTAAAAATTGAGCCGCTCTTTTGCGAAACCGCAGAAGGGCGGCTCTTTTGTTGCCTAGTAGGGGAGGCCTTGGCGAAGAGGGAAAGCCTCACGCAACGCCAAAGCTGAGAGGTTGTATAGAGCAGGGCCTGCCCAATTCCTTTACAAATAACACCAAAACGATTATACTATAAATAATTATGTCACAAGGGGGTGAGGAGCATGGAGCTGGAACAGATCGAGGGAACGGTGGAGGATATCATCTACGAAAACCCGGACAACGGCTACACGGTGTTTGAAATTTCCGGCGGCGGCACGGTCACCGTGGTGTGCGGGATCGTGGGCGAGCTCCATGCGGGCGAGAGTGTGGTCTGCCGCGGTAAATATGAGAACCACGCCACCTATGGCCGCCAGTTCCACGCCCAGGAATGCGAGACCGATATGCCGAAGGATCTGGAGGCAGTGTACGCCTTCCTTGCCAGCGGTTCTCTGCCTTACATCGGGGCACGCACGGCCAATAAGATCATCGATAAATTCGGCGCGGCGGCGCTGGAAGTGATCGCCAACGATCCCGCCCAGCTCACCCTGATCCCCGGCATCTCGGCAGACAAGGCCGACCGCATCCAGCAGGAGTTCAAGCGGATGTTCGGAATGCGGGAGTTGATCGCCTATCTGGCGCAGTTCGAGATCAGCCCCCGCCGCGCCATGGAGGTATTCCGCGTCTTTGGCCCCAGTGCCATGCAGGCCATCTCCCAGAACCCTTATCTGCTCTGTGGGGAACCCCTGCAGCTGGATTTCCGCCATGCCGACAGCATTGCACAGTATTATCATATGGAAGGGGACTGCACCCAACGGCTGGAAGCGGCGCTTCTCCGTACCCTGCGCCACAACGCGGGCAACGGCCACACCTGCCTGCCCCGTGCGCAGCTGCTGGACACGGCATCCCACTTCATCCAGCAGCCGCCCGAAAAGCTGGCCCGTGCGCTGGACCACTGCATTGAGACCGGGCAGCTTGGCGTAAAGATGCTGGAGGCGGTGCCGTATATCTATCTGCCTGACCTGCTGGAAGCAGAACAGGCCATTGCCGACCGGCTGGCCCTGCTGGCGAAGCGGGAAAAGCAGACGGTGCGGGACCTTGATAAAAACATCCAGGTGCTGGAGCTGACCCAGGGCTTTGCCTATGCGCCCCTGCAGCGGGAAGCCATCCGCAAGGCCATGACCGAAAACTGCCTTGTGCTGACCGGCGGCCCCGGCACCGGCAAGACCACCACAGTCAATGCCATCCTGCAGCTGCTGGAGCATCAGGCAGACCGGGTGGCACTTTGTGCTCCCACGGGCCGTGCGGCCAAACGGCTGAGGGAACTGACCGGCCGCAAGGCCTCTACCATCCACCGCCTGCTGGAGGTGGACTACTCCGGCGGTGTGGTCAGCTTCATCCACAATGACAAGAACCTGCTCAAATGCGATGTGGTCATTCTGGATGAGATGAGTATGGTGGATGTGAAGCTGTTTCAGGCGCTCATTGCAGCCCTGCGGTACAGCTGCCGCATTATCATGGTGGGCGATGCCGACCAGCTGCCCAGCGTGGGGCCCGGCAACATTCTGGGGGAGGTCATCCGCTCCGGGCTGGTGCCCACCGTCTGCCTGAACGAGATCTTCCGGCAGGCCAGACGCAGCCTTATTGTGGAGAACGCCCACCACATCATCAGCAGTGAGCCGCTGCAGAAGGGCGGCAAGACAGACGATTTCTTCTTTCTGGAATCGGACGGCGATGCGGCGCAGAAACTGGTGTGCGATCTTGTTACTACCCGTCTGCCCCGGAGTTATGGCTTTGACCCTGTCCGGGATATTCAGGTGCTCTGCCCCACCAAGCTGGGGCCCACCGGTACTCAGGCGCTGAATGTGGAGCTGCAGAACCTGCTCAACCCGGAGCAGAAGGGCAAGCCCCAGCTCCAAAGCGCCTCCCGGGTGTTCCGGGTGGGCGACAAAGTGATGCAGGTGCGGAACAACTACGAGATCGTCTGGAACCGCATTGGCGGGGAACAGGGCGTGGGAGCCTATAACGGCGATATCGGCATTGTGGAATCCATCAACATGCGTGACCGCTCCATGGTGGTGCGGATGGATGACCGCCGCCTGCTTTACCCGGTGGAAAACCTGAACGAGCTGGAGATCGCCTACGCCATCACGGTGCACAAGAGCCAGGGCAGCGAGTTCCCGGCGGTGGTGCTGCCGGTGGCGCAGGTACCGCCAAGGCTCTGCTACCGCAACCTCTTCTACACCGGCGTGACCCGCGCCCGCAAATTGTGCATCGTGGCCGGGCGGCGGGATGTGGTGAACCGGATGATGTCCAATGTCCGGCAGAACCTGCGGTACAGCGGCCTGTGCGAATTGCTGAAAGAGAATCTGCCGCCGGAACAGATGGCAGCAGAATAACCTCTCAGGCGCTTTGCGCCAGCTCCCCTAATAGGGGAGCCAGGCTGCTGGCTTGCCTCTCCTACTAGGAGAGGTTTGGTCTATACTTTTTTACTGGCTTATGCTACAATATAAATTGATTTGATTTCCCGCCCGAACGGGCATTTACGATAGAAAAACAGGGGAGCAGAGAAAGGAACGTTTCATTATGGCACAGAATGACATCGGCATCGATCTGGGCACAACGACCATTATCATTGCACAGGCAGGGCAGGGGGTCGTGCTCAACCAGCCCAGCGTGGTGGCAATGGATACCCGCAAGAACTCCGTGCTGGAGGTGGGCGACAAGGCCCTGGCCATGGTAGGCCGCACCCCCAACTATATTTCCGCCATTTTCCCGCTGAAGGACGGCGTCATCAGCGACCACACCATGACCCGGGAGCTGATCTGCCGGTTTGTGAATCAGGTGTACAGCTCCCACATGGTCAAGCCCCGGGTGGCTGTCTGCGTGCCCGCTGCCATCACCGGCATTGAGAGCGATGCCGTGGTGGAGGCCGTGATGGCCGCCGGTGCCCGTCAGGTCTACCTGATCGATGAGCCCATTGCCGCTGCACTGGGTTCCGGCATCGACATCACCCAACCCGATGGCCGGATGATCATTGATATCGGCGGCGGCACCACCGATATCGCTGTCCTGTCTCTGGGCGGCAAGGTCAAGGCCACCAGTGTCCGTGTGGCGGGCAACCACTATGATGACGAGATCCTGAAGCATGTCCGCAACAAGTTCAGCATTGCCATCGGCCAGCGTACCGCAGAGCAGCTGAAAAAGAATGTCGCCTGCTGCCCCCAGAAGGCTGATTTTGACGAGACGATGGAGGTCAAGGGCCGCAGCCTGCTGACCGGCCTGCCCATCAAGGTGAATGTTTCCACCAGCGACCTCTACGAGCCTGTGATGATGCTGAGTGAGCAGATCGGCACTGCCGCCCATCAGGTGCTGGAAAAGACCCCGCCCGAACTGGCAGGCGATATCTTCCGCAATGGTGTGGTGCTGACCGGCGGCGGCGCACAGCTGCACGGCCTGCCCGAATACCTGAGCCAGGAGCTCAAGGTGGATGTGACCGTCTCGCCCGATCCCGTGAACTGCGTGGCATTGGGCACTGCCATGAGCCTGGGCCTGAACGATAAGCTGGAGACCGGCTTCCTGGATGCGACCCCCCGCATGGGCCGCCGTTAAATGGGGTGCCGGCCCGGCTCGTTAAGAAATTGGAAAAGTTGCAACAAAATTTTGTTCATACTTGTTGAATCGGGTCGGGAAATATTGTATAATGTTTTCAAATCGCTTTTTGCGCGCCGGGGTCTGCTCCGGAGTGCGGAGTAAATTATTATTAGGAGGAAGACCATGAATCTGGGTTCTGATGTGGTTATCACCATTACCGGTATCGTGCTGGTGTTTGCCATCCTCGTCCTGCTGATGCTCATCATCATGCTGGAAGGCAAGATCTTCGACGGTATGGCCGCCAAGAAGAAGGCAGCCAAGGAGCCTGCTGCTCCCAAGGCTGCCGTAAAGCCCGCTGCCCCTGTGCAGCAGGCTGCTCCTGCCCCTGTGGTGGAGGAAGGCATTCCCGGCGATGTGGTTGCCGCAATTATGGCAGCCATCCATGCCATGGGCAATGGCAAGTACACCCTGAAGGCCGTGCGCCGTGCTGCAAATGGCTGGAGCAAGGCTGGTGTCAACGACACCACCGCACCTTTTTAACACAGGAGGAAAAACATGACACAGTTTATCGATACTCTGGTCGGTATTTTCCAGAGTTCCGGCTTTGCACGGTTCGGTGAGCCGGGCGGCTACCTCTACGCGATCATGATCTGCGTGGGCTGCTTCCTGCTGTACCTGGCCATCGTGAAGGAATTTGAGCCCCTGATCCTGCTGCCCATGGCATTCGGCATGATCCTTGCCAACCTGCCCGGCAGCGGCATTATCCATATGCAGTACTTCGTTGGTGATGGTCTCGAGCACCCGATGTGGATCGAGATCCTGAACAACGGTGGTCTGGCCGATATGCTTTACATGGGTGTCAAGCTGGGCATTTACCCCCCGCTGATCTTCCTGGGCATCGGTACCATGACCGACTTCGCCCCCCTGATCTCCAACCCCAAGAGCCTGCTGCTGGGCGCTGCCGCTCAGTTCGGTATCTTTGGCACTTACATGGGCGCTCGTCTGCTGGCTGCTACCGGCATTGTGGATTTCACCCAGAAGCAGTCCGCTGCAATCTCCATCATCGGCGGTGCAGACGGCCCTACTGCCATCTTTGTTACCTCCCGTCTGGCACCTGAGCTGCTGGGCAGCATCGCTGTTGCGGCGTACAGCTACATGGCTCTGGTGCCCGTGATCCAGCCGCCCATTATGAAGGCGCTCACCACCAAGAAAGAGCGCACAGTCGTGATGAAGCAGCTGCGCACCGTGTCCAAGACCGAGAGGATCATCTTCCCCATCATGGTCACCATCATTGTTTCTCTGATCGTTCCTGATGCTGCCGTTCTGGTCGGTATGCTGATGCTGGGCAACCTGATGAAAGAGTCCGGTGTTGTGGATCGTATCCAGAAGACTGCCGGCAATGAACTGATGAACATCATCACCATTTTCCTGGCTCTGTCTGTTGGCTGCACCACCTCTGCAAACACCTTCCTGAACAGCCGCACCCTGTTCATCATTGTGCTGGGTCTGATCGCCTTCTCCTTTGGTACCGCTGCAGGCGTTCTGTGCGGCAAGGTGATGTACGCCCTGACCGGCGGTCAGGTCAACCCCCTGATCGGCTCCGCTGGTGTTTCCGCTGTTCCCATGGCCGCCCGTGTTTCTCAGAAGGTCGGCCAGAGCGAGAACCCCTCCAACTTCCTGCTGATGCACGCCATGGGCCCCAACGTCGCTGGCGTTATCGGCTCCGCTGTTGCTGCCGGTATCCTGATCAACATCTTCGGCTAAGCTTTATCTGAACACTGCCGCCCCTCCTGTGCTGTACAGGAAGGGCGGTTTTTTATGTACAACCCTCTTGAATTGTGATATACTTATAAAGTAAGTGATTTTATAGAAGAACAGGTGAAACAATGGCAGCAAGTCTCCAACAGGAATTCTGCGCTCTGCGCGATACCTATATTGAAAAGCAGTTTGGCCGCCTGAACGATATGCAGCGGCAGGCGGTATTTACCACCGACGGCCCGCTGCTCATTCTGGCCGGTGCAGGCAGCGGCAAGACCACTGTTCTGGTCAACCGCATTGCAAACCTGATCCGGTTTGGCTCAGCCCACGGTTCCAGCTGGACCCCCCGTGAGGTGACAGAGGATGATGTCAAGGCTCTGAAAACGGCAATTATGACCGGCACCGATGCGCCCGCCTGGCTGGACGGGATGCTACGGCAGAACGCTGTCCGCAGTTGGAACGTGATGGCCATCACCTTTACCAACAAGGCGGCAGGGGAGCTCAAGGAGCGCCTGCGCAATATGCTGGGCGGCGAAGAGGGGGACGAGGTGTTTGCCTCCACCTTCCACTCGGCCTGTGTGCGCATCCTGCGCCGCTGGGCAGAATCCATCGGCTATCCCCGCAGCTTTACCATCTATGATACCGATGACTCCCAGCGCGTGATGAAGGCTGTCTATAAGGAACTGAGTATCGACGATAAGTTCTTCCCAATCAAGAGCGCCATCAACCAGATGAGCCGCTGGAAGGATCAGCTGGTCAGCCCGGAGGAGGCGCTGCGCACCCCGGCCCGGGACACCAAGGGAGCCATTGCCGCCAAAGTCTACGCCGCCTACGAAAAAAAGCTCAGGGAGGCAGGAGCCTTCGACTTCGACGACCTGATCTATCAGACCGTGCAGCTGCTGGCGGAGCACGAGGATGTGCGGGAGTTCTACCAGAACAAGTACCGCTACCTGCTGGTGGACGAGTATCAGGATACCAGCGTGGCCCAGTTCCGGCTGGTCAGCCTGCTCACCGGCCCGGAAAAGAATATCTGCGTTGTCGGTGACGATGACCAGAGCATCTACCGTTTCCGTGGTGCCACCATTGAGAACATTCTGAACTTTGAACGCATCTTCCCCGGTACCAAGACCATCCGTCTGGAGCAGAATTACCGCTCCACCTCCAACATCCTGAATGCTGCCAACTGCGTCATCCAGCACAACACCGAGCGCAAGGGCAAGACCCTGTGGACC
>ENA-UEQX01001139-UEQX01001139.1-human-gut-metagenome-genome-assembly--contig:-NODE-1139-length-16598-cov-5.205072_pt1 | contig 16598 bp, 8 predicted proteins | sample MGYA00242952_ERZ507952 | MGnify/ENA primary metagenome ERZ507952 (study PRJEB26167, sample SAMN06115425) | human gut metagenome | host: Homo sapiens | place: China:Sichuan | collected 2015-04-07... | reverse complement strand
GTCAGCTGCCGGAGCTGTCGGGCCGTCAGGCCACGGGCCAGCGCCTGGGCCGTCTCGCCGCAGGCGGGGTCCGGCGTCTGCTTGCCCATCTGCAGCAGCAGTGCCTCCGCCGCGGCGCACCACGCGCTCCGCAGCACGTCCCGCAGCTCCTCCCGCTTCATCCGCCGGTTCTCCAGAGCCACCAGATACGTTGTCACCGGCAGCACCTTTCCCCGGGCGAAGGCGCGGCACAGCTGCTCTGCTTCGGTTGGCAGGGCGTCCTCCGACACGGCATCGTACTTCAGCAGCACGCAGCGGGAGCGCACCGTCTCCAGCAGCGCCGAGGGGCTGTCCGTGCAGAAGACAAAGGCGGCGTAGGGCGGCCCCTCCTCCACGATCTTCAGCAGCACGTTCTGGTCCCGCTCGTTGAGCTGATGGCTGTCGGCAATGATGTACACCTTCCGCGCCGCCTCGTTGGGCCGGATATACACATCCTGCCGCAGGGCGCGTACCGCGTCCACCGTCAGCTCCCGATGCTCCGTGTCCCGCACCACCGTGACGTCGGGATGGATGCCCTCCAGCACCTTGCGGCAGTGTCGGCACCGGAGACAGGGCTTGCCCTCCTCCCCGCAGACGTGGGCCGCAGCGATGAACCGCGCCGCGCCCAGCAGATCGCCGTCGCCGGAGAGCACGATGGCGTGGCTCAGCCGTCCCTGCTCCGCCGCGCGGCGTACCGCCCGGGCCAGTGTGCTGTTTTCTGCCGGAAGCTGGGCCATGGCGCTCTCCTTTCCTCTGCGGGGCCTGACAGCCCTATTATTCTAATGTATCAGTATAACACAGGAAAAGCGGGACAGGCAAGTTTTATTCGCAGGATTGCGGGGAAAATGTTTCCTGTGACCCGCTTTCCCACCATGAATAGAAACCAATTGCAAAAAAACAGAAAAATTTGGGAATAGGCTTGCTTTTGGAGGGAAATATGACTATAATAAGAAATGTTCTCATCGTTTGGTACAACTATATTGATAGATGGAGGGACTACCATGAGCAAGAAGTATTGTTACCTGTTTACCGAAGGCAACGCGAAGATGCGCGAGCTGCTGGGCGGTAAGGGCGCGAACCTGGCTGAGATGACCAACATCGGCCTGCCCGTTCCCCAGGGCTTCACCATCACCACCGAAGCCTGCACCCAGTATTATGAGGATGGCCGCCAGATCAACGCCGAGATCATGGCCGAGATCATGGAGTATATCGAGAAGATGGAGAAGATCACCGGCAAGAAGTTCGGCGATCACGAGAATCCCCTGCTGGTCTCCGTCCGCTCCGGCGCCCGCGCTTCCATGCCCGGTATGATGGATACCATCCTGAACCTGGGCTTGAACGAGGACGTGGTGGATGTCATCGCCAAGAAGTCCAACAACCCCCGCTGGGCCTGGGACTGCTACCGCCGCTTTATCCAGATGTACTCTGACGTGGTCATGGAGGTCGGCAAGAAGTATTTCGAGCAGCTGATCGATGCCATGAAGACCAAGAAGGGCGTGACGCAGGACGTGGAGCTGGACGCCGCTGACTTGAAGGAGCTGGCCATGCAGTTCAAGGCCGAGTACAAGGCCAAGATCGGCGAGGAGTTCCCCACCGATCCCAAGGAGCAGCTGGTGGGCGCCATCAAGGCCGTGTTCCGTTCCTGGGACAACCCCCGCGCCAACGTGTACCGCCGCGACAACGACATCCCCTACTCCTGGGGCACCGCCGTCAACGTCCAGTCCATGGCCTTCGGCAACATGGGCGACGACTGCGGCACCGGCGTGGCCTTCACCCGTAACCCCGCCACCGGCGAGAAGAAGCTGATGGGCGAGTTCCTGACCAACGCCCAGGGCGAGGACGTGGTGGCCGGCGTGCGCACCCCCATGCCCATCGAGGAGATGGCCCAGAAGTTCCCCGAGGCCTTTGCCCAGTTCCAGTCCGTGTGCAAGACCCTGGAGGATCACTACCGCGACATGCAGGACATGGAGTTCACCGTGGAGCACGGCAAGCTGTATATGCTCCAGACCCGTAACGGCAAGCGCACCGCCGCCGCCGCCCTGAAGATCGCCTGCGACCTGGTGGACGAGAGCATGATCGACGAGAAGAAGGCCGTCTCCATGATCGACCCGCGCAACCTCGACACCCTGCTCCATCCCCAGTTCGATGCGGCTGTCCTCAAGAAGGCTCCCGCCATCGCCAAGGCTCTGCCCGCCTCCCCCGGCGCCGCCTGCGGCAAGATCGTCTTCTCCGCTGAGGATGCCAAAGAGTGGAAGGAGCGCGGCGAGAAGGTCGTTCTCGTCCGCCTCGAGACCTCTCCGGAGGATATCGAGGGCATGAAGGCCTCCCAGGGCATCCTGACCGTCCGCGGCGGTATGACTTCCCACGCGGCTGTCGTCGCGCGCGGCATGGGCAAGTGCTGCGTCTCCGGCTGCGGCGAGATCAACATGGACGAGGAGAACAAGAAGTTCGAGCTCGCCGGCAAGACCTATCACGAGGGCGACTTCATCTCCATCGATGGTTCCACCGGTAACATCTACGACGGCATCATCCCCACGGTCGACGCCACCATCGGCGGCGAGTTCGGCCGCGTCATGGCTTGGGCCGACAAGTATCGCCGTCTGGGCGTCCGCACGAACGCCGATAACCCGCACGACACCGAGCAGGCCGTGAAGTTCGGCGCTGAGGGCATCGGCCTCTGCCGCACCGAGCACATGTTCTTCGAGGCTGACCGTATTCCCGCCATCCGCGAGATGATCTGCTCCGACACCGTCGAGCAGCGCGAGAAGGCGCTCGCTAAGCTCGAGCCGATGCAGCAGGGCGACTTTGAAGCCATGTATATCGCGCTCGAGGGCCGTCCGATGACCGTTCGTTTCCTCGATCCCCCGCTGCACGAGTTCGTTCCCACCGAGGAAGCTGACATCGAGCAGCTCGCCAAGGACATGGGCAAGAGCGTTCAGGACATCAAGAACATCATCGCCTCCCTGCACGAGTTCAACCCCATGATGGGCCACCGCGGCTGCCGTCTGGCCGTTACGTTCCCCGAGATCGCTGCCATGCAGACCCGTGCGGTCATCAAGGCTGCGCTGAACGTCAACGCCGCGCATCCCGACTGGAACATCATCCCCGAGATCATGATCCCGCTCGTCGGCGAGGTCAAGGAGCTCAAGTACGTCAAGGACGTCGTCGTCGAGGTCGCTGACAAGCTGATCGCCGAGGCCGGCAGCTCCATGAAGTACAAGGTCGGCACCATGATCGAGATCCCGCGCGCCGCTCTGACCGCGGACGAGATCGCCAAGGAAGCGGACTTCTTCTCCTTCGGCACGAACGACCTGACCCAGATGACCTTCGGCTTCAGCCGTGACGATGCCGGCAAGTTCCTCGGCGCGTACTACGACAAGAAGATCTACGAGAGCGATCCGTTCGCCCGTCTCGATCAGACCGGCGTCGGCAAGCTCGTCTCCATGGCCGCCAAGATGGGCCGCGAGACCAACCCGCACATCCACCTCGGCATCTGCGGCGAGCACGGCGGCGATCCCACGTCCGTCGAGTTCTGCCACAAGGTCGGCCTGGACTATGTCTCCTGCAGCCCGTTCCGTGTCCCCATCGCCCGCCTCGCCGCCGCACAGGCTGCGATCAAGGAAATGTGAGCGACCTTTTGAGCGTTCACAAAGCGGCTTGAAACTTGCAAACCTTTGATGTAACTGCCTTTGCAGACATCATTAGCTCAAAACAAACAAAATCCGGTATTGTTCCATTTGGAGCGATACCGGATTTTTTGCATCTTTTGCGGGGCAGGTTGAGAAAAACCGCGCCATGGAGAGATTCCGTGTGCCGCCGGTACTCGGAATGGCACTCTGAATGGCACGCGGAAGCGGCACTTGGAAGGGTCGGCGGCATCAACGAAAGCGATGCATTGCCTTTGGCATGGTTGTGCGGTACAGTCCGTGCAGAGGTGATGCAGCATGAGGTTTTATTACAGGCGCGGAGGAAAGGGCGCAGCGCCGGAGGGTTTTGACAGAGTCTACACGGAGGTCGATGGGGACGGCAACGTCCTGCGGGAGCTGCTTGCGTATGTGAGAGCGGGCGACAGTGTAACCGTGGAGATGGTCGGTGAGCTGGGCGGCACAGCCGGTGCGTTCGTGGAGATGGCACTTGCCCTCTATCAACGGCAGGCGACATTGCTCTGCAAGTCTCCTAAGATTGACACGGCGGCAGGTCATTGGCAGGCGGTGCTTTCCGACCTTGTGCTGTTGACAAGCAGGGACACCGGAGATGCGGCGCGGCTGTCGCGGTTTAGGGAGGAGCTGCACCGGTGCTTCGACCTTGTGGAGAGACGACAGATGACCGTAGCGGAGGTCTGCCGGAAAATGAGCATTGGGAAGACAACCTACTACCGTTATTGGCGTAAGGCCAAGAGTGCCCCGCACAGGGAGCGTCACACAGAGCTTTTTGAGGAATTGCAGGCCAAAATAGAAGCAAATGAGCTGAGTATTTCCGCAGCTTGCAGGCAAATGAATATCGGTGCGGGAACGTATTACAGAATGAGGGATCAGTATAAAAAAGAGCACGGCGTTCCAAATGTTCCAAATTCAGAATGATGTGGTTTTGCAGTCAACAGGAGATAGTGATTCGGCAAATTGGGGAGGTATGGAACGACATATAGGTGAGAAGCCCTCTTACGGTCGGAAATGGAGGGCAGGAGATCAGTGCGCGGCTGCTTCAATGAGAGTAAACATACATTAGTGCGGTCGGCGCAGACAGTCATTGCGGAAGCACGGGCATACACAACAACGGAGGTGCAGTATGAAAAAAACGAATGGGCATGACGAGGGGCATTTCTATATCCGGTTCCCGCGCACGAGAGGACTTCCGCCGCACAAGCGACGGCACACGCCAAATGCCGGAAATGCCAGAAAGGACTTTACTTATGCGGCGCAGCCCTGTATAATCGTTTAAGATAGAAAATCGTCGAAAGACTATGCTGCAGGGCCATATGTCTGAGCGGGAGAGCCCCTATGATCGACCGACCGCACTCTTTTAAGGAAACACCGCGCAGTGAAAGCTGCGGTATTGCCTTAGCAGGACTGCGGTCAGTTTCTTTCTCTGCGAAAGGAGGGAGCATCGGTGAACCGCGTGTTCCGCGAGGAAAAGAAATATCTGATCTCGCTGCCGGAGGCGCTGCAAGCCTGCCATCGGCTCGCGCAGGTCATGCACGAGGACCCGCACAACGGCATAAGCGGCTACCCTGTCCGCTCGCTTTACTTCGATACGCTCGACGACAGGGACTTCCACGAAAAGGCTGCGGGCGTAGAGCTGCGGCGCAAGCTGCGCCTGCGCAGCTATGATCCGGCGGCAGACTTCGCCATGCTGGAGATGAAGCAGAAGCAGGGCGCAAGCCAGCTCAAGCGCTCTCTGCGCGTGACACGGGAGGATGCCCAAGCGCTCACGCGCGGCGACTACGCGCCGCTGCTGCGGTATCCGGAGTCTTTTGCCGCGGAGTGCTACGCGCTGATGCACAGCCGGTGCTATCGCCCCAAAACGATCGTAGAATACAACCGCAAGGCATTTATCGCCAAGGAGAACAAAATACGCATTACCTTTGACAGCCGCATTGTTTCCGTTGAGAGCTGCTTCGACCTCTTTTCACCGCGGCTGAACATGAACCCCGTGCTCGATCCGTACTGCGTGGTGCTTGAGGTCAAGTACAACGGCTTTCTGCTCGATTATCTTCGCGAGCTGATCAACAGCGTGGATCGCAGTGAGCTTTCTGTCAGCAAATATGTGCTTGCCCGCCAAAACGGATGTCAGACGAGGCTATAGGAGGAAAACACCATGAGACAACAGATCCTGAACCTTTTTACCACACCCCGCGATATGTCGTGGGAGGATATTCTGCTCAATATCGTCCTTGCCGCCGTGCTGGGCTTTTTTATCTTCCTGTCCTACGCCATCTCCCACCGCGGGACGATCTACAGCCGCAAGGGCAACGCCTCACTCGTCATTCTCGCGGTGCTGACGGGGACGGTCATGACCGTCATCGGCAACAACATTGCGCTGTCTCTCGGTATGGTGGGCGCGCTGTCCATCGTCCGCTTCCGCACCGCCATCAAGGACTCGCGCGATACGGTTTATATTTTTTGGTCCATCATTGTCGGCATCTGCTGCGGCGTGGGCGATTATGCCGTGGCCTGCATCGGCAGCGCCGTGACCTTCGCGGTGATCCTGCTGCTCGGCTGCATCAAGAGCGATAACCGGATGCTGCTCATCATCCGCGCCCACCGCAGCAAGCAGGAGCCGATCAAGGCGCAGGTCTACAAGCTCTTTCGCGCCAAAGCGACGCTGCGTGTGGAAAACACGACGGAGGATACGGTCGAACTGATCTACGAGATCACGCAAAAGCTCCTGCGCCGCGCGGAGCAGACAACGCCGGACATTCCCGGCAGCATCTATTCGCTGGGAAGCATCGACTATGTCAATCTTGTCATGCAGAACGACGAGGTGTCGAACTGAGAAACCGGAAAGAGGGGAGCGGAGACGAACATGAAATACAAGCGAATGGCTCTTGCGGCCTGTGCGCTGCTGCTTCTCCTATCCGCAACAAACCTGTCAGCCGTGCTGACCGATGAGCACCCACGCTATCATCAGCATCTTGAGCGCCCCGCCTATACACCCTGTGCCGAGCATGACGGCGAGACGCTCTGCACGCATCTGCCGCTCGTGCTCATCGACACAGGCGGAGAGGCGATCCCGGGCGTGCCCATCCAGAGCGGCGGCAGCGGCCGTGAGGACGATGCTTTCACCACGACCGCAGACGGCAGTACGCTGCTGCGCGCGTCCGTCTCGGTGGTGGATCATGCCGAGGGCAACAATCACCCCACCGACACGCCGACGCTTCAGAGCGTCATTGACATTCGAGTGCGAGGCAACTCCTCGCGCTATTTTGATAAGCACAGCTATCTTGTCAAGACGCTGACGGACGACGGTGCGGCCTCGCGCGATGTCGCCATGCTGGGGATGGATGCCTTCGACGAGTGGGCGCTGCATGGGCCGTACCTCGATAAGACGCTCATCCGCAATTATATGTGGTACAATCTTGCGGGCGAGATCATGGACTACGCGCCGAATGTGCGCTTCTGCGAGGTACTGCTCAACGGAGTGTATCAGGGGCTTTATGTTATGACGGAGACTGTCAGCTCCGGCGCGGATGCCCGCTTGAAGCTCACGGAGCCGTCGAAGGACACGGTGCAGACGAGCTATGCTCTGCGCCTTGACCGCGGCAGCGGCAACGAGGTCAAAAACATCGAGACCTTCTCCCAATACGCCCTGCGAAATCTGCAGGATATAGACATCGTCTATCCGGGAACAAAATGGCTTACGCCGGAGCGCGCGGCGTGGATCGCACAGGATTTCTCCGACTTTGAAAAGACACTCTACTCCTATGACTATGATACCGAGCCCTATGCATGGTGGGAGCAGGCGGACATGAGCTCTTTCGTGGACTACTTTATCCTCAACGAGTTTACCTGCAACTATGATGCGGGCTGGCTTTCCACCTATATCTACAGGGATGTGCGCGGCAAATACAAAATGTGCATCTGGGACTTCAACTCCGCCTGTGACAACTACAGTCATCCGGTCGCAGAGCCGCAGCATTTTGAGCTGCAATACAATGTCTGGTACTATATGCTCAGCAAAGACGAGAAGTTCATAAACGCCGTCATCGACCGCTACCGCGAGCTGCGTCAGGGCATCCTCAGCGACGAGTATCTCTGCGCCTACATAGACGACGTTACCGCGTGGCTCGGCGATGCCGTCGAGCGCAACTTCTCCGTCTGGGGCTACACGCTCGAAAAGGATATGCTCTCCCCCGCGTGGCGCAACCCGCACTCACACGCGGCTGCCGTCGCGCAGATGAAGCGCTTTTGCATCGAGCGCGGCGCGTGGATGGACGAGAATATCGACATTCTTCGCCAGTACAGCCACGAATCCAAAAACAAGAAATTCAACCACTGAGCCACCACACCATCGAGAAAGGAGGGCGGCGGCTTGAAAAGATTTCTCATCGTGCTCACCGCCCTGATCTTAGGCTATCTCGCTTACGACACCGCGCGCTACTACCTCGGCTGGTACATCGACCTTCAGCCGGACGCGCCGGTCAGCGCTTTCATGTCCACCGACGCGCAGCACCTTTATATGGACCGCGGCGCGGGACCGGAGGAGTTCACCGTCAAGGGCGTGAACCTCGGCGTGGGCATCCCGGGCGAGTGGGCGACGGACTACGCCGTCAGCAAGGAGACCTATCTGCGCTGGTTTGCCCAGATGCAGGAGATGGGCGCGAACACCGTGCGCGTCTACATTACGCTCCACGACGACTTCTACAACGCCTTCTACGAGTACAACACCGCGCGCGAGGAGGCGAACGAGGAACCGCTCTGGCTCATCCACGGCGTATGGGTGAACGACTATATCCAAAACTCCCACCGCGACGCCTATGACAAGGACTTTCTTGAGACCTTCGTCAGGGACGGGCGCACACTGGTCGACGTTCTGCACGGCAACAAGAAGATCTCGCTCGGGCGGGGCACGGGATCGGGCTTTTACAATAAGGATGTTTCCCGCTGGGTCATCGGCTATATTCTCGGTGTGGAGTGGGAGGATGTGACCGTCACCTACACCAACCACAAATACCCCGATCTGCCGCCCTATCAGGGAACGTACCTCTCCGCGACGGAGGACGCCTCCGCCTTTGAATCCATGCTTGCGCAGGTGGGCGACCGGATCGTCTCATATGAAAGCCGCCGCTACAAGACCCAGCGCCTTGTGGCGTTTTCCAACTGGCCGACCACCGACCCCTTCCTCTACCCGGAGGATATCACGACTTTCTTTATGAAGTGCGCGCAGGTGGACGTGGAGCACATCCGCACGGAGGATGCCTTCCTCGCCGGTCAGTTTGCCTCCTACCATGTGTATCCCTACTATCCCGACTATCTCAACTATATCCTCAACCCCGCGGCGATGGACCGCACGCCCATCTGGGACGGCAAGGCCGTCATCTCCCGTGCGGAGACCGGTCCCGGCACGCCCATCGGTTCCGTGCTGCGCCGATCGGACTTCTACGATGAGACCGGCGCGGCGAACACCTACCTTGCCTATCTGCGCGCCCTGCGGCGGCATCACACGATGCCCGTCGTCATCTCCGAGTTCGGCGTTTCCACCGGGCGCGGCATGGCGCAGATCGACCGGAACACCGGACGCAATCAGGGCCATATGTCCGAGCAGGAGCAGGGGCAGGCGCTCGTGGACTGCTGGCGCGACATCACCGCGGCAAACTGCGCGGGCGGCTGCGTCTTTACCTGGCAGGACGAGTGGTTCAAGCGCACCTGGAACACCATGCACGCGGTGAACCTGCAGCGCACGCCCTACTGGAGTGACTACCAGACCAACGAGCAGTATTTCGGTCTGCTCTCCTTCGACCCCGGCGAGGAGGAAAGCGTCTGCTATGTGGACGGCGACCTCTCGGAGTGGACGGAGGAGGATAAACTCTTCGATACCGGCACGCGCGCCCTTTCGATGAAATACGACGAGAAGTTCATCTATCTGCTCGCCTATGAAAAGGGCTTTGCGAACGGACAGAAAACGATCTACATCCCCATCGACACCACGCCCAAGACGGGCAGCACCTACTGCGAAAACTTCGGCCTGCGCTTTGAGGACCCGGTGGACTTCGTCCTCGCCATCGACGGCAGGGACAACAGCCGCCTCCTGGTGCAGGAGCGCTACGAGGTGCTGCGCGCCATGTTCTACCACGAAACGCACGACGCGGACGCCTACCTTGACCCGCCCGACGCGGACACGCCGCTTTTCAAGCCCATCGACCTGATGCTCCAGACGGCGACGCCGCTGCTCACCGGAAACTGGCAGGCAAGCTCTGAGACCTACGAGACGGGCGATCTTGCCTACGGCAACGCGAACCCTGCCGCGCCGGACTACGATTCCCTCGCGGACTTCATCTTCGCGGGCGACTATGTGGAGCTGAAGCTCCCCTGGCAGCTTCTGAACTTTTCAGACCCCTCGCGCATGACCATCCACGACGATTACTATGAAAACTACGGCGTGGACTACATCACCATCGACACGATGTACCTTGGTCTTACCGACGGCGCGGCGCAGGAGCGCACGCCGCTCTATCCCGCGGCGCTCAAGGGCTGGGGCAATACGGTCAGCTATCACGAGCGGCTCAAGCCCTCGTACTACATTCTGCAAAAGCTCTGGCAGTAAAACACACGAGAAAGGAAGAACGCCGGTGTTTGTCCAAATTCTGATCTACGTCTATCTCGGCATCTGCGCCGGCATGATCCTCTTTAACATTGCAACGGCGCTCCTTTCGCAGCGCAGGGAGCATCGGTCCTTCCGCGACGGCATCCGCCTTGAGCTGACGGTCTCGCAGGAGCTTGACCGTCTCGCGGAGACCGGAACGGTCAGCGAGAGGCATCTGCGCTTCATGGAGCGCAGACTGCGCCGCGTGAACGGCATGGCGGCCTTTGACGCCGCGCTGGAGTGCCTGTGCGTGAGGCGGCCAGAGCTGACCCGCTCCTATCTGACGGCGCTTAACGGTGTGATGATCACGCTGGCAGAGGATTACTGCCGCCGCGATGAGATCGAGGCGGCGTATTTTCCGTATATCATCCGGAAATACCGGCTTCTCGACGGGCAGGAGAACGAGGCGCTGAAAACGATGCTGCTCGACCTGTTGCATGAATCGAGCATCTACTGCCGCGAGAATGCCATGCAGGCGCTCTACACGGCGGGCGATCCCGCCGTCCTTGTGCGTGCGCTGCGGATCATCGACGCAAGCAGCCTCTATTATCACAGCAAGCTCCTCTCCGACGGCTTGCTGAACTACACGGGCGACACATGGGAGCTTGCCGACGCGCTTTGGGAGGCGTTTGATGCGTTTCAGCCGTGGATGCAGGTGACGCTGCTCAACTATTTCCGCTTTTCCTCCGGCGCATACTGCGAGAAAATACACGCGCTCCTCAACGATCCCGCGCAGGACGACGAGGTGCGCTTTGCCTGTCTGCGCTATCTTGGCCGCTATCCCTATCCGCCCGCCTACGCCGATCTGCTGCGCTATGCGACGCCCTCGAAAAACGCGCGCTGGGAGTATGCAGCCATCGCCTCGTCGGTGCTGGCGAGCTATCCCGGGGCGGAGACTGCGGCGGTGCTGGAGAGGAACCTCTATCATCCCAACTGGTATATCCGCTTCAACGCGTCAAAAAGTCTGGAGCAGCTCGGCTTCGGCTACCGCGATCTGATCGACGTGATCGAGGGGCACGACCGCTACGCCTCCGAGATCCTGCGCTATCGCTTTGATGTGCGGGAGCTGGAGGAGCGAAAGGAGGACGCAGTATGTACGACGGTATAAAGCTGTTTCTTGAGTGGGTGGGCTATTTCTTTATCGCTTATCTGATCGGCTACTCGACCTTTCTGTTTCTGTCGGTCGTCGTCGGCTCACTTGAGCTGTACAAGCACCGCCGGCAGGAAATGTTCAAAAGCATTCTGCCCTCGGATTACTACCTGCCCATCAGTATCATCGTTCCCGCCTACAATGAGGAGGTCACCGTGGCAGACACCGTGCGCTCGCTGCTGACGCTGGAATACCGCGCCTATGAGATCATTGTGGTGGACGACGGATCGAAGGACCGCACCTCGGAGGTGTTGGCCGAGACATTTGATATGCACCTTGTTCACCGGCCCATTCGCCGGCAGATCAACTGTCAGCGCGAGGAATACGTCTATGAGACACGCGCACAGAAGGTACCGGTGACGCTCATCCGAAAAAAGAACGGCGGCAAGGCAGACGCGCTGAACATGGGCATCAACGCCGCAAATTTCCCGTACTTTATCTGCATGGACGCGGACTCCGTTCTGCAGTACGACTCTCTGCGCCGCATCGCCCAGCCGATATTGGAAAACGGCAATGTGGTGGCGGTTGGCGGCATCGTCCGCATCTCCAACGATGTTGAGCTGGAAAACGGACGGGTGAAGCATTACCGCCTGCCGCGCAGCATCCTCGCTTTCATGCAGGTGCTGGAATATGACCGTTCGTTTCTTGCCTCCCGCATCCTCTTTGACCGCTTCAACGGCTCACTCATCATTTCCGGCGCCTTCGGGCTGTTCAAAAAGGATACCGTCATCGCGGCAGGGGGCTATGACAGCGGAACGATGGGCGAGGATATGGAGCTTGTGGTCAAGCTGCACGAATACTGCACGGTCAACAACATCGACTATGCCATTCGCTACGCATCCGACGCGATCTGCTGGACGCAGGCGCCCGAGCGGCTGCGTGATCTGTGCAAGCAGCGCAAGCGCTGGCATCTGGGCCTGTTCCAGAGTATGTACAAGCATCGCGTCATGTTTTCCAATCACAGGTTCGGCGCGGTGAGCTTTGTATCCTATCTCTATTTCCTCATCTATGAGCTGCTCTCGCCGTTTATCGAGGTCTTCGGCGTGTTCACGATGGTGCTCGCATGGTGGTGCGACCTCATCAACGTGCCGTTCATGCTGCTCTTCTTCCTCATCTACGCCGTCTTCGGCGGGGTCCTGACGCTCACCGCCTTTTTCTCGCGCATCTACACGGCGGACCTCACGCTCTCGTTCGGCGACGGCCTCAAGGCCGTCTGTCTGTGTCTCTTTGAGCTGGTGTTCCTGCGCTTTATTCTCGCATGGGTGCGCTGCACGGCCTTTATCGGCTATAGGAAGAAAAAACTCAGCTGGGGGCGCATCGAGCGCCGCAAGATCGATTTGAAATAGAGGGGGTGCCGCCTGTGCGCCGAAAAAAGCTCTTGGAAATCACGCTCTGCGCCGTGCTGACGATCGGAGCGCTGCTGTGCTGTATGCAGGATGCAAGCGCGAGGGAGACGCTTCTGATTTCGGGAAACGCCGATCTCTATCCCATCGAGTCCTATGACCGCGGCAGAGAATGCTATGTCGGATTGCTGCCGGAGCTGTACGAGCGCCTGAGTGAGCAGACAGGGTACGATCTTGTCTATCTTCCGTACAGCAAGAACACAACGCAGGCGCAGCAGACCGCAAACCGGCAGGCGGACATTATTTCCGCCTATCCCTCCGGCACGGTCGACAGCGGCGCGATGCGCCGTCAAGTGCTGCTCTGCACGATAGAACATGACGGCGCAGAGCGCGCGATATATGTTGGCTTTACCAACGCACTCACGCCGGAACTGGCCGGCGCGCTTGCACAAGCGCTGGAGGACCTCTCCGGCGCGGAGAGCATCGGCGTCCTGGCAGACTATATGAATAGCAGCGGCGCGGAAGCCTACCGTACCAGGTGGCTCATTACGCTCGCCGCATTGATCGCGGCGATGCTTGCCGCGGCGGTCGCGCTGATAGTCTTTGCGCGAAAAAAGCGTGCCGAGCAAAAGACCAACGCCCTCATCGACCCGCGCTACGGCATCGGCAACGACGGGTATTATCTGAACTGCATGGAAACGCTCATCCCCGCCCCGCTCAGAAGCATCGTCTATGTCTTCTGCATCGGCTGCGATATGCCCTCGCTCGAACGGCGCTTTGGCGAGGCGGAGCGCGAGGAGATCTTCTCCCGCGCGGCGGAGTATCTGCGCCTTGACTGCGGACGCGAGGAATACCTCGCCTGCGTGGGGCGCGGGATGTTCGCGCTCGTGTGTCAGTGCGGCAGCCGCGAGGCGGCACAGCAGCGCGCCGAGGGGCTTATCCGCGGGCTGGACGGCTACCTTGCGGGCTTCCGCGCCGAATATGCCGGCGCGTTCCGCGCGGGCATCTGCTCGCTGTCGGAAAACCCAGACTGCGGCGCCGAGGCTGCGCTCTACAACGCGCGCCAGGGCTGTGCCCACGCGTTCCGCACGGAAACGCCCTGCGCGTTCAGCACGCGCGGCATGATCGACGAGAGCGAGCAGCTCGAGCGTCTGCGCGGCAGCATGAGCAAGGCGGTGGAAAAGGGCGAATTTGAGCCGTACCTCCAGTTCGTTGTCGATCGTGCCGGCACAGTCGTCGGCGCGGAGACCGTCTCGCGCTGGCAAAATCCGGAGGAGGGACTGCTCAAGCCCTCAAAATACATCGACCTGATGATCCGCGCCGGCACGATCACCGAGCTGGATCTCTATATGCTCCGCTGCGCGTGCGTGCAGCTCCAGACGTGGAAGCGGGAGGGGCGCGGGACGCTGTGGCTCTCGTGCAACTTCACGCGCCAGTCCATCGCAGACGAAAAGATCCTCGCGCGCGTGCACGAGATCGTCGAGCAGTACGACTTTACGCGCGACTGCCTTGTGGTGGAGCTGACGGAGGACTCCTACGCGCACGACCGCGAGGCGGCGCTGCGGACGATCGAGGGGCTGCACGCGATGGGGCTTCGCATCGTGCTGGACGATATCGGCGCGGGCTATTCCTCGCTCTCCGACCTGAGCACCTACCCAATCGACGGCGTGAAGATCGACCGCAGCATCGTGATCGAGTCTGCCTTGCCGCGTGCCCGCGCGCTGCTGGAGGGCATGATCCGTCTTTCGCACGACATGGGCATCCGCGTGCTGTGCGAGGGCGTGGAGGACAAGGCAACGTGCGACGCCGTGCTTGCGGCGGGCTGCGACTTCATTCAGGGCTTTTATTTCTCGCGCGTCCTGCCCGGGCGCGAAGCGGAATCCTTCCTGCGCAGCCTGGCGGCGCGCGACAGGGAGGAAGGATAAAGGAGAAATGAACATGGTCAACAAAAAACGAGTAGGCATGATGGTGGCGGTCACGCTCCTGATCGGCGTGCTGCTCTTCTGTTCGGTCTTTTTCCTCGTCCGGCGGGCGAATCGTGAGATCACACAGCGCTCCTTTGACGAATTGGCTACCGCGACGCGCCAGATCGCAAAGGATCTTGCCGACACGGCGAACGCGGACCAGACCATCCTCTCCGCCATGGCGGAGCTGATCGCGGGGCATGACGAGCGTGACAATGACGCGGTGCTGCGCATCATGAAATCCTTCAGCCTCAGTGAGACCTTTGTCTCTACCGTCGCGCTGCTGCGACCCGACGGCACGCTGCTGCTGACCGACGGCACCCGCTACGACGTTTCCGGCACATTCGATTTTGAAACTGAGGCGGCGCGGGGCGCGTACATCTCAGACCGCGTGACAAGCTACTTTGCGCCGGAAAAGCTGGTGGTGCGCAACGTCGTGCCGGTGGTGCGCGACGGCGAGACCGTCGCCATCCTCTACGGCGTCGTCCCCCTGCAGGAGATTTCCAAAAACTATCAGATCGACCTCTACAACGGCAATGCCTTCCTCCTTCTTGTGGACGGCAACAACGGCGACATCCTGCTGGATACCTGGCACGACTCGCTCGGCAACCTCTCGGAGCTGCGTGGCCGCAAAATGCTCAAGGGCTACACCTACGAGGAGGCGATGGAAAAAATCCCCAACGGCATCGGCGGCGATATGTGCACCGTCTCCCAATCCACGGGGCTGACGCTCTACCTGCACTACGAGCCGGTCGGCATCAACAACTGGAGCGTCGTGCTCGGTGTGAGCGAGGCGGAGGCGCTGGCGGGCACGCGCGGCGTGGTGGAGACGCTTTCGATGATGGCGATCATTGTCACCGCGCTGCTGCTGAGCTATCTTGGCTTTATGGTCTGGTATCTCGCCTCGGCGCGACGCGGCGTTTACCGTATGAGCATTACGGACCAGGGCACGGGCCTGATGAACCGTGTCGCCTATGAGAAGTTTCTGCGCAAGAGCGACCAGCGCGTCATCGCTCCGGCCGCCTGCATTTATATCGACGCGAACGGCCTGCACGAGATCAACAACGAGCGCGGTCACGAGGCGGGCGATCAGCTGCTGCGCGCGGTCGCAGAGCGTCTGCGGGAGCAGTTTCCGAGGGACGATCTCTACCGCGTCGGCGGCGACGAGTTCGTCGTGTTTCCCGCGCCGGCGGCAGAGGCGGAATACGAGGCGCGGATGCGGGCGGTTTCTGAAAGCCTTGCCGCGCAGGGCTACAGCATCTCCTACGGCATCGCCGTCTGCGAGGCGGCAAACGGGCTAAGAGAGCTGGTCCGCGAGGCGGACGAGAAGATGCTCGGGAGCAAGCGCGCCTACTACGCCGAGCACGATCGCAGAAGGCCGAGATAACGCCAAGACGATAAAATGACCGCCGGACGATACCGGCGGTCATTTTGTCGTCCAACCAACAAAACCGCTTTAGAATATCGTTCATGATAAGTCCCCCTCTCCGCATGATCTCAACCCGGATTTTCTTAGAGATGAGCAAAACAAACCCTAAAACAAAAGGGCGAATGGTCATCTTATTTTTTATACACATTGAGGCTTAAAGTAACTGTGATATTGGTGATTGGAAAAGAGTGTTCATTTGCAATTCTAAGGGGTGCCCACGGTATTTGCCGCGAAAACCTGTGGAAAGAGTGATAGGGGTGAAATTTTCAACGACTGGCAAAGGCATTTTAAGGGGAAATAGTCAATAACCAAGGCACTGCTTCTGCAAGAATTTTGAGCAAAAAAAGCTTGCATGGAAAAGCAAGATGTGCTAAACTATAACAGTTATTACGGGC
>ENA-UEQX01001131-UEQX01001131.1-human-gut-metagenome-genome-assembly--contig:-NODE-1131-length-16670-cov-3.661243_pt1 | contig 16670 bp, 21 predicted proteins | sample MGYA00242952_ERZ507952 | MGnify/ENA primary metagenome ERZ507952 (study PRJEB26167, sample SAMN06115425) | human gut metagenome | host: Homo sapiens | place: China:Sichuan | collected 2015-04-07... | reverse complement strand
AACTCAGTTGGTAGAGTGGCAGCCTGTTAAGTTGTTTGTCGCTAGTTCAAGCCTAGCATCGTCCGCCATATATTCAGCTCATAGGTATTAGTTTACTTATGAGCTTTTTTTATTTGAGGTAAAAAAAGAATGCCTATGAAAGATCCAGATGTATGGGCTTTGATTTGGGCTTGGTTACAAATCAATTTTGGCAACGGTTCAATTCAAAGTGCTGGCGCAGCGGTTTTTATGTCGCTTTTAAGAATGGGATTTATGCGCAAGAAACCAGCATTTCGCTATGTATTTATTGATGCAATGATTTGCGCATCTATTGCTGGGGTAGCGGTGCCTGTGTGTACTCATATATTCGGACACGCAGATTTTTCAGCTTTTTTCGGCACAATGATTGGATTTATTGGGACCGAAAAAATACGCGAATTCCTGTTTAAGTTTATTAATCGTAGGATTGACAAAGATGACAATGATTATCCCCGAAACGACATTTAATAAAGTTTTCCCAAAAGCAATCAAGGGAGTTTATCAGGCGATATCAAAGCATATTGATTTGGCTGGTTGTTTTAATAAACAACAACAAGCGATGTTTCTTGCTCAGTGCGGACACGAAACGGCAGGATTTACTACATTAAGCGAAAACTTAAATTACTCAGCTGATGGCTTGATGAAAGTTTTCCGCAAGTATTTTCCTAATCCTAACATTGCTCGCCAGTACGAACGTAAACCAGAAAAGATTGCAAGCCGAGTATATGCTAATCGAATGGGTAATGGACCAGAAGAAACGATGGACGGCTGGAATTATCGTGGCCGTGGATTAATTCAAATCACTGGTAAGGATAACTATATCCGATTTGCCCGTTGGTTAGGCGATACGATCAACCCTAAAGAAGTATCAAGTAACTTAGATTTGGCGGTTAAAGCTGCGGTCTGGTACTGGATATTTAACGACTTGGCATCTATTGATTCTGTTCAAAAGGTGACGATTAGGATCAATGGTGGAACAAACGGTCTAGATGACCGATGTCGATTATTACGTGCGTTAATGGTGGATTAGTATGGAGGGGTGGAATGGTTAATAAATCAACCCTGATTTACCTTGCAGTATTGGTTAGCCTGTGTGGTTGGATTTGGTTTCAACACGGAACAATAAATGACTTAAAAGCCGAAAACCAAGCACAGGCTAGCCTCATTGTAGAGCAGGAAAAGGTTAATCAGTCTCTAAAAGATACGATTGAGACAGAACGCCAAGCTGTGGAACAGCAGAGAGTAATTAATGATGAAATCAAACAAACAACACAAGACAAAGTGCAAGTGGTTCGAAAAATCATTAAGAGCCAACCTTGCTATAGCACTCGCATCTATGACGATGCTATTGAGCGGTTGCACTAACAAGGTAACAACTAAGACGGAGTATATCTATCCGCCTCAAGCTTTCTTGACGCCTTGTGTTAAAACTCCATTCACTGGCAATACATACGGTGAGGCGGTAGAGCATTTAATCATAGTGCAGGGCGAACGTGATATGTGTGCTAGTCAAATCACTAATATTAACAAGTGGATTAATCAAACTAAGGCCGCCAAATAAAGTGCGGTTCTTTATCAACAAAAACAACAGGAGTAATAATTATGCTAACAATTAAAATCATCCAAGACGGCGTAACGTCAATCACAGAAAGCAGTAGCTTTGTATTTTATGATGAGACCTCTCGTGAGTACAAAGAGATGCTTAGACTAGCGGACAAACTAAAAGAGATACCAACCGAACTTAACGGTATTTACTACACTCAACCAATTTATGGAGACCAAGAGTGTAAAGAGGTTATCCGTGAGGAATCAATCTACTGCTCGGCAAGAAACAATCCAACATCAATCTTTGGTGTAATAATTGATTTTATACCGGACGATGAGTACGGCGATCAAGGCATTGAGAAAGAGATTGCATACAGATTAATTGGTGTAGGAGACCATATCTACGTTACCAATGAGCAAGGTAAAACGGTATTTAATATTTAGGTAAATCACAATGACAGACCAAATCAAATTCGCAAACGATAAAAGTGCCGGTGAAAAGTTAGTTGGAATTGACTTTAACCCAGGCAATATCACCGATATTGCGGAGTGCAAGCAACGCTTTGCGCAAGCTATTAACCAGGTAATAGCACATAAAGATGATGCATTTAACCAAGGCTCATTAACGGCAGATAAAGAGATGCTATTAGACGAGGCGGTTAAACGTATCATCGATGCTCAAATGTGGGCAGTTAAAGCCCTTACTTGGGGATTATAAAAGTCTTTTGAATGTCTGACAGCTTTAAATTGGTAGATACCAAGCCGAGAGGTAGGATGGTTAGGACTTCTAAAACAAACCCGATCAAGTTAACGCTTGACCGGGTTTTTTATTTATGGAGTTTAATATGCAGATATTAAAAGCTCCGTTCTTCGGAACGGAAATTGTTGTCGTTGAATATGATAACAAACCTTATGTGCCAATGAAACCTATTTGCGAGAATATCGGATTGTCTTGGCATGCTCAATTTGAGCGATTGCAACGGAAAGAGGTTTTAAACGCAACCGTTCGTATGATACGAATGACTGCGGAAGATGGCAAAGACCGCGAGATGGTATGTCTTCCGTTGCATTACCTTAATGGGTGGTTATTTGGTATTGACGCTAACCGGGTCAAGCCAGAGCTCAAAGAAAGGCTGATCCGCTATCAGAAAGAATGCTACGAAGTGCTATGGGATTACTGGACGACAGGAACCGCACGACGTGATGAAATCCAAGAGCGACTAAATCGCCTATTGGAAGACGAAGGCAAGTCACGAGCTAATGGTTCAATAGCCGGTAAGTTACTAAACCAACGCAAACAAGAAAAGGCGCACTTTGAGGTAGAACTTGCCAGGCTAAAACAAATGGATTTGTTCTTAGATATTTAAAAGCAGCGGGAAATCATGAAAATTCCCGCTGTGACTTGTCTTTCACACTTTCGCAAGGATAAAAAGTAAAGTGTATGCTACATAATTTAAATCTAGCCCTGAGGTTGGTATAAAAATCTCGGTTTTATATCTAAGTTATGTGATGTAAATATTACAAATCTTTTGATTCTCGCAAATTGTTAATTAGATCCTCGAGCGCAAATTGCAGAATGTATGAGTAGGGTCTATATCTATCATCAGTACGTATGTAGTTGTATAACCTGCTCCGGTTAACGCCAATACGCGCTCCTATTTCGGTGGTGGATAATCCGAACTCATCTTGCAGTGTTTGAATGAGCTGTAAAAAATACTCACGACTCGGGTTAAAGAGAGGTGACTAAGTGACAGAGCAAAAAGAAAAGAATAAGGGTGGACGCCCTCAGAAAAATTTAACCGGAGAGCAGTTAGCGCAAGTGGAGGCGTTAGCTGCTTTTTTAACGATAGAACAGATAGCGGATTATTTTGAAATCACCAAACCGACTTTTCATGCCATTTGCGAAAGACAGCCAGAGGTTTTTTTACGCTATAAAAAGGGGCGTTCAAATGCCGTTTGGTCAATCGCTAAATCATTAATCCAACAAGCGAGAGAAGGCAATCTTTCGGCGCAAATCTTTTACCTTAAAACACAAGGTGGATGGCGTGAGACAAATAATGTTGACCTAACCTCCTCCGATGGCTCGATGACGCCGAAAACAATTATCCGAAAAGTGGTAGATCCAAAAGATGGAACTGGAGATTCAAACGCCTAGATGGTTTTTACCATTTATTCAACCTTGCCGATACAAAGGCGTAAAAGGCGGCCGTGGTAGTGGCAAATCCCACACGGTAGCGGAGGCTCAAGTAGAAAGAGCAATTATTGATCCAAATTATCGCCTTGTATGTATCCGTGAAATCCAAAAATCCCTTAAGTTTTCATCAAAAGCCCTGATTGAATCAAAGATTCGTCAATTTGGCGTTTCTCATTTATTCGACATCACAATGAATGAGATTAAGCGTGTGGACGGTGAAGGGATAATTATTTTCCAGGGGATGCAAGACCACACCGCCGACAGTATTAAATCCTTAGAAGGCTTTGATTGCGCATGGGTGGAAGAAGCGCAGAATCTCTCTTACCGCAGTTTGCAGTTACTCCGACCAACTATCCGTAAATCAGGCAGTGAAATTTGGTTTACTTGGAACCCGGATCAAGAAAGCGATGCTGTAGATGAGTTTTTTAACAGTGCGATTGCGAATCAAGCAGAAGGTTTCACGATTGCGCACGTGAACTTCGACCAAAATCCATTTTTACCGGATGAACTCCTAAAAGAAATGGAGTACGACCGTAAATACAATCCGGCAACATTTGGGCATGTTTGGCTTGGCGAATACAACATTAAAAGCGATGCGCAGATTTTTGCGGGCAAATTTATTGTTGATGAATTCTCGCCAAAAGAAGATTGGCATGGGCCATATCAAGGGTTGGACTTTGGGTTTGCTCAAGACCCTACGGCAGCAGTGCGTTGTTGGGTGCATAATGACGAGCTTTATGTTGAGTATGAGGCAGGCAAAATCGGGCTTGAATTGGACGAAACAGCGCCGTTCCTGATGAAAAACATCCCAGACTTTGAGAAATACGTTGAGCGAGCAGATAGCGCGCGGCCTGAGAGTATTAGCTTCTTGCGCCGACACGGATTGAGTCGAATTGAGCCGGTTAGTAAGTGGTCGGGCAGTGTTGAAGATGGCATCGAACACATTAAATCTTATAAGCACGTAGTGATCCATCCGCGCTGTGAAAATACTGCGCGAGAGTTTCGCCTTTACAGCTATAAGGTGGATAAAAAATCAGGCGATATTTTGCCAGTGGTGCTAGACCAAAATAACCACTACATAGACGCGCTGAGATATGCGCTCAATCCGTTGATACAAAAACGCGGAGATTTTAAACAAACCGCTTTCAGACTTTATTAGGAATAACCATGAGTCAAGTTTCAACTGTTAGCACAGAAATAACTAACTTACACATTAAAACACGAATTATTGACGATCTTCTTGGTGGTACGCTGTCAATGCGAGCGGCAGGGAAGAAGTATTTATTCCAAATGCCACTGGAAGACAAAGGCGCTTACGAGAATCGGTTGAACCGCTCAACCCTCTACCCCGCTTTAAGTGAAACGCTGGCGCAAATGTGTGGTAGGGTTTTTTATTCCCCGATCAATGTTTCCAATGTGAATGAAAAGATAGCGGAAGATATTTTGCCTGACGTTGACGCTGAGGGTAATGCTTTGGATGTATTTGCGTCTCAGTGGTTTTATGCTGCATTAGCTTACGGCGTAAGTTTTGTGCTGGTGGACTATACAAAAATTGGTGAGGCAAAAACAAAAGCAGAGGAAAAAGCCATTGGTGCCCGCCCTTACCTTGTTCATATCAAGCCACAAAATGTTTTGGGTATTAAATACAAAACTATTAACGGCAATAAGGTGATGACGCAGTTCCGATACAAGGAATTTGTGATGGAGGATGACGGCGAATTTGCTGCCAAAGTCGTAGAACAAATTAACGTTTACGAGGTCGGCAAAGTTCGCAAATACAAGGCGCAAAGTGATGGTAAAGGCAATTTGTCTTTTGTTGAGATTGAGAATATCGAAGTCAAAGCAAACGGAGTGCCTTTAACCTTTATTCCGATTGTGCCGTTTATCACGAAAAAGACCGGTCATTTTGCATTGGGTGAGCCACCCTTGATGGAATTAGCAAACCTAAATGTTAAGCACTGGCAAAGCCAAAGCGATCAGGATAATTTGTTGAATACTGCAAGAGTGCCGTTACTTGTTCGAATCGGTGTGACGGATGATTCTACGGTAAAAATCGGAAATAGCATTGTGGATTTACCCGCTAATGCCGATTTGCGTTATGTGGAGCATACTGGCTCAGCTATTGATGCTGGACAGAAAAGCTTGAATGAACTTGAAACGCAAATGCGTGTTGCCGGCGCTAAATTGCTTGAAAAAGCCGATATGGCGATGACAGAAAGCCAAGCGCGAGATGAGCAAAGCAAAGAGATTAGTGCATTACGATTATATGCTAATCGTTTTGAGGATGCGCTAGATTTAGTGCTTGAGTATGTCGGTGTGTGGCTCGGCATTGAAAGTGCAGAAGTTGGAAATGTTGAAATTAGCGGCAATATTGATGGTAGCCTTGACCCTAACGCCTCAATGGATAGTGTGATTAAATTGCAATCCGCCGGCATTATTTCCAAACAAACCACGTTCGAAGAGGCTAAACGCCGCGGGCTTATTTCTGATAACGTAACTTGGGAAAATGAGCAAGCGAGAACTGACGGTGAGGGCTTGAGTGATGGTGACTTCAGCGAATAAAACTCCTGATGAATTATTGGAAAGCCTCTTAGCCGATCGAAAGATTTTATTGTTCCGCTATGATGCGCATTTACGCCGTGAAATTTATAAGAAATTGACTGTGTTACAAAAACAGTTGATTAATAAAATTTCTGTTGTCGGCGTGGATGGGGTGAATCAACGCGAACTTAATCGATTGCTGAAAGAGGTTAAGGAATTAGTCGCAGAGACGTATAACCACATCAGTGACTATTCATCCGGTGAGCTGAATGCACTTTTACCAGTTGAAACAGTAGCGGCCTACAAAATCTATAATGCAGCCTTTAAGTTCGATTTGTTTACTCCGGTGCCGGAATACAAAATTAAGGCGATTAAAAGTGCCGTCATTGTTTCCGGTTCACCGCTGAATGATTGGTGGGCTAAACAAGGTGACGATGTAGCCTTTAAGTTTTCCGGCATTATTCGGCAAGGTATGTTAGATGGAAAGCAAACCTCTCAACTCGTTACAGAAACAAAGGAATTGTTGCAAGGATCTCGCAGATGGGCTGAAACATTAGTGCGAACAGCGGTAATGAAAGTGCATGATAAGGCGCAGGAAGCATTGCGAGATGAAAATTCCGGTATTATCAAAGGTGAGCAACATATTAGTACGCTTGATTTACGCACCTCTGATATTTGCCGAGCTCGCGATGGCAAAGCGTGGAATTTGGATAAAAAGCCAATAGGTCACAATTTACCCTATCAACGCCCACCATTACACCCGAATTGCCGAAGTACGTTACGCTTAGTTGTTAAATCGTGGCGTGATCTTGGTCTTGATGCCAATGATATACCAGAAAGCACTCGTGCGAGCATGGATGGGCAGGTTAAAGACAATCTCAATTACGAAAATTGGCTTAAATCAAAAACGACTGAACAGCAAGATGAGGTGTTAGGTAAAGGAAAGGCCGAGTTATGGCGTAAGGGAATCATAACCTTTAGAGATATGCTCGATCAGTCCGGCAGACCGTTAACACTTAAAGAATTGAAAGAGATTCACAATTAACAAATTTTTTTAAACGAAACCGCTTACATCGGAAGTTGTAGGCGGTTTTTTATTATCCACGATTCGGAAGAATCACAAGCAAATAGGACGGAAGTTCATGAAATTAAAACTCGATGAAAACGGCAATGTAGTAGTTCAAGATGGTAAGCCTGTTTACGTTTACGATGACGGGAAAGAAGTTGCCTATGATGTTCCGGCGGCAGTTGCCAAGATCAGCTCGTTGAATGCAGAAGCAAAACAACACCGTGAGGCGAAAGAGGCGGCGGAAGCCAAGCTTAAAGCGTTTGATGGTATTGAAAATGCGGAGGCAGCGAAAAAGGCTTTAGAAACCGTTAAAAATCTTGATGATAAAAAACTGATTGATGCCGGCGAAGCTGAAAAAGTGAAAGCGGAAGTGGTGAAACAGTACGAGCTAAAACTCGCTGAAAAAGATGCTGAAATTGCGAAAGCAAAAGACGCACTACACAGCGAAGTGATTGGTGGTGCATTCGCGCGATCTCAATTCATTTTAGACAAAATGGCAATTCCAGCGGACATGGTTCAGGCGTACTTTGGCAAGCACTTTACCTATGAAAATGGCAAGGTGATCGCAAAAGACGCATTAGGTAATCAAATCTTTAGCCGTAAAGTACCTGGCGAAGCAGCGGACTTTGACGAAGCAATCGAGCAAATTGTCTCTAACTACCCACAAAAAGACTACATCCTGAAAGCAAGCGGCAACTCCGGCAGCGGTTCAGGTGGTGGTGCTGGTGACGGTAGTTTCAAGAATCCTTGGTCAAAAGAGCATTGGAATATGACAGAACAAGGAAAAATCTTTAAAGAATCGCCTGAGCGAGCCAGACAGTTGGCGGAACAGGCTGGTATCAAAATCTGACAAAAGGAAAATTTAAATTATGGCAGCAGTAAAAATTTCTGACGTTATCGTCCCTGAAATCTTTGCACCTTATGTGATTAATCGTACCGTGGAAAAATCCGCGTTATGGCAATCCGGTATCATCTCCAATATTGACGAATCAAGCTTATTGGCTCAAAAAGGCGGCGCATTAATCAATATGCCGTTCTGGAATGACTTGAGTGGCGATTCTGAAGTGCTATCCGATTCTGGACGCTTGACCGTGAACAACATTAAAGCTGGTGCGGACGTGGCTATTTTACATGCGCGCGGTAAAGCATGGGGTGCAAACGACTTGGCACGCGCTTTAGCTGGTGATGACCCAATGAATGCTATCGCTGAAATGGCGGTGGATTATTGGGCGCGTGAAATGCAAAAGATTACATTAGCCACCTTAAAAGGGGTATTTGGTTCTGCAACAATGGCAGGGAACTTGTCCGACATTTCCAAAGCTTCTGGCACAGCGGCTGTGATCAGCGGTGATAAATTTATTGACGCATCTTTCAAACTTGGTGATGAAGTCAATCAATTAACCGCCGTCGCAATGCACTCAGCCACTGCCGCAGTATTGGCAAAACAAGGCTTAATCCAAACCATCCGTGACGCTGATGGTGTTGTGTTGTACCAAACCTACATGGATAAACGAATCATTGTTGATGACTCTATGCCTGTAGAATCTGGTGTTTACACCACCTACTTATTTGGTGCCGGCGCTATCGGTTACGGTGAAGTGGGCGCGCCTGTGCCAGTTGAAACAGATCGAGACAGCTTGGCGAGTGAAGATATTCTTATTAACCGTCGTCACTTTATTTTGCATCCTCGCGGCGTTAAATGGAAAGGTACAGCTGGCATCGCTCCGGTGAATACTGGCTTAGCAACTGAAAGCAACTGGGAGCGTGTTTACGATCCAAAACAAATTAGAATTGTTGCATTCAAACACAAATTAGCATAACGATAAATGCCGCTCAGAAATGGGCGGTTTTTTAATTGAGGTTTTATGGGGCTTGCATCATTTAATACCATGTATAAAGAATTATCTGAGCGCAAAGAACAAATTAGATCGCAAACAGAAGATAGCCGGGAAATCCAAGTAAAAAAAGTTCGAGCTAAGAAAGATAACTCAAAAAACGAGGAATAATTATGACTGAACTCAATATCCCAGATGATTCCTATGTAACACTTGATGAGGCTAATCGTTATCACGCAATTCGCTCAAGTGCTGACGCATGGGGCGAACTAGATGGCGATGAGAAAGCTCGTAGGCTAGTTAGTGCTTCCGATTTCCTGGATGTGAACTATAAATTTCTTGGAAGCAAGGCTTATTCTGATCAGGTTAGACGGTTCCCACGTAAAGATATTGGTGGCGTGGATAAGAATGGAATTCCAACGTTAGTAAAGATTGCTGTTTTTGAATTGGCATTGCAATCTGATTTAAACCAAAACGAAGAACAGAAAATGTCTAGCGTTAGAGTTGGCCCACTATCGGTAAGCTATGAACAAGACAGGGGGCTTGATACTAAGACTAACCGTTTTTCTTACGTGAAGTCATTGCTTGATTTGTATTTGGATAAAAATACTGGATTTGGATCAGCTGCAATATTGCGAGGGTGATATGTACGGAAATCTGAAGAGCATATCTAGCAAGCTTGTCAAACGGTTCGGGATGCCTTGTGTGGTTCGTGGTGAAAAAATTGGTCTATACAACCCAGAGACAGGCGAAGTTGAGAGTAAATCAAAGTCAAATAGGAATGCACATTGCTTGTTTGATAACTTGGCTTATGACTTTGGAAAGAATGGAATGTATCACGCTTCAGCAGTTCAGCAAGGTGATGTATTAATTTATGTTACAGCAGATGGCGAGCCTACTTTGGATTCGAAAATTGAGGCAGATGGTGAGATATGGTCGGTTATTAATGTACAACCTATAAAGCCGGCAGGAATGCCTCTTTTGTACCAATGCCAAGCTAGAAAGGTGAAGTAACCATGGGGGATTTTTCTGAGAAAATTGAAGAGTTCACGCAGAAAACGATAAATCGAAGCGATCGACTTGCAAGGGCAATATCTCTTGAAGCATTCAACCGTGTACGACTTAAATCCCCAGTAGACACAGGGCAGTTGAGAGCGAGTTGGACCGCTGCTAAAAACAGAGCGCCATCTTCGTTCACTGGTTCAAAAGAAGCGATCTCTTCAGTTAAGTTCGGAGACTCGATTTCTATCGCCACAGACAAACCATATGCCCCTGTTATTGAATATGGGCTCTATCCTAAACCTGGTAGAGGGAAAACGGTAAACGGTTATTCAATTCAAGCGCCAAAGGGCATGGTGCGAATTACTATCCACGAACTCGAAAGCTGGTTAAAAGGACAAATTGGCAAATGAAACAGATAATTCGATCGGTGCTGCAAAAACACATTACTGATTTAGGGAAATTTAATACGATATGGGAAGGGGTTAAAGATTCACCTAATCTACCATACCAAACAGTATATTTAAATATCTCTACAAGTGATACTGGTGCAATTTCAGACCGCCCTCACGCAGAAGATACAGGTTTTTTTCAGATAACACTGTTTTTTGAGCTTGGAAGCGGTACAAAAGCAATTGAAGATCGAGCTAGCATCATCAGAAATCATTTCTATGGAAAATCATTTTTAAAAGACGGAGTTCAAGTTGTTATCCATTCTCCACCAGCTATAGGTGGCACATTGATAGTGGATGACAAACTAGCACTACCAATCACAATTAACTTTAAGGCTTACGAATTATAGGAGAAACACTATGGCAAGCGCACAAGGCGTAAAACGTAAGATTGTTATCGCCAAAGAAACTACATTTGGTACAAAAGCAACAGCGACAGACGGGAAGATCATTCCTAGAACAGAAAGCTCGCTGAATTCAAACTTTGATTCATTTGCAAGCTCGGAGATTCACGAGAATATGCAACGCTCACCATCAATTGTTGGCTTTGAGAAAGTTGAGGGCGACCTAAAAGGCGAGCTTTCTGCTGGTCAATGGTCAATGTTTCTTGCGTCTGCATTGCGTGGCACATGGACGGCGGCAAAAGAAGCCATTATCAAGAAAACCACTGCTGGTACAGGAGAAAAACAAGGGAAAATTCTCGTTGTGCCAGAGAAAAATCACACAACCGACTCATACACCATCGAGGATATCTTTTCAGATATTGGGTTGAGTCGTATTTATACTGGATGTCGAGTATCAAAAATTAGTATTGATGTTCAGCCTAACGGCATTGCGACGATTTCCGTTACTTTCCTTGGACAGAAAGGTGAGGAATCTACCACTCAATACTTTGCCAGCCCATCAGAAGTTGCCCAATCACCTAAATTGGCTGGCGTAAACGGTAAATTATTAGCAAACAAACAACAAGCCGCATTGGTGACTGGATGGAAGTTAGATATTGATCTAAATGCGTCAAGCGAACCAGTTCTTGGTGCAAAATATGCGCACGATGTATTCATCGGCACGATTGCGGTAAGCGGCTCCTTTACCATGTACTTCCAAGACAAGAGTATGGTGGAAGCTGTACGAAATGGCACTAATCTATCACTTGCTTTGCGTATGGATGCTGGCACAGAGAAAGATGCAGACTACATGACATTCATCTTGCCAGGTATCAAAGCAACAAGCATCAATATTGATGATGGCGCTAAAAACCTAATTCAGACACTAAATTTTGACGCATTCCCAGCGGTGTATGATGATAAAAGCACGATTGATGATGCGCTGAAAAAAGCCACCACAATAATTATCCAAGACACACTCGCTTAACTAACCATAGACCGCCTATAAAGCGCGGTCTTTTTTGATTCACAAAAAAATAAGGACCTAAAATGGATTTTTCTAAATTAAGCACCCAATCAGATGTATTTAAATTTGAAGTTCTACACCCAACAACAAATGAGGGAACAGGGACATTTATTAGCGTTTTTGGATCTGAAAGCGACCAAGTTCGCAAGTACGAGAATGCACTATGGCGAAAGGCGCAGAAATTAAATTTTGAAAATGCTCGTACAAATAAACCTAAATTTGACGATTTGGACGATTTAAGGGCTGAAGCGATTGAAAACGCTCTTGTTCGCCTTGCTTGATAGGAAAATCTGGAGTGGGAAGGTAAGCCGCGTGAGTTTTCAGAGGATAATGCTCGAAAAGTTTTAAACGCTTGCTCTTGGATGTGTACCCAAATTGTAAAAGAGTCAAATGACTTGGGAAACTTCTTAAAAGCCTGATTGCAGAACTTTACGAGTTCGCTCAGGCTGAATTTAAGCTCGATAAACGGCCAAAAGACTCTGAATCTACTGTAAGAGAGCATTTAACGGCTATTTGGGAGCAAACAGGCATAAAACCAAGTGAGCTAGATAACAAAGAGCCTAATCAATATATCCTTTCTTTGCTCAATGATTTTTATACTTTGAGCAGTTCTCGCCAATGTGGGATGACTTTAAACCCGATCCAATTTTCGGAGATTGAGTCCTGGTTAAGACTATCAAACAGAACGCTAGAGATGTGGGAAATTGAAGTGATAAAAAAACTAGATGTAATTTGGTTAAACATTCAGACGGAATAGCTCGCAAAGTGCTAGCTTTTTATTGCTATCACAAGGGGAAAAAATGAGAGAGTTTACATGGTCTCCAAACTGGAGTATGAAACGGAAAAACAAGCCAAGTGTTAGCGTTATCGAATTTGGCGATGGCTACGAACAAAGACGGCAAGACGGCATCAATAACAACTTAAGAACATACGACGTTGCTTTTAGCGGAGCTGAAGACCGTATTAATGCCATCGCCAATTTTCTTGAAGAGCATAAAGCAGTCAACGCATTCCTTTGGTCCCCATACGGCGACAAGCAAGGAAAATTTACTTGTTCAGAATGGGATACTGAAAAGCAAACCGGCTTTTCCACATTGACCACAACGTTTAAAGAGGTGTTAGCATAATGGCAGACTTTGCAACACTTGGTATCACAATTAAGACAAGCGGAGCTGATAAAGCCGAGCGAGACATGAAAGGTGTAACGAATAGCGCTAAACATACTGAAGCGGCCATAGAATCACTCTCTGTTACGCTTGGTAGGCTAAAAGTGCTTTTTGCCGCAGGATTTGGAATCCAAGGGATTAGCCAAATTGTTCAAATGGGCGACAAAATGAATACACTTAATGCCCAAGTTAAGCTTGTCAGCAAGTCAACGCAAGATTTTGCTCACGCACAACAACAATTATTCGGCATTTCACAAAGAACTCGCGGGAGCCTAGAGGCGACAACTACGCTTTACGTTAGATCGTCTCGCGCTCTAAAGGATTTGGGGTACAGTCAACAAAGAGTACTTAATTTTACTGAAACTATTAACAAGGCGATGGCAGTAGGTGGTGTTGGCGCACAAGAACAAGCTAGCGCATTATTCCAACTCTCTCAAGCATTGGGTTCTGGCAGATTGCAAGGTGACGAGTTCAGAACAATCGCAGAAGCCGCACCAATTATCTTAGATACTATTGCCGAATACATGGGCAAATCACGCGCTGAAATCAAAGAATTAGGTTCGGAAGGTAAAATTACCTCTGAAACAATCTTTAAAGCTATGGAATCAGCAAGCAGCAAGATTTCGAAACAATTTGAGGGAATGCCACTGACATTCGGCCAAGCGATGCAGCAAATGGAAAACTCAACGATGAAATTCGTTGATGAGTTTGCTCAGACGACTGGTATATTCTCAAATAGCGCTGAGGCGGTAAGCTTTCTTGCTCGAAATTTTGATTCCTTGGCGCTTGTTTTAGGCGGCGTACTTACTGGACAGTTGGGTAAGTATAGCGCAGCAATGCTCACAAGTGCGATTGCAACACAAAGAAAGGCTATTGCAACCCAGGGGCTTATTGGAACACTTAAAGGCGGATTAAATAGTGCGCTAGGACTTCTTGGTGGACCAGCTGGAGCAATTACTATCGCGGCTGGAGCGCTGTTCTACTTTGCTGAAAGAGCAGAACAAGCTAAAACTAAAGCTTTGGATTTAGAAAGTGCAAATAGATTACTTGAGCGTTCATATAAAGACTTAAGCCTTAGCTCTCTCGGCATGGAAATGAGTAAGCAGCTCGAAGATTTAAACGCACAAAAAGACGTCATAGAACGAATTAAGGCTAGTATAGCTACGAAATCAGCTATTCTTGACAATAATCAAAATCCATTCTTTGATTATAAAAAGGCAGAGGCTGAAATTAGCGAGCTTAAACGCCAGTTGAATTCCGCACTTGAAATTGATGGTATTAAGAATAGCGCTTTTAACAATCTTTTAGAAGAACTCGCTACCAAAGCGATTAGCGCAGGTCAATCTTTGCAAGAATTTCGCAAAGAGATGACGTTAGCAGGAGTTAGCAGCGAACAATTAGATAGTGCACTATCGCCACTAAATACCGACCTATTGTCTATAGTAGGTCAATTTCAGGCATTATTCCCAAACATAGATACAACCAAAATTAGCATGGACGGCTTAATGGTATCTATTGGTGGGTTTAATGTAATTGCACCAAGTGCAGAAAGTGCGGCAACATCTGTTGCAGCTGGGATTTCACGAATTGCCGCAATGGCTGCTATTGCCACTGGCAATCTCGATGTATTAAAGAAATCAATGGCAGGCGCTACTGGTGGCGTGGTTAGCGATAGCATTAAAGGCATCATTGAGAAGAATAGTGCGACAGCTGAAATTAATAAACTAAGAGCCGCTGGGCGAAATAAAGAGGCGAACGAAAAGCAAGCTGCAATGAATGCAGAAAGTAAGCTATCGAGCAATAAAATCAATAAAGGCTCTGCTGATTGGGATGCTAACTATAACGCCTTATATCAAAGTGAATTAGGGTTAATTGGTAGTCAAGAGTTTAAAAAGTCCACAGCAAAATCAGCTAAAGGCGGAAAAGGCACTGACTATGTAAAACAATACACCGATCAGGTGTCGAGAATGGAAAATCAGCTAGCTCAATCACGAGCTAGTGTTAATGATTTGGATGCTTTCGGGCGAATTTCACAATATCAAGAAGTTAATAAACTTACTCAAGATATTGCGGCCAATGCGGACAAGTACGCGCATTATGGCGCAGAGGGTATCGCAAACTTAAAACGTCTTGCCGGTGAAATTGATAGTGCCAACCAGCAATTTAATATTAAGCAGTTCGGCGTTACCAATTCAGACAAAATCAAAGAATTGGAATTCCAGCTTCAATTAATGGGTAAAACGCGCCAAGAGCAGGAGCAATTACAATTTAACCATCAACTAGAGCAAGAGGCCGCGAGACTGAAAGCCGGTATGTCCGAAAATAATATTGCTCTTTTAGATGAAGAAATTGCCAAGATTAAGCAACTTCATGAGGAATATCAGGCTAATGCTGAGAAACTTAAAAGCGATCCTGTTGCTGGTATTCGTGATGGTTTTCATCGGTTTGAGGATGATGCAAAAAATATTATGGGCAACGTCTCAGACATCACTTTGAGTGCGTTCAATGGCATGTCAAGCGCATTGACCGATCTTGTTACGACGGGGAAGGCAGATTTCGGTGGACTTGCTAAATCAATCATCAAAGATATTGTTCAGATGACGATAAAAATGATGATATTTCGTGCGGTATCTTCAATGTTTGGTAGTTTTAGCGACGGTGGGAAGGTGTCTTTTGACTACGATGGCATGTTCTACAAAGGCGGTATTGTAGGCTTTGATGAAGGCGGTTTCACAGGCATTGGTGGGAAATACCAGCCAGCCGGTATTGTCCACAAAGGCGAATACGTCATGACGAAAGAGGCAACGTCTATTTTAGGCGTGGATTTCTTAAATCGTCTTAATTACCAAACTAAAGCACGCCCGCAAGGATTTTCTTCTGGTGGAGCTGTTGGTGGCGGTTCTTCATATACGCCTATCACAATGAGTAGCGGACAACCGAACGTTAAAATCAATGTAATCAATAACGGGAATCCAACCGAAGCGAACGTGAAAACAGAGCAAAATGGTGATGATTTAGAAATCACTATTCAATTGATAGATAAGATCGCAAATGAGCGTTATAGCAAAAACATTCAACGTGATTTTGGTCGTAATGGCGGCGCCTACTATCGAGGATAATAACAAAACCCGATTAATTTCGGGTTTTGTGATCTAATTCAATGATTTTTCATTTCTTCAATATATAATATCCTCCATAACCACCATGGAGGATATCAATGAAAAAATTATTATTAACTGGGTTAGCTTGCGCATTATTGGTAGGTTGCTCTACTACTTTGCCTGTGTCTTCCTATACTCCACAAAACTACACCCGTTTTGCTGGTTCGGCAGAGATTGATAAGTTCCATTATCAACCGTACGAACAAGGCAAGGTTGCAAGCAACCAGATGCAAAGTACTGCGCTGGGGAAAATTTTTGTTTCTTCTGATGTAGCAGATTT
>ENA-UEQX01001128-UEQX01001128.1-human-gut-metagenome-genome-assembly--contig:-NODE-1128-length-16697-cov-3.220818_pt1 | contig 16697 bp, 9 predicted proteins | sample MGYA00242952_ERZ507952 | MGnify/ENA primary metagenome ERZ507952 (study PRJEB26167, sample SAMN06115425) | human gut metagenome | host: Homo sapiens | place: China:Sichuan | collected 2015-04-07... | reverse complement strand
TCATGGTAGACCGCAAGCGTCTCAAGAACCCCAACGGCCTCATCCTTGGTACGCCCGGCAGCGGCAAGAGCTTTGCGGCGAAGCGGGAGATCGCCAACGTGTTCCTCGTTACTGACGATGACATCATCATCTGCGACCCCGAAGCCGAATACGGACCGCTGGTGGAGCGCCTGCACGGACAGGTCATTAAAATCTCCCCCACAAGCCCGCACTACATCAACCCCATGGACTTGAATCTCAATTACAGCGACGATGAAAACCCGCTGAGCCTGAAATCCGACTTCATCCTCTCCCTCTGCGAGCTGATCGTCGGCGGCAAGGACGGCCTCATGCCGGTGGAAAAGACCATCATCGACCGCTGTGTGCGCATGGTGTACCGGGATTATCTCAGCGACCCTGTGCCGGAGAATATGCCGATTCTGGAGGACTTGTATAACGAGCTGCGGCGGCAGGAGGAAAAGGAGGCGCAGTACCCCGGCGAACGCTGCTGCGAGTATGCCGAGCGCATGGAGCGCGAATACACCGCAGAGCGTGAGGCGGACGAGGACGCCGACGTATTTGAGTATGACGGAGAACCGGCCATATCTGAGCTGACCGGCGTGTGCAGGGACATCCTTACGGCTGTCGAAGGGCTTACCACGCTTCTAAGGGATGAGTTCGACTATGCAGACTGACCGCATTTACTGCGGCGACGCCCTGACCGTGCTGAAAACCCTGCCGGACAGCTCCGTAAACTGCTGCATCACCTCGCCGCCGTACTACGCACTGCGGGATTACGGCGTAGATGGGCAGATCGGGCGGGAGGAAACCCCGGCGCTGTATGTGGAGCGCCTGACTTCCATTTTCCGTGAGGTCAGGCGCGTTCTCACGCCGGACGGCACACTCTGGCTCAATATCGCGGACACCTATGCCGGAAAGGGCAATCAGGGAGAAAGCCTCGACCCCAAGTACCCCAACGGCAGGACGGGGCAGATCGTTGCCCTCAACGGCAAGGTGGAGGGCTGCAAGGCAAAGGACATGATCGGCATCCCGTGGCTGCTGGCGTTCGCGCTGCGCGCAGACGGCTGGTATCTGCGCTCGGACATCATCTGGATGAAAGCGAATCCCATGCCGGAAAGCACCAAGGACAGGCCAAGCCGCTGCTATGAGCATATCTTCCTGCTGTCCAAGTCCCGCCGCTATTACTATGATGCCGCCGCCATCGCGGAGCCGGTTGCGGCCTCCACTCCTGCGCGGATGAAGCGCGGATTTGGTGCAGGCAACAAATATTCCGCGGATATTCCCGGTCAGAAGCACCAACACCTCAACGACCACCGCCCGAACGGGTACGCCGATGAGGACATCCCGCAGCTTCGTAACAAGCGCGACGTATGGCAGATCAACACCGTGCCGTACAGGGGCGGGCATTTCGCCGCTTTCCCGCCAAAGCTGGCGGAAACCTGCCTGTTGGCAGGCTGCCCGCCCGGAGGCGTGGTGCTCGACCCCTTCCTCGGCTCCGGCACTACGGCGGCAGTGGCAAAGCAGCTCGGACGGCACTACATCGGCATTGAGCTGAACCCGGAATACTGTACGCTGGCAGAGAAACGGATCGGAGGTGTCGCGGTATGAACGCCTACACCCGGCAGGATCTGAGCGTCATGCAGGCGTGGCCGCTGGAGCGGAAAATTCGCGTGACGCAGGCGAAGATCATCGAGTGGTATCACCACTACGGCGGCAAGGTCGCCGTTTCCTTTTCGGGCGGCAAGGACAGCACCGTTCTGCTGGACCTTGCACGGCGGGCGTTCCCCGACATTCCCGCCGTGTTTGTAGACACGGGGCTGGAATACCCGGAGATACGGGAATTTGTGAAAACCGTTCCCAATGTAACGTGGCTGCGGCCTGAAATGCCCTTTTCAAAGGTCATATCGGAATACGGCTATCCCGTCATATCCAAGGATGTGGCGCGGCGTATCCGCTACGCCCGAAAGGGCGGCACATGGGCGCTATGCCATCTGAACGGATTAAACCGTGACGGTACGCCCTCAAAATTCAATGAACGATACATGAAATGGCGTATCCTGCTGGATGCGCCATTTCCCGTTTCTGACGCCTGCTGCACCGTGATAAAGGAGCGTCCCCTGCACAGATATAACAGGGAAACCGGTAGAAAGCAGATCATTGCGACCATGGCCTGTGAGAGCGCACGCCGCCAGAGCGTCTATCTCAAAATCGGATGCAACGCCTATCATAAGCGGGACCCCACCTCTCAGCCCATGTCCTTCTGGACAGAGCAGGATGTGCTGGCCTATCTCAAAATGACCGGTATCCCGTATGCGTCCGTCTACGGCGAGATCGTGGAAGAAAACGGCAGGCTGACCACCACCGGCGCGAAGCGCACCGGCTGTATGTTCTGTATGTTCGGCATCCATCTGGAGAAGCCGCCGAACCGCTTTCAGCGCATGGCGCTGACACATCCCAAGCAGTACGATTTCTGCATCCATAAATTGGGCTGCGGCAAGGTGCTGGACTTTCTCGGCGTACCGTATGCCCCGAACGGAGGTGAAACCCCATGAGCAAACGCTCGCCCCGGCTGCTGTTTACCGACGAGGAGCTGGCAGCGCCGGAACTGAAAAAGGCCATCCGAAAAGCGGATAAAGCCTATCAAAAGCTGGAAAAGGCCGAGGCGAAGATACCCAAGAAAACCGTAAAGCGGAAGCAGCGCACGGTAGACCCGCAGACCGGCAGGGTAACGACGCGCCTTTCCTTTGAGGAGGTGGACAAGAAGCGCCCGCCCTCCAAGCTCACCCACGCCCTGCGGGACGCGCCCGGTGCGGCGGCGCTATCTGCCGTCCACAGGGAGATTCGGGAGCATGAGCAGGACAATGTGGGTGTGGAGAGCGCCCACGGCGTGGAGCAGGCGGCGGAGCGCGCCGTGCGACTTGCCCAGCACGCCCACCGCTCCCACAAGGAGAAGCCCTACCGCCGCGCAGACCGCGCCGAGGTCAAGGCAGACCGCGCCAACCTCCGTGCGCTGGACAAAACGGCACAGCACCATGACCCGCAGTTTTCCAGCAATCCCTACTCCCGCTGGCAGCAGAAGCAGGCTATCAAGCGGGAGTACGCCGCCGCCAAAGCCGGAAAAAGCGCCGGGAATACGGTCAAAGCCTCCGAAGCCACGGCAAAGGCGGCGCGGAAAGCCGCAGAGAACACCAAGAAAACCGGTGAGTTCATCGCCCGTCACAAAAAGGGCTTTCTTATCGTGGGCGGCATCGCGGCAATGATTGTCCTCATCCTCTGCACCGTTTCCTCCTGTTCTCTGCTGATTCAGGGCGGAGCCACCGGCGTCAACGTGTCCACCTACCCCAGCGAAGACGCGGATATGCTGGCGGCAGAGGCGCAGTATTGCGCCATGGAAGCGGAATTGCAGCAGTATCTCGACACCTACGAAAGCACCCACGACTACGATGAGTACCACTTCGAGCTGGACGACATCGAGCATGACCCCTATGTGCTGATTTCCGCCGTTACCGCCCTGAAAGGAAAAGAGTGGACGATAGCCGAGGTCGGCGGCATCTTGGAGATGCTGTTTGAAAAGCAGTACATCCTAACGGAAACCGTCACCACGGAAATGAGATACCGCACGGAAACCCGTACCGGCTACTACACCGACGCGGACGGCAATCTGCAAAGTTACGAGTACGACGTGCAGGTGCCGTACACCTATTACATCTGCACCGTAAAGCTGGAAAACTTTAACCTCTCCCATGTGCCGGTCTATATCATGTCGCAGGATCAGCTCTCCCTTTACGCCATGTATATGGCTACTCTGGGCAACCGCCCGGATCTGTTCGGCGGCTCGGAGTACATCGGGAAATACTACACCGCCGACTATGAGAAGTACGAGATACCCCCGGAAGCGCTGGCGGATGAACAGTTCGCCGCCATCATCAAGGAAGCGGAGAAGTATCTGGGCTACCCCTACGTCTGGGGCGGCAGCAGTCCTGCCACCTCCTTCGACTGCTCCGGCTTCGTCAGCTACGTCTACAACAACTGCGGCGTGGGCTGGAGCTTCGGACGGCTGGGCGCTTCGGGGCTGCTGGGCATCTGCACAAGGGTATCCGCCGCCAATGTCCGACCGGGTGATCTGGTGTTCTTCCAAGGCACCTACGACACGGCGGGCGCATCCCATGTGGGCATTTACGTCGGCAACAATATGATGCTTCACTGCGGCGACCCCATCCAGTACGCAAGCCTCAATTCAAGCTATTGGCAATCCCATTTCCTTGCTTACGGGCGCGTACCTGCGCCCTGATCTCACTGAAAGGAGCAAAAAATGAACCCTAAGATTACAAAGCTCAAGGCTGAACGGGCGAAAAACGATGAAAAGATCGCTGCCCTCCGCTCCCGCAACCGGGAGCTTGACGAGAGCATCGTCGAGCTGGAGAATACCGACATCATCGGCCTTGCCCGCGCCACCGGCATGAGCATGGAGGAGCTGGCGCAGTTCCTCACACAGTTCAAAAGGGGCGGCGCGCCCTTTATCACACCCAATACCAAGGAGGATACGGACTATGTGCATGAAGAAGAATAACAACCGGCTGCTGCGCGGAGTTGCCGCCGTCCTTTGCCTTGCCCTGATGTTCCTCACCATGTCCGGCATGGCCATGGCGACGGATATGGAGGACGCCCCGGCAGGCGGCGCGCCGGAGATTGTGGAGGCCGAGCTTCCCGCCACGCCCGAAGAAACGCCGGAGCCCCCTCCGGCAGAGCAAGGGCCAGACACACAGGAACCGGCTCCCGCGCCGCCTGAAACGACGGAAACGCCGCAGCCGGAGGCGGAATACGCGCTGGACGCGGATATTCCGGCAGGCTGGCACAACGCACCGGTAACAATCACCGTCCGTATCGTGGATAAGAAAGGCACCGGCTGGAACAAGGCGGAGGCAGCACTGGGCGAAAACGCGCAGAGAACAGACCTGACGGAGCAGCTTGCCCACGACGGCCGCGCCCGCTACACGGTGCCGGACAACGGTATCGTGTTTTTCTTTGTCACCGACCCCTACGGCACGGAGCATACGCTGACGCTGGAGCTGCGCTGCATAGACCTTGAAGCGCCGGTCCTTCGCGCGGGCGTCAGCGGTACGCTGCTGCGCGTGGAGGCCGCCGACACCCTCTCCGGCATAGCCGGGGTCTATGTGAACGATGAGCTTTATACCACCCTGCAAAACGGCGAGTTCAGCGTCCGCATTGACAAAAACACGCGGGATTCCCACTTTTACATCATGGGCGTGGACAACGCAGGCAACCGCACGGGCTATCTGGTGATCGCCAACCCCTTCTATGAAAAGGAAACGCCTGCGCCCAGCCCCACGTCGGAGCAGCACAGCACCCATTGTCCCGCAGACTGCGATTGCAGGAAGCAGCCCTCCGGCAATACCGGCAGCAGCGGCAATACCGGCAGCAATACCGGTGCAGGAAAGCCCTCCAGCACCTCCGGCAGCACGGGAAAGCCCGCTGCGGCACAGACGCCCGCCGCCGAGCCGGCGAAAGCACAGGAACCCAGCGATACCGCCGCGCCTGTCGCCATTGAGAAAGGGACGGGCTTTTCCCAAAACGGCAGCGCCGTCACCCGCGACCTGCTCTATGACAAGCACACCAACAAGCAGTTCATCGCGGTGGAAACCCGCAACGGCCATACCCTCTATCTGGTGATCGACTACGATAAGCCGCTGGACGAGGACGGAGATCAGTATGAAACCTACTTTTTGAACCTTGTGGACGAAAGTGACCTGCTTGCACTCATCGACGAGGATTCCGCCCCCGTCTGCTCCTGCAAGGATAAGTGCGAGGCAGGTGCGGTCAACACCGCCTGCGAGGTGTGCAAGACCAATATGACGGAGTGCATGGGAAAGGAAAAGGCCGCGGAAAAGACGCCGGAGCCCGACCCGACGCCGGATACGAGCGACAGCCCCGACAAGGACGGCGGCGAAAAGAAGTCCGGCAGCGGTCTTGTTGTGATTGTGCTGCTGCTCCTGATGGCGGGCGGCGGCGCGCTGTACTGGTTCAAGCTCCGTAAGAAAAAGCCCGACACAAAGGGACCTGTAGACTTGGACGATTACGACTACGGCGATGAGGACGAGGAATATGACGGGCTGCACCAGTCCGCCCTCTGCCGCGCCCGCGCGGACTGGCTGGTGGGCATCAACGCCACGCGCCTGTTTTCCGTCCTTTACCACCGCACCTTGAATGTTGGGCGCGTCATGACGCCCACGCTGGCGCTCATCGTCCAGCGGGAGGCGGAGATCGGGGCGTTCCGCCCGGAAGCCTTTTACACGGTAAATCTTCGCTGCGGCGATTTTGCCGCCGTGTCCGAAAAGTTCAAAGAGAAAGCGGAGGCGGACGCCCTTGCCGCCGCCTGCGCCGGTCAGCCGGTCACGGTCAGGACGGTGCAGCGCACGGAAAAAACGGAGAACGCGCCCCGGCTCTACGACCTGACCGCCCTCCAGCGGGAGGCCAACCGCAGCCTCGGCTATACCGCACAGCAGACGCTTGACTATCTGCAAGCCCTCTACGAGAAAAAGCTCTGCACCTATCCCCGCACGGACAGTCGCTTCCTCACAGATGATCTGGAACCCTCTGTGCCGGAGCTTGTGTCCGTTGCTGCCGCCATCTGTGAAACCACCGCGCCGGGGCGTGTGAACGCAAGGCAGGTCTGCGACAGCCGCAAGGTCAGCGACCACCATGCCATTCTCCCCACCGCCAGCGCGGGCAAGGCGGATACCTCCGTCCTGCCGCTGGGGGAGCGCGAGATTTTGCGCCTTGTGGCAGGTCAGCTTCTCCGCGCGGTCAGCGACGCCCACCGCTATGCGGAAACCGCCGTCACGCTGGAGTGCGGCGGTACCGAGTTCACCGTTAAAGGCAGAACCGTCCTTGATACCGGCTGGAAGCAGTATCTCGCGCAGGAAAAGCAGGATGCCGCCTTGCCGGAGCTGTCGGAGGGGCAGGTATTGGAGTGTGGCGAAGCTGCCGTAAAGGAGGGCAAGACCACGCCGCCCAGGCATTATACGGAGGATACGCTGCTCTCCACCATGGAGACTGCCGGAAAGGAAGATATGCCGGAAGAAGCGGAACGAAAGGGGCTGGGAACGCCCGCCACCCGCGCCGCCATCATCGAAAAGCTGGTAGCCACGGGCTTTGTGGAGCGCAAGCGGGCGAAGAAGGCCGTCAGCCTTGTGCCTGCCCATACCGGCGTATCCCTCATCACCGTGCTGCCGGAGCAGCTCCAGTCCCCGCTTCTCACCGCCGAATGGGAATACCGCTTGCAGCAGGTGGAGCGCGGCGAGCTTTCCCCGGACGAGTTCATGACCGGCATTGCGGAGATGCTCACGGAGCTGGTAAAAACCTATCAGGTCATCTCCGGCGCGGAGGTGCTGTTCCCCTCCGGCCGTGAGGTCATCGGCAAATGCCCCCGCTGCGGCAGCGACGTGACCGAGAGCAAAAAGGGCTTCTTCTGTGAGAAAAACGACTGCCGCTTCGGGCTGTGGCGGGACAACAGGTTCTTTGCCGCCAAGCGCGCCGCCCTGACAAAGAAGGTCGCCGCCGCGCTGCTGGCAGACGGGCGGGTGAAGCTCACCGGCCTCTACTCCGAAAAGACCGGCGGCACCTACGACGCCACTGCCGTGCTGGAGGATACCGGCGAGAGCGTCCGCTTCCGTCTGGAATTTGACAAGGGGGCGAGGACATGAAGCTCTCCAAGCTGGAGCAGGAAAGTATCCTCCTGTATAACGAGGAAGAACCTACCGCCAGCATCTACACCCACGACCCGAAGTTGATACGCAAGCTCAAACGGCTTGCGGAGAAGTACCCGGACAAGGTGTACCCGGATAGGGCCGTCCACGCCGGAGCGGTCAGCTACATCGTGCCGAAAAGCTGCGTCAGCGTCCGGGAGCCGTTCAGCGACGAGCGGCGCAGGGCCGCCAGCGAACGCGCCAAAACGCCGGATATACGCCGCCCGCAAGGAGTATAGTAGTAATCTCCGATGAGTTCGTATCTGATACCTGTTCTTTCGTCTGTAATAAATCTTTGCATAAAGTTTTCTCCTTTTGCTTCTTGTGGTAAAACTCCAAGGTTTTCTTATTGTGATTTATCTTTTTACATTCCTCGGAGCAGAATTTCTGCTGACTGTGTGTAGGCCAGTAGGCACTGCCACACACAGCACATACACGCTGACGATAATAGTGATCGCCTTTTTCCGCTTCTCTGTCGGCTTTCGTTTTATCCTGCCTTGCTTGATAGCAACACTTCTTTGAGCAGAAAACCTGTCGGTTGCTTGTAGGGGTAAACTCTGTCTGACAATGGGGACATACCTTTGTTTTGACGATTTCGCCACCGTTTTCAGCAAGTTTTTTCGCCTTTCGCTTCTCTCGATAGGCTTTTTCACGCTGACGCTGTTTCTCCAATCGCTTCTTTTCTTCCTGTTCTTCCTGCTCTTTTATCTCGGCAAGTTCTTCCTCGGTGTAGGCAATATCGACCTGTCCGACATAATTGAAATAAATGTCAACCTTTTGCGTTCTTGCTTTACCTACACCCTCGGATTCATACACCACAATCTTGTCAATGAGTTCGGTAAACATCAAATCGGAAACTTCCGTAGGATTTTTATACTTGCGTATCAGCGAAACAAAATGCTGAATATCCATAGTGCTGTCTTTTTCTTCGGAAAGTTCCTTTTTCATCGTTTCCATTTTCGCTTCCAATTCAGCCTGTTCATCGTCATACTGTTTCATCAGTTGCTTGTATTGTCTTTCGGGTAGCAATCCCGATATAAGATTTTCATACAAGCCACGAATGAGCGTAGAGAGTTCGTCATAGCGTTTCTGACAGCGTTTCAACTCCGATTGATTGTGCTTCGGCTTTTCCTCCTGCTTGTCTTTCCAAAGGGATTGCAGTTCCAAAGCAAAGGCTTTTTCGTCATTCAGAACGAATTTTGAAAAGCGTTTAACTGCCGATAATATCAAGGCTTCAACATTATCAGCACTAATCGTATGGGAAGTACAGAAATTAACCCTGCTTGCATACCCGCCGCAACGGTAAGAATACTGAACAGAACCGTCTTTTTTGCTGTAATGCGTTTGCAAAGTCATTCTCCTGCCACAGTCGGCACAATATAGATAACCGCTCAATCGGTTGCTGTGCGTTCCTCTTGCCGCAGCTCTGTTCGCTCGTTTCTTTCGCTTCTGAACGCTGTCCCAAAGTTCCTGCGATATGATAGGCTCGTGGGTGTTATAAAACACATACTGCTCATCTTCATCGGTAGTCTTTCTCTTATGCAGTTTGAAATTGGTGCTGACCGACTTTCTCAAAACAGTATGCCCAAGATATTCCTGTCTGCTTAAAATCGTTCTAATGGCAGATATGCCCCAAATATAAGGGTCTGCAAACTTAATCCCGTTGTACTGTTCTGGGTGATATTCCTTTGCATATGCGGCAGGAATTAAAACCTTTTCTTCGGTCAGTATTTCCGCTATGGCTCGTGGACTTTTGCCCTCATTGGCAAGCAGAAAGATACGCTTTACCACCTCAGAAGCCACAGGGTCAACAACAAGCGTCTGCTTATCGCTCGGCAATCGGTTATATCCATAAGGGATTGAACCGCTACAACGCTTTCCGTCTTTCATTCGGGCATCAAATACAGCCTTGATTTTATTGCTCGTGTCTTTGGCATAAAATTCGTTCATAATATTCAAAAACGGAGCAAAATCATTATCCGAAGCGTTGTTGCTGTCAATGCTGTTGTTGATTGCAAGGAAACGGACATCTTTCTGCGGAAACAAAATTTCCGTATAAAAGCCGACTTGCAGATAGTTTCGTCCTAATCGGCTCATATCCTTAACAATCAATGTTCCGACATTGCCTGTTTCAATTTCCTTAATCAACGCTTGAAAGCCGGGGCGATTGAAATTTACACCCGAAAAACCATCGTCAGTAAAATGGCGGATATTCTCAAAGCCATTCCTACGGGCATAATCTTCGAGGTATTTTTTCTGATTGGTAATGGAATTACTCTCGCCATTCAGGTCATCATCTCTTGATAATCTCTCATAAAGTGCTGTAATTTTTGAAGTCCTTGACATTCTCTTAACCTCCTTTCATATGTATTTTTCAATTTAGGACAGCTAATTTTATCGTCCTATTAAAGTATAGCCCTCCGGCGCAAGCTCCAGTGCGGTGGTGGTTTCTCCAAAACGGCTTGCCCAGCAGTCAAAATGCTGCAATCTATGTTTCTGCAACGTGCCATACTGCAAGTATCTCTGTATGGTGTAAAGCTCCACCATTGAGTTACTGATAGGCGTTCCCGTTGCAAACACAATGCCATGCCCGCCTGTGATTTCATCAAGGTATCGGCATTTCATAAACAGGTCGCTTGATTTTTGTGCTTCGGTCTGGGCAATGCCGCCCACGTTCCGCATTTTGGTTGATAAAAAGAGATTTTTGTAATAATGGCTTTCATCAATAAAAAGCCTGTCCACACCCAATTCTTCAAATGTGACAACATCATCCTTGCGGCTCTGGTCATTGAGTTTGTTCAGTTTTGCTTGTAGGCTTTTTCTGGTTTTCTCCATTTGCTTAATGGTAAAATTCTCGCCTCGGTTTCGCTTTACTTCTTCAATCCCCATCACAATTTCCGCAATCTGCTGTTCCAGAATGGTTCTCTGCCTTTCGGCACTCATGGGAATTTTCTCAAACTGCGAATGACCGATAATGACTGCATCATACTCACCCGTTGCAATTCTGCCGCAGAACTTCTTCCTGTTTGCCGTTTCAAAGTCCTTTTTTGTGGCAACCAAAACATTTGCGGAAGGATAAAGCTGTAAAAACTCGCCTGCCCACTGCTCCGTTAAGTGATTCGGCACAACAAACATAGACTTCTGGCACAACCCAAGACGTTTGCTTTCCATTGCGGCGGCTGTCATTTCAAAGGTCTTGCCTGCTCCAACACAATGTGCAAGCAGCGTATTTCCGCCGTACAAAATATGTGCGATAGCGTTTACCTGATGCTTCCGCAATGTAATTTCGGGATTCATACCGTTAAAAACAATGTGACTGCCGTCATACTCCCGCGGTCGGTTAGAGTTAAAAAGGACGTTATAAGTATGGCAAATATCCTCACGCCGCTCATGGTCTTTCCATATCCACTGTGCAAATGCGTCCTTGATTGCCTCCTGCTTGCTCTGTGCAATGGCAGTTTCCTGTTTATTTAAAACAGCTATCCGTTTTCCTTCTGCGTCCTCATGGTAATCAAAAATACGGACATCCTTCAAATTCAGTGTTTCTTCGATAATGCTATACGCATTGATTCTCTTTGTGCCGAAGGTATTGGTTGCCTTGATGTTTCCTCGGTCTTGATTTTTCCCTTCAATCCGCCATTCGCCCGTAATCTCGGAGAAATGCACCTTTATGTTATATTGCGCCCACCTTGGCGTGGACAGCGTTTCAAACACAAACTGTTTCACATAGTCCGGCTTCAGCCAAGTCGCACCAAGTCTTACGGAAATTTCACTTGCCGTAAGGTCTTTGGGCTGTACCTGTTCCAATGCGGAAACATTGGTTTGAAGGCTTTCATTTTCCTGTGCTTTGATTCTGGCAAAGGCAAGCTTCTCCCGCACATTGCCGGAAAGGTATTCATCGGCAGTCAGATATTTTTCCGCTGTCTTTCCTTCTTCATATTCGGGGTTCAGAAAAATAACATTCTGCAACTCCGAAAAGAGTTCTTCCTCGCTTTTTCCTGTAAGCTGCTGCATATACGCCATATCCACCTTTGCCTTTTCGCCTATGGAAACGGCAAGTGCTTCTGTGGCACTGTCGGTTTTCTCAACAGCCCTATGGCTGCGGATGGTTCGCTTAGTAAATAAATCTGCCTTTCGTTTCAGCTTTCTGTCCTCATCCAAAATTTCCAGAGAACAAAGCAAAAAGTACGAGCTATCCTCGGAAAAAGCTGTATTGTTCCCTCGGGAGTTAATCAGTCCGTACCTTTCGGTAAAAGCGTCATAAAGCGTATTCAATTTTTTCTGCTGCCCCGAAATTGCCTCATCGGAAAAATCATTCACCTGCATATCAATGAGTTCTCTGACACAGTCCCTCAGCTCAATCATGCCTTTGATACGGCTTTGTGCGGTTTTCGGGACATCTGCCTGAAACATTCGGCTGTTCTCACGGTAATAAATCTCGCCATCCACAAGGGTATAGCTGAAATTTCTAACACTGTTATCCGCAGGAATAGAGACAGTTTCATTTTCCAAATCTTCTCTTTCGTAATCGGTAATTCTGCCTGTAATTTCAGAAACGGCAGTATGCAGAAGCTCCTCAAGGCTTTTATCGGGAAAGGGCAGACAGGCGGCTTCCATGCCAAATGGCCCGCTTACATTTTGCCTAAAATCATCTGCGAATGAGAGATAAAATATTCATTCATGGATATGCCGTTCTCATCCTTGCCCGTATGCACCCAATCCGGCGTAATATCCATAATTCTGTCACGCTTTTGCAGAAACAGAATGTCGGAAGTCACTTCCGTCCCCGCATTTGCCTTAAACGCATTGTTCGGCAGACGAATGGCACCCAAAAGCTCGGCTCGCTGTGCAATATATTTTCTTACGGCTGTGTTTTCCTTATCCATTGTCCCCTTGGATGTGATAAACGCAATCACACCGCCGGGACGCACCTTGTCCAAAGCCTTGCCGAAAAAATAATCGTGAATCAGAAAGTTATTTTTATCGTACCGCTTATCGCTGACCTTAAACTGCCCGAAAGGAACATTGCCGATTGCCACATCAAAAAAGCTGTCGGAAAAATCCGCATTTTCAAAGCCCTGTATGCGAATATCCGCTTTCTGATAAAGCTGCTTTGCAATTCTGCCGCTGATACTGTCAAGCTCCACACCGTAAATGCGGCTGTTTTCCATGCTTTCGGGCAGAAGTCCCAAGAAATTTCCTGTGCCGCAGGAAGGCTCCAAAATATTTCCCGTTTCAAAGCCCATTTGAGAAAGTCCTCGGTAAATTGCTTTGATAACCGTAGGCTGGGTATAAAAGGCAGTCAGCGTGCTTTCCCTTGCGGAAGAAAATTCTTCTTCGGTCAGCAGGCTTTTTAATTCGCCGTAATTCCTGTTTGTTTCGGAAAAGCAGTCCGCAAGACCACCCCAGCCCACATACTTCGCCAGAACAGCTTGCTCCTCGGCAGTTGCCAATCGGTTTTCGCTTTCCAGTTCTTTCAAAAGGCGAATGGCAGTAATATTGTTTTGATACTTTTCTGTCGGTGTGCCTATGCCAAGCTCTGTATCAGTGATATGATAATTCCGCTTTTCAACCCTCTGCTCGATGGCTTGCGGCACCTCCGCCAAAGGCTCCTGCTCCATCACAATATGGTCTTTCACAAAAGTAAGCGGCTCATTCCTGTAAATCGGAAAACCTGTGCTTTCCTGAAATGTGGTATCCCGCAAAGATGCCCTGTCCCCATGGATGCTCTCAACAATAAAGCTTCTGCCATCGGCAACAACCGTTTGCCCGATAAGCGTTTCCATTGCTTCAACCCTGCTCTCATTTTCAATGACATCCTCGGCAGAATTTTCTTTGTTCGGAATTTTTGCTTCTTCATAAACAACCGTTTCCGGAGTTATTTTTTCTTCCGCTCGGTGTTTTCCGTTAAACAGCGTAAACTTTCCAAGAGAATACTTTTGCAGAGTTTCAAAGCTTTTCCGCATACTCTCATAATGCCTGTCTGCGGTATCTGTACCGTCCAAAACCATACGCATGGTCTGCAAAATCTCTTTCACTTTTTCCTTATCGGAAAGCTGATTGAAAATACTTCCCGTTGCGGTATAATAATCATCCTCCGCATGGAAGGGCATAGCAGAAGAATTTGCATTACTTTTGAAAAAGTGATAAATACCTCTGGCAATCTGCTCTTTCTCATACTGTGGAATCTGTTCTAACTGTTTCGGTGTCATGTACTTGTTAAAAGCAACCAGACTTTCCACAATTTTTGCAACATCCGTCCACTTCAAAAATCGGTGGTCATAGGCTATCCCGTCATAAGATTTTTCTATTTCAATGCCTTTAAAATCGTGATTTTCCGAAAAGCCCCGATACCCGATACCGCCTGTACCGTATTCATTTTTCAGGAAATCGGCTTTTTCCTGCAAGCTGTGTGGGTAGGAAAAATACGAGTATATCCGAAACTTTCCGCCGCTGATGCTTGAGCCGCCCGAAAGCACCTTCTCTACCTCATTCTCGGAAATAAACTTTTGGCATTGTCTTTGAAAATCCTGCTGTGCCGTAAATTCTCTTTTCGGCAGTGTCAGCAGCTCCAAGTCCCGCTCCAAGTCCCCCACACGATGATAATGAAACCGTAAAATATCTCGGTTTTCCGCATAGGCTTCAGCAAAAGTTTGAAACTCCTCATAGATTGCCTGTGCGGAAGATTTCTCGGCAAGCAACTTCGGCAATTCCTGCTCCCAGACGGGATAGCCGCCGGAAATATTGCGGATTCCCCTAATGATAGGAAGATATCTCCGATTTTCCTCATTCTCTTGGTCAATATCTCCATAAAGATATAGCAATCTTTGTGAAACATCAGAAAATTCAAATGCTTTTGCCTTTTCCAATTCGGTTTGAGAAAGATATGTGCCTTCCTCCAAAAGCGTTTCAATCCTTTTATCAATCTCTACCCAAGAAAGACTTGTTCTCGAAAAACCGTTTCGCAATCGTTTTCCTCGTGAAATATCCAAGCCGTTCTCCGTAAACCAAACCGTATACTGCTGTTTCTCATGGATCATGCCAAAGCCCGATTCCGCTTGAAATACAGTTTTCAGAAAAGCAATCCTTTCCTCCGCTAAGATATCCCTACTGTATCTTGACGCAACCGCATAGGGTACAGTTTCTCTTTCGCCTGTATAAAGAACCTTATCTATAACCTCCTGCGGTATCTTCGCATAATATATGGGCTTTTCTTCATCCGCAATCGCATTTGTGATTTCTGTTTCCGAAGGCATAGAAAACAAATTCAACTGCTCCGCTTGGTTCGGCATTGTTTCCGCACCAAAGGCAAGGGAATGTCTGCCTTTTTCCATATAGCCTTCAAAAAACTCCGTAACCACACCCCATGAAAAAACGGACTCCGATGTTCTGGAAAGATAGTTTCCTTCCCACATCAAAAGTCCGTCGGGCTGTTTCCGATAGCCGATACGCTCCTTGTCAATCAGCAGCTCCACAAATGTATCGCTATAAGCATTTTTCATGTATTCGATTTTTTCCTGTGAGTCCTTGCTGTTTCTGAAAAATTGATTGATTTCCTGTCGGCTTTTCTTTCTGCCTTGGTCATCCAAAATAATCGCCCGAATCAGCGGCTCACTCAAAAACGGCGGTAATTCCGTTACTTGTAAATCAGCTCCCGAAGGACTGTTTCCTCCGCCGAGTGTTTCAGATTGTTCATTGCCGCTGTCCATTCCAGAGGATTCTTTTCTTTCATTTCCTCTGTGATTTTCTGTTCCTGTGCCATTTTCGTTATGAGCTGTTCTGCCATCTTCTTGGCGTTCTGTTCCGTTTCCGCCAAGTGCTGTGTCAGCCGGCAGGTTGTTTTCAGCGTTGTGTATTCCGCTCTCCTGTGTTCCTTCAGAAATGCTTTCCGCAGCTGTGCGTATTTGCCCGGAAAGACTTCCTCCTGCTGTGGTATTGTCAGGTTGGGAATCCGCACGCCTCTCTCTGTTCTGTATGTCACTTCCATGTGCAACGCTCCCTTCTTCTGCTGTCTTTTCTTCCGTTCCGCTTTCATCATAAGCCCTGTCGGGACTTTTTGCAAAAAATTGGCCTACCGTTTTGGCCACCACTCGCAGCTCTGTTTCCGCAATGTCGCTTACGGCTGTGCCAAGGCAGTTGATTTTCTTGACAGAGTCAAAACGCTCAATCCCCACAAAAGCACTGTCGGGGATATATTCATCCGCCGAAACACCCATGCGGGCCAAAGCCATATAAGAAATACTGTTTTCCACAAGTTTCGGAAACCTGTCAACAATTTCAACATCGGCAGTTGTGTTGACAATCTCCGCCAGATAATCTGCAATGTTGTCCGCCATAAGATTTTTCCCTGCCGATAACACCGCCTGCGGAAAGGATTCCTTTTCGGCAAGTGTCCCGAAACTGTTCTCAAGGCTTTCAGTAACATAAGCTTCAAATCCCTGCTCCATCTGCCATACGGGAACAGGCTTTGCATAACGGCTTTCATGCGTATCTGCCACATCAAAGTAATATTTCAGACCACTCCTGCCGTTTCTTTCCTCAAAAACCGCTATCCCCGTTGCACCCTTGTTTACCCACCTGCCAAAAAGCGTGTTCCACTTTTCTATCTCCAGAACAGCCGTTGCTTCGGGCTTTTGTGCATAGATCAGCACTTGCTCGTCAAAGGGGCATTTGTAATTGTTGCAAGCAGAACGGAGAAAGGCTTTCCATGTCTGCGGTGTTTCGGTTACGGATAACAGTGTGGTGCGGTACAGCTCGGTAATGAGCTGATATTTGTTTGCCATTGGTGTTCACCTCCTAAAGTTCTTTAATATTCGCACTCAAAAAAATAAGATTTTTATAGAATCCCAAAACACAGTTTAAGTTATTTTCTACAAAATTCTATTTATTTTTATAGAATTCTATCTATTTTCTATTTATTTCAAAGAAATT
>ENA-UEQX01001118-UEQX01001118.1-human-gut-metagenome-genome-assembly--contig:-NODE-1118-length-16769-cov-8.611970_pt1 | contig 16769 bp, 12 predicted proteins | sample MGYA00242952_ERZ507952 | MGnify/ENA primary metagenome ERZ507952 (study PRJEB26167, sample SAMN06115425) | human gut metagenome | host: Homo sapiens | place: China:Sichuan | collected 2015-04-07... | reverse complement strand
TCCTTCAGTCAACATTGAGTTGTCTAATTTACTTTGATATAGTTTTCTACTATTAAAAGCGTGACAAATTGTCACGCTTTTAATAGTAATCGGTGGATAAATATAGGGTGCCCCGACTCTCTATTTCACGATAATGCTTCTTTCAAAATTTCATGTTGTTATTTCGCAGAAAAACGTTTATACTTAGTGTATGCCAGTATAGCAATGAAAGTTGGGGTTATTGTGGACAAGACATTCATGACAGAACTTCGCATCAACCATGTTCGCCATTTAAAGGATATTACGATACCTCTTTCTAACAGCCAGCCTAAGCATTTAGTTTTGACCGGTAAAAATGGCAGCGGAAAAACGAGCGTTTTGAAAAGTGTTGTTGACTTTCTGACTTATGTGGTTTCTAGTAATTTCTACTCACAAGCAGCTTGTTTAGAGAGTGTTACCTTTAACCAAAAAAGGCTCCAAGAATTAGACAACTCTGAACAAGATAAGCAAAATCGAGAAGGCATTGAAAGGGACATCGCGTTCTGGACTCAGTTCCTAGACCATTGGATTGATGGGACTGTTGCCGAATATTTATCCTATGCTGACCTGCGTGAGAAATACCTAAAGGGCGAATACATCCTCGCCTATTACGGCGACGACCGTGAAATCAAGGTTCAGATTTCCAAAAATATTGAAAAAGTTGATTTGCAGGAGGTCTACTCTCTCCAAGACCATCCCAGCCAGCAGCTTGTCAAATATCTTGTCAACCTAAAAACAACAGAAGCCTTTGCTAAAACTAACGGGAATGAAGCCCGCGCCGCCGAAATCCATGCTTGGTTTGACAGATTCCAAAATGTTCTGCGCTCCATTTATTCCGATGATACTCTTGAACTGAAATTCGACATCGAAACTTTTGCCTTTACCATTTGCCAGGCAGGGCATGACCCGTTTGATTTCAACTCTATGTCAATGGGCTATGCTGCTGTTTTTGACATCATTGGCGACTTGATTATGCGCATGGAATCTAAGCATCGCTATGATTTAGAGGGCCTTGTGCTGATTGACGAAATCGAAACTCATCTCCATGTTGATTTGCAAAAGAAAATCGTTCCGATTTTGACACAGCTGTTCCCAAATATTCAATTTATTTTAACCACACATTCTCCGTTCGTCTTAAACTCCACCGCGAATGCAGTCGTCTATGACTTGGAAAAGAAGCTTCTGGTAAAAGATGGCTTAACCGACCTGCCTTACGAGGGCGTTGTTGAAGGATACTTCGATACGGATTTGTTATCAGCTGAACTTCGTCAGAAGTTTACCGAGTACAAGGGAATTGTCCAAAAGGCCACATTGACGGATGAAGATTTTGCTCGTGCATCGGAATTAGAGACTTATTTGGATGAGGTTCCCGATTACTTGGCACTTGATTTTTCGGAAGAATATAGTCGCCTCAAGTTGGAATTGATGAACCGGGAGTAATAAGTATGGTGAAAGTAAATCGTACTAAAACGGCTCCCGCATCGCTTGCGATTGAAAAGGAAAAGGGAACCGAAAATTATAGAGAACGAGATGTTGTTTTTCAGCTAAACAAGGACTTTAACGGAAAGTGCTATCTCTGTGAAATTGACAAATTGCAAAGCATCCACATTGAACATTTAAAGCCGCATCATGGTAAAGACCGTGATTTGATGTTTGATTGGAATAATCTGTTTCTTTCTTGTCCACATTGCAACAGTGTAAAGAACCAGAAAAAATATGAGGAGCATATCATCGACTGCTGTAAAGAAGACCCCGAAGCATCCATCCGGCAAGAACTTGTAGACAGTCATGTAGTCGTGACCGCAATCGAATCCACTGAGGATGCCATCCGCACAGCAGGGTTACTAACTGAGTGCTTTGAAAAAGAGAACACCGGAATCCGAATCCTTGAATGCCAAACACGGGTAAACGCTTTACAGACTACTATGACAACATTATATCGTTGTCTTGCAAATTACAAACAAAATCCCAGCCAGAGAAATTACAGAACCCTGCGTGGAATGCTGAACAGAAGCCATAAGTTTGCAGGCTTCACCCGTACATATGTGCGAAATCATATTGACGAGTATCCCAATCTTAGTGAATTGGTCGCAATCGCCTGACGTTCTGAATCTTCTTGCGCCGGGCCAAAAATAAGGGTAAACAAATGTGTTACGTTATTGCTAAAGACCGTTATGCCCACGGCTGCATAGCATTTGAAACCGTACATGGGAAACATTTAGCCGATTTGAAATGGGCGCTGAATGAAGCCCTTGGAAATACCGGTGTAGAGATTATGACCATCAGCCGCCCCGAAGCCTATGGGGAATACGCGCCCTATCACTTTGTGCAGACTGAGGATGAGTTTGTTGCACAGGTATTAGCCTTACGGCCATAACCTCTAATTTCTGTGTGTGACTTTTAATCCTGCTTTGCTACAAAACCCATCTACGAACTCATCTACCAATTTATCTACGGCTCTGTATTTTGGTCGGGAAACGCTGCGAAAATTACTACACATTACCTAAAATCAGTTGCTCTTATTTGTAGAATACCAACAAAATTTTACGGTAATTTCGAGATTTTTGCCAGCGATGCTTTCTCATAACCGCTTGAGTGGGGGTTCGAATCCCTCACGGCCCACCAAAAAGAACGCAGCTACGCCATTTTGTTGCAAAATGGCATAGCTGCGATTCTTTATTTTCCGTACAATTCACGGCTCAACTGATTGCGTATCGACTCCCGGCGTTTTTTGTATTGCTGCATAAATGCCATGTACTCCGGGGCTGCGTCAATATAACGGTCGTTGCTTTCTTTGGTGGCTGTGTGCTGATAGCCGAAGTCCCTAAAAACCAGAGGATGGCTATATTGTCAGCTTTCCCGATACCGAAAACACGCAGGCGCTTATTAACGACTACAAAGCGCGTCTGCGTGATCTGGAAAACAATATCTGGCAGCACTAACTGCTTTTCTTTTTCTGTGCGGATAAATTCAAAATCGCGCTTGATTTAACCAATTATGCTTGGTAAAATTGGGTTATCAATCCGACATCAATTATTTTATACAGCAGAACAAGTATTACATACATCATAAAACCCGCAGAAAGAAGGCTTGCTTATGTCTGCAAAAACCATTGCCTTTGCGCCGCGGCGCAAGGGCGGCGATGCCCCGCTGGTCATCAACACCGACACGATACGCTATATCCAAATGAAGCGCAACTACGCCGAGGTACATCTGACGAACGGCGCGGTCTTTACCTCGCGCATCACCATGGAGGAACTGGAGCAGCACTTGGGCGAGGACTTTATAAAGGTACACCGCAGCTGTCTGGTCGCGGTGCGCGCCATACACAGCGTGGAAAACACCGTCGTTTTAAACAGCGGAGAGCAGCTGGAATATGTGGTGCGGCAGAAAAAGCGGATATTGGAGCAGCTGCAAACACAGCAAAAGCGGCTGATCCTGACCATGCAGGACGACACCGCGCCTGCAAACGCCGAGGAATATCACGAGCATTACAAAAGCTTCGACGCCATGCCCTTCGCCTTTACCGACATTGAAATGGTCTTTGACGAGGAACGCCGCGCCGTGGACTGGATTTTCCGCTATGCCAACCCTGCGCTGGCAAAGCTGGAAAAATTGCCGCTGGAATCTCTGATCGACCATTCGTTCGGCAGCCTGTTCGCCAATATGGATGCCAAGTGGTTGCGCAGCTATGAGCGCGCCGTTCTGTACGGCGAAATGCTGGAAATTTTCGATTACAGCCCGGAGGTGGACACCTACTTAAAGGTCACCTGTTTCCCCACATTTGCCGGACATTGCGGGTGCATTCTGTTCAATGTGCAGGATTTTGCTGCGGCACACACGCTGACCGACAGCCAAAAATCCATGATGATGTATCTCGGCATTTCTTTGGGACGAAACCACTAAAATATCTGCAAAACCGCCTGTTCGTGTTTAACGACAGGCGGCCATTTTTTTATGCAAACAGCATATTACAAAGTGTAACAATGTCTATTCGTCCCAAACACTTGCGTTACAGCGTCGAAAATGCTATTGTTAAATGAAAGAACTTCATCACCGGAGGAGCGGAAGCGGAGCCGCGCATCACAACGGCCTCGCTGCAGGACGGCAGCGCCATGAACGGGGCCAATGTTGTGACCGTGCCGGATGTACAGTAACACACAGCGGTACAAGCTGTTCAACAAACTGTTATGTAGAATAGGAGAAATCACCCATGAAAAAACTCGCTTCCCTTGCCCTTGCTTTCGCCCCTTGTGCCGCCTGCGCGGCACCTGTTTTGGCGGATGAAACCAAAACTACAACCATTACAACCACCATCAACCCCACCTACACGGTTGTGATTCCGGCTGCAACGAACATCACTTTCAACCATACCGACACCAACCTGAACGGCACCTTGCACCTCAGTGCAGCCCAGCTTGACCCCGACCATGAGGTTACGATTTCCGCAACAGAATATGAGCTGGAGAATCAGGCGGACAATACCAAGACGATTCAGTTCACCCTGTATGAAGGCAGCAATTCCTTCACTTCAACATCGTTTACTGATACGAAAAAGGAAGTCCAACTCAGCGCCCATATCGACCAAAAGGCATGGAACGCCGCCCCCGCCGGCAAGTACGAGGGCTCTGTAACCTTCGAAATCAGCTACAATAAAAAGGGGTGACGTCTGTGAAAAAGCTAACAGGTCTGCTATGTGCGCTTGCACTGCTTTGCGGCTTTTGCCTGCCCGTCTTTGCAGATAACAACGACAACACGGTGAAAATCACCACCACAGTGCCCAGCACGCACACCATAACCGTAACTCAGGCGGACGGTGCCGCCGTGTTCTGCAACGGCCAGTCCGGCTCGGCCTTTACGGTCGAGCGCCTCAGCCAGCCGCAGCTGCTTGTCCGCCCGGATTCCGGCAGGGTGCTTACCCGTGTGCTGGTCAACGGGGCGGATGTCACCGGCTCCGTGCAGGGCGGCTATTACACGCTGCCGCCCAAATTTACGCTGACGGTTCGTGCTACCACTCCAACTGTTACTACCTTGCCAACGGTTCCGGCAGTACCGTCACAGGCATCACCGCCAAAACGGCAGAACAGTTTGCCGGCGGCGAGGTGGCGTACCTGCTGCAAAATGGGCGCGAACAAGCCGTATGGGGGCAGACCCTGACCGAGGACAATAAGCAAGATTACCCCGTGTTGAATGGCGCACCGGTATACCAAGGCACCCCCTGCACAGGCAGGTACAGCAATACGAAGGAAGAACTTAACCACGACTATCGTGACGGCAACTGTATCTACTGCGGTCAGCCGGAAATCGCCTACACCGTGACCATCCCCGTCACGGTGGAACTGGGCAATGCCGCAAACGCCACGGCAATCATTTCTGCCGAAAACGTCACCCTGCCCACCGACAAAACGCTGAAGGTAACCGTCAACGGTCCCTTTACCGCCACGCTGGTCGGCACAACCGATGTGACAGCACAGTATACCATCAAAAACGGCAGTACTGCGTTGGAAAATGGTGACCCGGTCTTGACCGCCAAAAACGGTGAATCCCCAAAAATTCCCCTGACCTTTGTCAAGCCGGACGCTGCCCCCTACGCGGGCAGCTACATCGGCACGGTAACCTTTGAAGTCAGCGTTGGGTAAACACCGCCCCCCTAAAACTATAACGCTCACCAGCCGTTACGCCCCCCGTGACAGCTGGTGCTTTGCCGCCACAAAAAACGTAGGGGCGGATTCCATATCCGCCCGTGGCCGCTTGCGGTAAGATAAACTTCCGCGGGCGCATATAGAATGCGCCCCTACGGATTCCGTTTTCGACAAAGGGAGAAAACTCCACGTGGGGCGCCGCCTCTGTGCGGGGGCTTTGCCGCTTCAAAAACGTAGGGGCGGATTCCATATCCGCCCGTGCCCGCTTGCGGCGGGATAAACTTCCGCGGGCGCATATAGAATGCGCCCCTACGGATTCCGTTTCCGACCAACAGGGACACCCACAAAAAAACGCAGCCATGCTATTTTGCTGTAAAATAGCGTGGCTGCGTTTTTTGTTTTGGCTTTGCGTATGATTTCCAGCTCTGAAACCCCGCGTGTTACAGGACCTTGCGCATCTCCTGCACAAGGTCGGCGATCACGATGGGCTTGGACAGGAAACCGTTCATGCCGCATTCCAGGGCGTTGCGGCGGTCCTCGTCAAAGGCGTTCGCCGTCATGGCAAGAATGGGGATGCCTGCCAGGGCGGGGTTTTCCAGCTCGCGGATGCGGCGGGTGGCGGTGTAGCCGTCCATGATCGGCATCTGCACGTCCATCAGCACCAGATCGTACTGCCCCGGCGCGGCGGTGCAGACCTTTTCCACGGCGATGGCGCCGTTCTCGGCGGTATCGACCTCAAAGCCGTAGGCGTTCAGAATCTCCACGGCGATCTCGCGGTTCAACTCGTTATCCTCGGCAAGCAGGACGTGCTTGCCCGCAAAGTCGGTGGGTTCCTTGGGCAATACGCCCTGCTGCTCCTCCGGCTTCTGCCCGATGGCGGTCATCAGGGAGTCGCGCAGGTCCGACAGGAACATCGGCTTGGGGCAGAACGCCGTGACACCGGCGGCCTTTGCCTCGGCCTCAATGTCGGACCAGTCATAGGCGGTCAGGATAATAATAGGCGTATCATCGTTCAAACTGCGAATCTGGCGGGTGACCTCGATGCCGTTCATATCCGGCAGGCGCCAGTCGATGATATAAGCCTTGTAGGTATCGCCCATCTCGATGGACTGCCGTGCGCGCAGCACGGCCTCCTTGCCGGAAAGCGTCCAATCGGCGCGCATACCCACCGTGACCAGCATCTTGGTCACGCTGTCGCAGGTGTTGAAATCGTCGTCCACCACCAGCGCCTTCAGACCCTCCAGCGCGGGGAGCTTTTCCGCCTTGCGGTGCTCTGCCTGTATGCGCAGCGGCACACGGACGATAAATTCAGAGCCCTTGCCCGGCGCGGTCTGCACCTCGATGGTGCCGCCCATCATATCTACGATGTTTTTGCAGATGGCCATGCCCAGCCCGGTGCCCTGTATCTTGCTTACCGTGGAGGTGCGCTCGCGCTCAAAGGGCTCAAAGATTTTTTGGGCAAACTCCGGGCTCATGCCGATGCCGCTGTCCTTGACGCGGAACTCATACTGCCCGCAGCCGCTGACCTGGCCGGCAAGCTGGCGCACCCGCAGCGACACCGTGCCGCCCGCGGGGGTGAACTTGATGGCGTTGGACAAAAGGTTCATCAAAACCTGATTCAGCCGGGTCTTGTCGCAATAGACGTCCTCATCGGTAATATCTATCGCGTCCATGTACAGGTCCAGCTGCTTTGCGTATATCTGCCCGCTGACGATGGTCTTTATGTCGTGCAGTACGTCGGACAGGTTGACCTCGGTCTCGTCCAGCTGGATCTTTCCACTTTCGATGCGGCTCATATCCAGAATATCATTGATGAGCGAAAGCAGGTGGTTGCCGGAGGCAAGTATCTTGGTAAGGTATTCCTTCACGCGGTCCCTGTCGTCCAGATGGCTGAACGCCAGCGTGGTAAAGCCGATGATGGCATTCATCGGGGTGCGGATGTCGTGGGACATATTGGAAAGGAAGGTGCTCTTGGCGCGGTTGGCGTTTTCGGCGGCGGCCACGGCATCCGAGAGCGCCTGGTTCGCCTGCCTGTCGGCGGTGCGGTCAGACAGAACCAGAATGTGCTTGGTTTTGCCCTCGACCTCGCTGCCCATGGCAACCACATGGAACCAGCGATGCTCCCCGGTTTTCTGATGGACAAACTCCGTGTCCCATTCGCGCTGGTCGCCGCAGGCAAGCCCTTCCAGATAATTTTTGGTGCGGCCGGGGGAATCCGCCGGGTACAGCAGGGCCAGCGTGCCGATATTCTTGCGCACGCTCTTCAGCGTCAGGCCCAGCAGCCGTTCTATGTTCGGGCTGACATAATCCGCCCGGTGCTTTTGGGCATCCACCAGCAGGAAAACGTCGTCCACGTTCTGGGACAGCTTCTCGAACAGCACATCCCGGTACAAAATCGCGGTGTTCTGGCGGCGCAGCTTGGTGCGGCCCCGGTGCATGACCATCAGAAGGACCATTGCCGCAATCGACAGGACAATGAGGGCTACGATCTGCACCGTGCGCTGCCAAAGCCGGTTCATGGCGGCATTGACGGTATTCCGCGGGACAAGCCCCACCAGGGTCCAGTTCTGGATGCCGGTGCTTTCGTAGACCATATAGTATCTTGTGCCGTCCAGCGTCACCTCGCGGTTTCCGGTGATGCCCTGCGCAAAGTCGTCCGTAAGCTCCTGTATCTGCGCCTCGGTAAGGTCGGAATACTCGCGCAGTATCGACACAAAATTGTAAATGGATTCCGAGCCTTCTGCGATATTTTCGATCAGGACCTGCCCGTCCGGGTAGATGACAAAGGAACTGGCCGCTCCGCCGAAAGACGAATCGTCCACGGCCTTCATCACAACATTGTTGTAGTGGCTGATGGCAACGGCATCGTAGGCAAAGCCGCGGTAGATGCCCTTGGTTTCGGGGCAGATGAACACCAGCATCGGGTCCTGTCCGGGCAGGGCCGTGTTCAACACAACGTCCTTCTGGTCGGAAAGCAGCTCGTCGAGGTTGGTCTGCAAGCCTAAGTAGCCCGTTTCCCCGCCGGGGGTCATGTAGTTGCCGTCGTAAGAAAGAAAGTAGAATTCGGCAAAGCCAAGCTGCTGCTGCGCTGACTCCAGATACGCCTGCGTGCTGGCATCATCGGGGTCACTGCTCAGAAAGCCGTTCCACAAATGCAGGTAGGAGATGTTCTTCTTGACGATCATGCTCAGCATATTGTTGGATTTGTGCAGGACTTCCTCCAAATGCTCGGTGCTTTCCGCATAGATGGTTTTTGACACAAACGAAAGGTATTGCGCGCTAAGGCAGACAAGCAGCGCAATCGACAGCAGGCAGGCCGCCGCAGCATACCAATTTTGCCGGGAATGTCGCTTTATTTTTATTTTATGCTTAGCTTCTTCCACAGCGCATTACCCCCCCGAATGTAATATAGCTTTCCGGCGCGGCCAGCGTCACGCTGCCGCCGGAAAGTGCCTCGCTCCAGGCGTTTCTGACCGTGGCCTCCCCGCGCTCAAACGCGCGGCTTTCGTCCTGCAGCAGCGGCGCCATCTGCTTTTCGGTTGCCAGGCAGGTCACGGTGACGGTGTCGTCATCCTGCAGCGGCTGGCCGCCGCGGGTGATGCCGGTCAGCGTATAGCTGCCGCCGTTCTCCTGCACCTGCACGGCAATGCCGCTGACCACCGGCAGGGAACCGCGGTTGAACGGCGTAAAGCCGCCCTCGCAGCCTTCCACAAAGGCGCGCACGGTGTCCTTCAGCTCGGCACCCGTCATGGTGCGCCGATACGACATAAGCCCGTTGGGCATGATCATGGCGCGCGCTGTTGTCTGGGTATAGTCTGCCTGCAGCACGCTGCCGGTAAAGCTGCTGGCGGGTGCCACCAGCACGTCGGTGCCGTACAGCCCGCGCAGCGTGTTTGCCATGACCGAGAAGGACGCATTGCCGCCGTTTTTGTGGAACACGTTGGAATAGGCGGTTTCACTGGTCAGCACAACGTCGCTTGTGTCGGGCGTTCTCTCTGTCAAAAGGCGGGCGTTGAACGCACGGTAGGCCTGCCCGGCGTCATATTCGCCCGCGATCATCTTGGAAACCACATCCTGGGAGATGGCAAAGAAATCGTTGGAGGCGATGCGGATGTACATGTGGTTTTCTTCCACCACCGAGCGTACGTCCTCCATGGTGTGGGTCAGGTGGTAGCTGACATTCTGGCTGTAGCTCAAAAGATCCTGCCCGTCCGCGAGGATCTGCTCCTGCGCTCCCTCCGACAGCATGACGTGCAGGACCTGCATTGCCTTTACGCGCCGGGCGGCGTCCTGCTCCAGGTCGCGGTTCAGCGCCACCTGGAAGTAGGGGGTGGTCATCAGCCATTTTTCGCCGTTCTGGCTGAAGAACGGCAAAAAGGTCGCGTCGATGCCCTGCTCCCGGAACATCTGTACGCCGGCGGAGCTGCTAAAGTACATGGCAAGCTCCCCCTTGCCGAACATCCCGGTCACGTCGTCGTAATTCAGCTCTAAGTCCGCCGCCGTAAGACCGGTGTCCCGGATGAACTGCTCCATACGCGCAAAGGCGCCCGGCCAGACGGTATTGTCCAGCCCGACACGGGCGGTGTCGGCGGGGTCGCTGTAGGCGGTGCGCCATTTGCGCCCTTCCGTGGTCGTAAGCTCGGCGGCGGAAAGCCCCTGCAGCGTTTCCATGCAGGTGTAGTCGTACAGATAATCGGCGGTAAAGCCGCGGATGCCCGCCTCGTCAAAGGCTTTGCAGGCAGCGGCAAAGCTGGCGTAATCGGTGGGCAGCGGGATACCGTATTCCTCAAAAAGGCCGCGGTTGACCACAAAGCCGTGGGTGTCTGCGCATACGGGCAGCCAGTTTACACTGCCGTCCTCATTTCTAAAGCTGTTGAGGTAGGTATTGTAGACAGCGCCTGCCTCGTTGGTGGTGGCAAGGTCCATCAGGCTGTCCTTCAGGGGGGCCGCATCGTGCAGGGAGAAGCGGCAGCAGGTTATAATGTCCGGCAGACCGCCGTTTTCCTGCAAGAATTTGTAAAAGTCCAGATCGTTGTTGCCCACGATAAACTCAATGTTTACGTCCGGCAGCTGCGCCTGCACGTAGGGGGCGTACTTTTCGTAGAGGCTGTTGGTCCACAAATAGACCTGAATGGTGTCGGCGTCCTCCTGTGCCTGCACCGCCTCGGTGCTTTTTCCGGCACAGCCGGTCAGCAGGAATAGACCCAGCACCGTGGCTGCAAGCAGGGAGGAAATTCTGTGCAGTGGTTTCTTTTTCATCCGGTTTTTCTCCTTATTTTTTTGACGGTCAGCTATATAGGCTGTGACGCAGGAAAAAACGCCTTCAGGGCATGGCGGACCCATACCTGAAAGCGCTGTCTGACCGTATTAAACAATATCCGCGGGCAGCAGAAAACAGCAGGGCGTTATAGATGCCCTGCTTTGTGCCGCCGGTGTAGCGATGTGTTTTCACCCTCGTCAACTCCTGCCCCAAAAAGGACGCGAAGCTACCGGCGGCAGTAAAACAACAATTTCTTGTTGGCAACTGGCTGACCCGATGGGCCCCTATAGCTTTGCGTCGCCGGTTTGCACCGGGTTTGCCTGTGGACTTGTAGAGAAATAGTATACCACATAAGATGGTTTTTGACAAGGCGCAAGCGGAAATAAATCCGCTTGCACGCACAACAGGCAAAAACGCGCCCCTCTCCGCCCCTACAAAAAAACGTAGGGGCGGATTCCATATCCGCCCGTGCCCGCTTGCGGCAAGGCAAACTTCCGCGGGCGCATATAGAATGCGCCCCTACGGATCTCGCTTTCGACCAAAGGGAGACAACTCCACGCGGGGCACCGCCTCTGCGAGAGGACTCCGCCCGCCACAAAAAAACGTAGGGGCGGATTCCATATCCGCCCGTGCCCGCTTGCGGCAAGATAAACCTCCGCGGGCGCATATAGAATGCGCCCCTACGGATTTCGCTTTCAACAAAGGGAGACAACTCCACGCGTGGCACCGCCTCTGTGCGGGGGCTCTGCCCCTTTAAAAACGTAGGGGCGGATCTCGCTTTCAACATCGGCCTTGCCGGTTCTGGGCGATACAACAAAAAAAGAGTCTGTGACATCTTAGATGTCACAGACTCTTGGTGCGCGGTACAGGACTCGAACCTGTGACCTCCTGCACGTCAAGCAGATGCTCTACCAGCTGAGCTAACCGCGCTTATTGCGCCGCCTCTTGGCGACGCATATTATTATAGCAGAACGACTTCCAAATTGCAAGCCCTTTTTACAAAAAAATTCAAACTTTTTCTGCGTCTGCGTCGCGTAAATCGCCCCGGCAGCGCCAGACCGCCAGCAGGATAAACACAAAGCATACGACCCAGGTCGTCGGCTCACAAAAGCAGACCGCGCGGTAGCCCCGGATCGGCACGAGCCATACGGCAAAGATCACCTTGCCCACAAGCTCCAGCCCGCTGGCCAGCAGCGGCTCTACCGTGTGCCGGATGCCCTGCAGCATATTGCGCAGAATGACCAGCACGGCCATCGGCGGGATGACCGGTGCGCTGATTTTCAGGTACAGCAGCGCGTTGGAGATAATGACCTCGTCCGTGCTGCCCGTGATGCCGCGGATGGCGGCCCCGCCCAGCAGGAAGGTGAACGCCATCACAAACACCCACCACACAAAATAGATCGCAAGCGCGGCCTTGACGCTCTGCCAGATGCGGCTGCGGCGGCCCGCACCCAGATTCTGGCTGCTGAACGTCGCCACGCCGATGCCCAGCGCACCGCCCGGGATAAAGTACAGCTCCGCTAAGCGGCGCGCGGCGGTCTGCGCCGTGATGTAGACGCTGCCCAGCGCGTTGATGCTGCTTTGCAGCGCCACGCTGCCCAGATTGTAGATGGCGCTCATCAGCCCCATGCTCAGGCCCGCCCAGAACATACTGGTCACGGCGCGGCGCGTGGCAGCCCCGAGCTGCCGGGGCGTAAAGCGCAGCTCCGGGTAGCCGCGCAGGATGTACACAACGCCCAGCACGGCGCTGATGCCCTGCGCCAGCACCGTGGCAATGGCCGCGCCGCGCACGCCCAGCCCCAGCGGCCCCATGAACGCGGCGTCCAGCCCGACGTTCAGCACGCTGCTGAACAGCAGGAACAGCAGCGGCGTCACGCTGTTGCCGACGGCGCGCAGCAGTGCAGCCTCCATATTATAAAGCATCGTCAGCGGGATGCCCAGCAGAATGACGGTCAGGTAGGCGGACGCGCCGCCCCATGCCTGTGCCGGGACCTGCAAAACGGTCAGCAGCGCGTCGCGGCCCAGCAGGGAGCACCCCGTCAGCACCAGCGACACCACCGCCGACAGCGTGACCATCCAGCCCACGGCGCGGCGTATCCCGCTTTCATCGCCCGCGCCAAAATAGCGGCTGACCGTCAGCGCCAGGCCGTTGTTCATGCCGAAGGCAAAGTTCATGATAAGCCCGTACAGCGCCGCCGTCGCGCCGATCTCCGCCAGCGCGGCGGAGCCCAGCAGGTGCCCGGCCAGCGCAGTGTCGGTCAGGTTGTACAGCTGCTGCAAAAGGTTGGAGCAGAACAGCGGCATCGAAAATTGCAGCACCAGGCGGAACGGGTCGCCTTGGGTCATATCCAGCACACGGCTTTTGTGCGCGGTGGCCATAATGTAACATCTCCTTTATTGGTTGCAGGGTCTATTATACGGGACGGCACAGGGCGTGTCAATCGGATTATTCCGGCACGGGACCCGGACAAAACCGCCGGTAACGCGGAAAGGGACGTGTGGAATTTTCCCAAACAATCAAATTCTTTTGCGGATGGAAAGCCGGGCCCGGGTGTCGTATAATGCAGACAAAAAGCAAATGCTGCAACACTGTTATTTTGCAAAGAAGGAGAGAGCTTATGCAAACCTGTACACTGGCAGTCGACATCGGCGCGTCCAGCGGGCGGCACATCGCAGGCACCGTGCAGAACGGAAAAATCACCCTGCAGGAGGTCTACCGCTTCGAAAACGGCGTCCACCGCGAGAACGGCCACCTCTGCTGGGACATCGACACCCTGGCGAAAGAGGTCGTCAACGGCCTGAAGGCTGCACACGACGCAGGCTTTGCCCCCGCGACCATCGGCATCGACACCTGGGCCGTCGATTTTGTGCTGCTGGATGCGGATAATAAGCGTATCGGCGACGCCGTCGCCTACCGCGACGAGCGCACCGAGGGCATCCGCGAGGCGCTGGAAAAGGAATACGGCCTGACCTTTGCCGACCACTACGCCCACACCGGCATCCAGTACCAGCCGTTCAACACGGTCTACCAGCTGATGGCGCTCAAAAAGGAGCACCCGGAGCAGCTGGCCGCCGCCAAAACGTTCCTGATGGTGCCCGATTACCTGAACTACCTGCTCTGCGGCGTGCCCGCCAATGAATACACGAACGCCAGCACCACGGCGCTGGTGGGCGCGGACAGCAGGGACTGGGACGATGCACTGATCGAAAAGCTGGGTCTGCCGCGCGGCATCTTCCAGCCCATCAAGACCGCCGGGACCGTGCTGGGGCATCTGACGCCGGAAATTCAGAAGGCTGTCGGCTTTGACGCCGAGGTCATCCTGCCCGCGACCCACGACACCGGCTCGGCGTTCCTCGCCGTGCCCGCGCGGGATGAGTACGCCGCTTACCTGTCCAGCGGCACATGGAGCCTGCTGGGCGTGGAAAACGCAGCGGCCATTACCGGCCCGGACAGCTGCGCCGCCAACTTTACGAACGAGGGCGGGTATGAATACCGCTACCGTTACCTGAAAAACATCATGGGCCTGTGGATGATCCAGTCCGTCCGCCGTGAGCTTGGCGAAAAGACCGGCACCCGCCCGAGCTTCCCGGAGCTGATCGCCGCCGCGAAGGAGGCCGCCGACTTCCCCAGCTGCGTTGACCCCGATGACAACCGCTTCTTAGCGCCTGCCTCCATGATCGAAGAAGTCAGGGCAGCCTGCGCCGACACGCACCAGCCCGTGCCCGCCGCCACCGGCGAGGTCATGCAGTGCGTCTACAACTCCCTGACGCAGGACTACCGCCGCGCCGTGGAGACCTTGCAAAGCCTGACCGGCAAGACCTACACAAGCCTGAACATCGTCGGCGGCGGCAGCCAGGACGGCTACCTGAACCAGCAGACCGCCAACGCCACCGGCCTGACCGTGTTTGCAGGCCCCACCGAGGGCACAGCGCTGGGCAACCTGATGGTGCAGTTCATCCACAGCGGCGATTTTGCCGACCTGGCCGAGGCCCGCGCAGCCATCCGGCGCAGCTTTGAAATTAAAGAGTATCAGCCGGAGTAAACGACCCGGCGGGGTGGGGGCACCCCGCCCTACATCCAACCGTAGGGCGGCATGCCCTCATGCCGCCGCCAGCCTGCCGTTCACCCTGGTTTGTAGGGGAGGGTCTTGACCCTCCCGTGCCCGCGCCCGACACCGTATACTTCCCGGGAGGGATAAATCCCTCCCCTACACGCACATCACAACAAATCCATATACAGGAGGTCCCACCATGTTAGTCGAAACCAAAGCCCGCGTTGGCGTGTTCGCCATTGCGCTGGGCGCTTACCTGCCGCAGTTCCCCACGCTGGTCCCCGAGTTTGAGGGCCAGTACGCCGCCTTCAAAAAGACGCTGCCCGACACCGTCGAGGTCATCGACGGCGGCATCGTTACCACCAAGGAGCAGTCCATGGCCGCGGGCGATAAGTTCCGCGCCGCCGACGTTGACCTTGTCATTCTGCAGCTGCTGACCTACGCTACCTCTTACAATATGCTGCCCGCCGTGCGCGACCTCGACGTGCCCGTCGTCCTCGTCAACGTGCAGAAGAAGAAGGCCCCCGACTACGCCAACACCGACACCCCCACCTGGCTGGGTGAGCTGTACGCCTGCGGCGCTGTCGGCGAGATGGTCGCTGATCTGGAGCGCGCCGGTAAGCGCCACGCCGTCATCACCGGTGTTGTCGAGGGCGGTGACCCCGCCGTGCAGGCCGAAATCAACGACTGGTGCAAGGCCGCGCAGGTGCGCCGCCGCTTCCGTGATACGAACCTTGCGCAGATCGGCCGCCCGTACCCCGGCATGATGGATCTGTACATCGACGAGACGAACCTGTACAACCGTATGTGGCTCTACACCAAGCAGTTTGACTGGGAGAAGATGTGGGCCATCGCCGACAACATCACCGACGAGGACGCCATCCGCGCCAAGGCGCAGGACATTCTGGACACCTTCGATATTGAGGGCGGCGGCACGGTGGAGAAGGTCTGGGATATGGCCCGCTACGTTGTCGCATTTGAGCAGTGGGTCAGGGACGAGAAGATCGCCTTCGTCGCCAGCCACTACGACGGCTTCGCCAAGGGCGTGGCCGGTAAGCTGGACTCGATGCTGATCCCCGCGTTCTCGATGCTCATCAAGCAGGGCACGGCCTGCGCTGTCGAGGGCGACATCAAGGTCGCGATGGCCATGTCCATCCTCAAGACCATTGCGGGCTGCGGCCAGCTGAGCGAGATGTACTCCATCGACTTCAATGAGGACATCTGCATCATCGGCCACTCCGGCTCCGGCGACGCCGACATCTCCACGGCCAGAAAGCCGACCATGAAGATCGTGCCCGTGTTCCACGGCAAGACCGGCGGCGGCTACCTGACCCAGTTCTACCCGCCGGTGGGCGATGTGACCTATCTGGCCATCACGCAGGACAAGGACGGCCACTTCAAGTTTGTCGTGGCCGAGGGCGTCAACGAGCCCGGCCCGATCTTCACCTTCGGTGACACGAACATGCGCACCCGCTTCAGCTGCGGTGCCCGCGAGTTCGTCAACCGCTGGAGCGAGGCCGGCCCCACTCACCACATGGCCGCCGCCACCGGCCACCACATCGACACGATTTTGAAGGTTGCCGAGATCTTCAACGTGCCGGTGGATGTGATCACGCGCTGATTTCGGGATGCCTCCCCCCCCTTTGGGGGAAGGTGGCCGAGGCCCCGCCCGAGGCCGGATGAGGGGCGGCCTTGCGGCAATTGCCCGGTAACGGGCTGTTGTCGGCAGCTTTGCCCTCATCCGTCAGTGGTCGGGGCCACTGACAGCTTCCCCCGGAGGGGGAAGCCAACACAACG